>Ga0307422_1000005_pt1 | contig 107738 bp, 87 predicted proteins | sample SalMarWE160290MG_FD_202153 | JGI IMG/M metagenome (GOLD analysis project Ga0307422, IMG submission 202153) | Salt marsh sediment microbial communities from the Plum Island Ecosystem LTER, Massachusetts, United States - WE1602-90 | ecosystem: Environmental > Aquatic > Marine > Intertidal zone >...
GGAGTGTAAACCGGTAGCCAAGGTAGCGGTTGGCTTTGTTTATGTTTCCCTCTTCAAGGGCCTGGCGTATGGCTGAAGAGCTGACCCTTCTGTTGTCGATCAGGAGCGGATCCAGTTTTTCCATTTCAAAACCATACTCCCTGGCGCATTGATTCAGATAGGGAAATCCCCCCTCCCGGTTTTTGCCAAAACGGTGGTCGTACCCTATAACAACGTAGCGGGCATGCAAAGCATCAACCAGGATCTTTTTTACAAATTCAGGATAAGACAGTTCTGAGAATTTGCGCGTAAACGGATAGATAATCAAATGGTTGATGCCAAGGGATTCCAGCAGTTCTTTTCTTTCATTCAGGGTAGTCAGAAGCCTCAGGTTTTGTTCCAGGGGATAGAGTACAAGTCTCGGGTGCGGGTGGAAAGTAAACAGAACCGACTCGCCTCCTTTTGCGGAGGCAATCTCGTTGAGTCGCTTCAGGATCATCCGGTGCCCGAGATGCACACCATCATAGGTCCCGATCGTAACTACGGGATGGGTCGCCCTGAATGTATCTGTCCCCGTATGAATTTTCACACTTAAAAAATTAAAGTCCAAAAATATAAATAATATCTTTGTGCCCAATTATTCCATGTCGCTAGGATTTTATTAATTTTACCGGCTGTCTGAAACAAATATGGATCGATAGATGAATAAAACGGGCATAGGCATCTTTTTTGTTGCAGCGATTGTTGTTACTGTAGGTTGTAGTAGATCGAATGAATTTACCGTAGAAGGTAAAATTACCCATGCCGAAAACAGGATGATCTACCTTGATGAACTTCACATTTCAGGATCGCTCCTGGTCGATTCGGCAAAAATTGACAAAAAAGGTGAATTCAAGTTGAAAGGGGAAACATCGATTCCTGCTTTTTATCTGCTCTATCTGAACAGAGATAAAATAATTACTTTACTGGCTGATTCAGCAGAAACGATCCGGGTGTATGCCGACGAAGTAAATTTCGGCATAAAATACCAGGTTGAAGGTTCCTCCGGTTCGGTTCAGGTAAAACAACTGACCGACAGGTTGCACACGACCAAGCATAAACTGGATTCGATTGCTTCGCTGAAAGTGATCTTCCAGAGCCGCCCCAATTATGATGCCTTAAAGGCGCAACTGGATGAGGCTTCATCGAAAATTGCGAATGAACAGGTTGAATTCTCAACCCGGTTTGTCCAGGAGCATCCTTTTTCGATGGCAAGTGTTCTGGCCCTCTATCAGAAATTTGACAACGATACGTATGTAATTACCGAACTCCAGCCCCTGAAAACGGTTGCTTCGGCACTTCATTCCATATATCCACAGTCGGAGCATGTTAAGGTGCTCTATGCCAATACCCTGGAGATGGTTAACAGCGAAAGGGCCGCGAACTTAAAAAAATGGATTGAAGAAAAAGGAACCAACAGTCCGGATATTGTTTTGCCTGACCCGGAAGGACAGGACCAGGCATTATCATCCCTTAAGGGGAAGTATGTGTTGCTGCAGTTCTGGTCAGTTGCCGACCGGGGATCCCGGATTGTGAACCAAACCCTGGTTGAACTGTATGATGAATTCAGAAACAAAGGACTGGAAATATACCAGGTCAGCGTAGATGCAGACCGGGATGCATGGATCAATGGCATTGAGGAGGATCGTCTGAAATGGATCAATGTCGGAGATATGGAAGGAAGCAGTAAGGCAGTTATTACCTATAACATTCGTGAAATACCGTATAATTACTTCCTCGACAGGGAAGGGGTCATCATTGCGAAAGGGCTGAAAGGCAGGCAACTGTATGAAACGGTATCTCAGTACCTGAATTAAAAGAGTAGTTTTGAAGTCCGGGGGGAAAGTATATTTCATATCAGATATCCATTTGGGGGCACAAGCCCTGACGGATAACCGGGAGCGCGAAAAGTTGTTTGTGCAATGGATGGATGAGATCAAGCATGATGCCGCAGGGTTGTTTTTAATGGGGGATATTTTTGATTTCTGGTATGAGTACAAAAAAGTGGCACCCCGGGGATTTACCCGGGCTCTTGGCAAAATAGCCGAACTATCAGACCTTGGCGTGGAGATTCATTTTTTTACCGGAAACCATGATGTATGGGTTTTCGATTATTTACCCGGGGAATTGAATCTGATCCTCCATAGAAAGGAATACAAGACAGAGATGATGGGTAAAAAATTTTTCCTGGCGCATGGAGATGGCCTGGATGCAACCGATAAAGGATATAAGTTGTTGAAAAAGGTTTTTACAAACCGGCCTCTGCAATGGATGTTTTCCCGGTTACATCCCAACTTTGCGTTATCTCTGGCTCACAAATGGTCGAAAAACAGCAGGCTGACCAAAGGGATTACCGGGGAAAAATTCAAAAAAGAGAAGGAAGGATTGTACATTTTTTCAGAAAATATGCTGAAAAGGGAGTTTTTTGATTTTTTTGTTTTCGGACACAGGCACCTCATGGTGGATATGCCCTTAAAAGAAAAATCCCGGTTTATCCTGCTGGGAGAATGGATTAGCCTTTTTTCATACGGCGTTTTTGATGGGAAAACGTTTGAATTAAAACAATACAAAAAAGCAAAATCAGAAGATTTAAGTTAAACGATTCTATGGCGAAAAAAAATTATACAAAAATTATTGGCTCAGGATCTTGTATTCCTGATTTAAAAATTGCGAATGATCATTTTCTTTCCTATGCATTTTTCGATCCCTCGACAAAGAAGAAACTGAATAAACCCAACGAGGAGATTATTCAGAAATTCAGGAAGATTGCCGGTATTGAGGAACGCCGGTGGGTTCGCCCGGACCAGGTAACTTCCGACATAACGGCTATAGCGATACGAAATGCCTGCAACTCGGCCGGAGTGGATCCTGAAGACCTGGATTTTATTATCGTAGGCCATAATTTTGGCGATATCTGTGAAGGAAGCAACAGTTCGGATATCCTTCCCAGTCTGGCCAATAAAGTGAAGGAAAAGTTGAAAATCAAAAATCCCCGGTGCATTTGTCACGATGTGATTGCTGGTTGCCCGGGCTGGACACAGAGTATGATTATTGCAGACTGTTATATCAGAAGCGGGATACATAAACGGGGAGCTGTTGTGGGAGCCGATGTTCTTTCACGGATTTCGGATCCCCACGATCGGGATTCAATGATCTATGCAGATGGTGCCGGCGCAGTGATTGTGGAAGCCAAAAAAAGCCGTAAACCAACCGGAATTATATCCCATGCCAGCCGTAGCGATTCCATACGATATGCCAGCATGCTCACCCTCGGTCCTTCAGAAAATCAGGAGATCGAAAGAGAAAAGCTGTTTATTAAGATGCAGGGGCATAAACTGTACCTCTATGCGATTAATTATGTTCCTGAAATTGTCAAAGAAAGCATTGAAAAAGCTGGTATTGAACTGACCGACATTAAAAAAATACTGATCCACCAGGCCAACGAGAAAATGGACGAGGCGATGCTCAAAGGACTCTTTAAACTGTACAAAAAGAGGAAAATTCCTGAAGATATTATGCCGATGAGTATTTCCAGACTGGGAAACTCGTCAACAGCCACGGTTCCTATTCTTTATGACCTTGTTATGAAAGGTGAAATGGATGGACATTCCATCCGGAAGGGAGAGTATATTGTTTTTATATCGGTTGGTGCAGGTATGAATATTAATTCGATTGTATATAAAGTTCCTTAAATAAACAACATGGAACCCATGAATTCCGAAGTATTGTTTCTTTTGGGCGGACTGGTTGCAGGAGGTGTTCTTGGATATCTTATGCTGAAGATCTTCTTTCTGAAAAAATACAGCCGGAGCAGGGAAGAGTGGCAGCTCAGAACAGATGAGTTGACCGAAGAAAAAAATCTGGCCGAGAGAAAGATCGTTGCGTTGGAAGAACGGGAAGCTCAAAAAGCAGAAAGACTGGAAAAAACCGAAGCTGAGCTACTGGGGATCAGACAGCATAACGAAACCCTGAAGTCACGGGTCGACAGAGCCGATGTGGAATACCACAACCTTCTGGAAAAGCTGGAATTGCAGAAAAAAGAGATGGAAGAACTGCAGAAAAAGTTTACCACCGAATTTGAAAATATTGCCAATAAGATACTGAAACAGAACAGCACGGAATTTTCGGCATTCACTCAGAAAAGTATGGGGGACATTCTGAAACCCATAAAGGAAAAATTTGAGATTTTTGAGAAAAAGGTGGAGGATACCTATCTGAAAAGCAAGAACGACCAGGTGGACCTGAAAGCCGAACTGAAAAAACTGTCTGATTTGAATGTACGGATTGGCGAAGAGGCACGAAACCTTACCCACGCCCTGAAAGGGGATGTTAAAAAACAGGGCAACTGGGGAGAGGTGGTTCTGGAACGGATCCTGGAAAGATCAGGACTGAATGAAGGAGTGGAATATAAAAAACAATACAGCGATCTTTCAGACGAGGGCAAAAGGTTGCAGCCTGACATAGTGGTCTTCCTGCCGGATAAAAAACATATTATTGTAGACTCCAAAGTATCCCTGATTGCTTACGAACAGGCTGTGAATGCCACCGAAGAGAAGGAACGGGACCGGTTTATAAAAGAGCATCTGATCCGGTTAAAAGCGCACATTAAGATCCTAAGTGAGAAGCATTATCAGAAGGCCAGAAACCTGAATTCGCCCGATTTTGTTCTTATGTTTTTACCCATTGAATCTTCCTTCAGTCTGGCTATCCAGGAAGACCAGGGGTTGTTTACCTATGCCTGGGATCAGAAAGTGGTGATCGTGAGCCCGTCTACCCTGCTGGCTACGCTGCGTACCATAGCCTCTATATGGCAACAGGAAAATCAAACCAGGAATGCGCTGGAGATCGCAAACCAGGGAGGTGCCCTGTATGATAAATTTGTGGGATTTGTGGAAGACATGCAGAAAATAGGCAACAGCCTGGCTTCCACGCAAAAGACGTACCAGGATGCCATGGGAAAACTGCATACGGGAAGCGGTAACCTGGTCCGAAGGGTGGAAAAACTCAGAAAACTGGGTGCCAAAGCGTCCAAAGAACTTCCGGGGACAATGCGCGAAGATTCGTAAAAAGAGAGTTCGATGAAGGCATTTTTTTCATATATCCGCGCAGGATTAAGAAAGGCAAAGGCCAGATGGTATGTTAAGGAAACAGTGAAAGCTCTGCGTTCCATTGCCGAGGGAACAGAAAATGAAGCCCGGGAAACAAGCGAAATGGCTGAGTTATTTTTCAGGCTCCTGGCACATAAACTGAATCTGAAAGATAGGAGAACGCCTCCTTCAAAGGAAGAGGTGAAGGCAGCCATAGAACAATTAAAAGATGTTGGACGGATCGGAATTTTTGCTTCGGTATCCCTGCTCCCGGGTGGCGGTTTTTCATTGCTGGGCCTCGAACTACTGGCCAGGAAATATGGCATCTCAAGCTTTACTTTTATCCCTTCTTCGTTCAGGAGAAAGAGGAAAGAGGCGGCGCCGGATTCAAAAACCGACAATAAAACAGGTTTTACCGATTGTTCATGATCAGGGTGGGTTAATTTTTGTACTTTTCAAAAAAATCTAATCCGGGAAAATGAAAGATCATCCATTAAGCCGCAGGGATTTTGTTAAAACAAGCCTTGCAGCATCGGTAGCCATTGCGGCTGGTTTGTATCCTTTTAGCAACACGCCTGTGGTGAGTGTGGTTAAAATAAGACGGAGTAATCTTGCAGGTGCTGTTGAAGAAGCAATGGATCTGTTGGGGGGGACCAGGCAGATTCTTGCTGATAAAAACAGGATTATGCTGAAACCCAATCTTGTCAGTTCCGATCCGCATGCTACCACAAAGCCTGAAGTGGTCAGAGCTCTGGCAAAATTAATGATCCGGTCAGGTAAAGAGGTTTGCATCGGGGAAGGATCCGCTGCAGCTCCCGGATTTAACTACAAGAAGAATGTGCAGTACCGGACCAGAAAGACGGAAATCCTGGATCCGATGCAGCAATATATTTTCGACCAGTTGGGATATACCCGCCTGGCAAAAGAATTGAATATTCCGTTAATCAACCTGCATTCGGGCGACCTCGTCGAGGTGGAAGTGCCAAACGGTCTGATGTATGATGCGATCACCCTTCACCGGTCGGTGGCTGAAACCGATCTGCTTTGTTCGGTACCCATGATGAAAACCCATGTGCTTGCTACCGTGACGCTGGGGATGAAAAATCTGATTGGCGTTTACCCTGGCAGTGTCTATTATTCAGTACGGTCGTTTTTACACGACAGGGCTGCTGAAAGAGGCTCGGAAGGTATCGCTTACGAGATCATCGATATGGTACGGGCCTGCAAAATGGGATTAACCGTGATCGATGCTTCATACGCTATGGAAGGAGATGGCCCGTCGGATGGAAAACTGGTGAGAATGAATCTTATCATTGCCGGCACAAATCCACTGGCAACAGACATGGTAGGTGCAGCCATAATGGGTTTCGGAATACATGAAATACCAACATTCGACTGGGCTGTGAAATCGGGTATGAAACCGGCAACCCTGGAAGAAATTGAAATACGTGGAGAAAAAATTGCGGCTGTTAGAAGAGATTTTGTGAAACCGACGCTTTATCCGTGGAATACCATCAATAAACTGTGGGGCTTTGAGGAGTTGTAATCCTATCTGATAAATTTAAAAAAATCCGCTCGTTCCCCCAGTTTCATTCAGCTTTGAGTAGAATAAACCGGAAAATCCTGAACGTTTCCCGGTTCGGAAAGGACTTTTTATGGGGGGTAATGAAACTATCCTTTCAGGGACGCGTATAAACCTCAAAATAAAAGATTTATACACTTGCCATTCCTGATTAAATTTCAACCTCATGAAAAAACTGATTGTCTTTGTAACGGCTCTGTTTTGGGTTTTTACTTCTTTTGGTCAGATCATTATTGAAGACAGTACTGAAGTCAAAGGAACCTGGATCCTTGAGCATTCACCTTACATTGTTATGGGCCTGGCTACTGTACCCGAGGAGGATTCACTGATCATCGAACCAGGTGTTACAGTTGAATTCAAAACAGGAACAGATATCAGACATTCCGGAGATAATGATACAGTTGATGTAGGTTATCTGAAGGTATTGGGTAAATTAATGGCTCAGGGAACACCGGAACACCGGATAACTTTTACCCGACAGGGAGACGATGGATACTGGGGCTGCATCATTATAACAAGTGCACAAAATTCATTATTTGAATATTGTGAAATTGAATACGCCAATCACTTAAACTATTATGAAGGTGCTTTAAATATTTACACACCCAAAACTATATTACTGAATACATCGGTTGTATATAACAAGAATACCGGAATTTACACTAGACATGTATATCAGGAGGAGTTGACCAACGATGGTTCTACTCTTGACATCTTGAATTGCATAATAGCTGACAATCAAGGACTTGGTCTTAACCTAGGTTATTATTATGATCGGTATGATACCATAAACCTCATAAACAATACCATTGTAGGAAACAGTTCGGTAGGATTGGCAACGTGGGGCGCCAGATGTAAAGCTATAAACTGTATTTTCTGGGATAATTCCAGGTCTTTCAGACTTGTCAATGCCCGTACAATAGTAAGCTGTTCTTTGGTTCAGGAAGAATCCCTTGATGGAGTTGACAGGTTAACTGTTTGTGAGGGAATGATATATATGTGTGATCCGCATGTAAACAACGATTTTTCACTCTCCTTTTATTCACCTTGTATTAATTCCGGAGTACCTGATACAACCGGTTTATCACTTCCTGATAAAGATATTCTGGGTAACAGCAGGATTAACCTTGGCCGGATAGATTTAGGTGCGACTGAATCAACTTCTGAGGGATTTTTAACTATTCTTAAACCGAATGGATATGAAGGATACCAGCCCGGAAACAACCTTGATATTATCTGGAAAAGCAATGTGACAAATGTCAAACTTGAATACACCAGTGATGGAGGCGAAACCTGGGGAGATATTGTTTCAGACACTCCCAACGACAGCCTTTATTCATGGGGAATACCTGATATTGTAAGTGACAGTTTTAATATCCGTATTTCTGATGTTTCGGATGCTTCCGTTTTTGATGTTTGCGACCATAACCTGAAGATTTTTAAATCTGTCATTCCAGACAGTACCATCCTGACAGGCAGATTGCCATATGAATATTCCCCTTATTATGTCAATGGAAAACTAACCATCCCATTGGAAGATTCACTGATCATAGATCCGGGGATTGAATTAAAATTTACATCTCACGCTTCTTTTTCAGTAAAAGGAAAATTGATTGCTATTGGTTCAAGTGAAGAACCTATTACATTTACAGCTCAGGAAACAGATGAGTACTGGTGGGGAATCGATCTTTTAAATACAGGGGTAAATTCATCGTTGGAATATTGTAATATTCATTATGCAAGTACGGCAATTACATCGAATAATCCGAATCCCCTTTTTCCCCATCTGATTATTACTCATAATTACGGTTCCGGAATTTATGCAAAGGAGTCCAGTCCTGAAATCCGGAATTGTATCATCGCATTTAACCACGACAGGGGAATTTATTTGGGTGAGGATCACTGGGGTTATACTATAAAAATAAGTAATTCATCTATAGTAGGGAATGGAGATGAAGGTTTAGAAGCTTACAGGGCAAAATGCGAGGTAACTGATTGTATTTTCTGGAATAATAAGAAATCATTTTATGTGTCCGGAGATAATGCAGATGTTTCTTATTCATTGGTAGAGGAGGATATCCTACCGGATTATTACGGGAGGTTAATTGCGGGTGAAGGCATGATTTATCATTTTGATCCGCAATTTGTGGATTCAGACAATCTGGATTTTCATTTAAAACCAACCTCTCCAGGGATAGACCAGGGAGATCCTGATTCTGATTGGAGTAATGAACCGGAGGAAAACGGGGATAGAGTAAATCTTGGAGCCTATGGAAATACCAATGAAGCAACCCAAACCAACTACTTACCCAGGATAACCAATTTATCTGCAAGGGAAGAAAGCATCTTCGGAAAAGATACTTTAATTATCAACGGAGCTAATTTTCTGGCAGAAAAAGGCAATGGGGTCATTTTGTTTGGTACCTCTGAAGTACTTGAATACTTATATTGGAGTCAGGACAGCCTGGTTTGTATTACGCCACCTCATTTGTCTGACACTGTCAGTATATTTGTTACAAACAAAAATCAGAAGAATGGATTTGGAAAGAAATGTTATGTGTATAAGCCTCCAATAATAAAAAATCTAAGCCGGTATTCAGGTTTGCCATCAGGAGGCGATACACTTATCATAGAAGGAGTATTCTTCGGTCATGAAAAAAGACAAACTGCAATTCGTTTTGATGATCAGTTGTGTACCCATTATATAAATTGGACTGATACGTTAATAACTTTAACAACACCTCCCAATACATCAGGCATCAGGCAGATAATTTTTGAACAGGATACCCTTGTTTATGAATCCGGTGTATCCTTCGTTTATTCTGATATGGCACCGGTTGAATTATGTGGTTCGTTAGAAGATACGTTATATGCTGGTGGAATCTACCTGTTAACATGTAAATGCGAAGTAGATTCCGGAAAAGTTTTAACCATTGAACCGGGAGTTCTCTTGATTGCAGATCATTATCAACCAGAAAAGCCGCGATTGACAGTTACCGGGAAGCTTCATGCGGTTGGCTCCCAGGGTGATTCTGTCAGGTTCATGACAATGGTGCCGGGGAAAAATAACTGGGATGGAATTTATGTTCAAGACTCAGCAACTTTTAATTATGTTGTCATTCAGAATTGTGAATTTGCTGTAAATCAGAGTAACGGATATTTGAATGTTAGCAATTCAAGCTTAAGAGAAAACGAAACTGGAATTTTTCTTTATGGTGATAATGAAAGAATATATATTTATTTGAATAGAAACAAGATATCAAATAATAATACAGGAATAAGGGCTGAAGCAAGTGGCAATAAATCATATGGAAAAGCTGAATTAATGATAGAGAATTCATCTATATCATACAACGATGGAAATGGAATTGAACTTTCCGGGCATGGTTACACATCATCCGGATGGATTCCTCAAAGTCGAAGTTCCACCGTTTTATGTACATTGAAAAATTCAGTAATTGCTAAAAATGAGGGATATGCATTATATTTATATTCTTACGGTTTTACTTTTTCAGCGATACCTGTAAGTGGTATCAGATCAGCATATGTCGGGTTAAATTCATACAATAATTTGGTATTCCAGAACAGGTATGGAATTTATTCGAAACGTGCTGGTACAAAGAGCAGAGTTCATACAGAATTTTATAATACAAATTTCTGGTCAAACAATACATTATTTGAAATGGATGCCGATGAAGTATTTTTTTATAATTCAAACCTGTGGGATAATAATGCTTCGGGGATGCCAACCGGGCTTTGCGACAGCCTGATTTTTGAGTCGTGTAACCTGAATGATTTAAGTTCGGTTATAAACGGAAGCAACAATATTTCTGAAGATCCATTGTATCGTTCTCCTGAATCAGGGGATTTCAGGCTGGGGCCGAACTCTCCCTGTATTGACGCAGGATCCAATCAATTTATTGATTTTATAACTGATTTTTCAGGCATGTCCCGTATCTGGGATGGCGATAGTGACGGAGAAGAGATAGTTGATATCGGAGCTTTTGAGAAAGATTCTGAATCCCCCCTGGCGCCGGAGATTATCCAACAGCCACAAGGTGGGAGTTATTGCCAAAACAGCTTAGCTGAACTATCCGTTGATGCAACAGGTATCCCCAAACCTGATTACCAGTGGTTTTTTGAGGGAAAGTTGATTAAAGGTGCCAATGAAAAAAAATATATCATTGAAAATGTGAACGATACAACAGCAGGGATGTATACCTGTTTGGTTTCAAACCTATCGGGGTCTGAAGGCAGCAGCGAAGCCATTGTTGAAGTATTACCAACATACGAGATCATTCTTTATGAGACTGTTTGCGAAGGTGATTCCTGTAAAGGGTGGACCGAAGCAGGAACTTACACTGAAACCCTGACATCTGTTTCCGGCTGCGACAGTACGGTAGTTACACATCTTTCAGTGAATCCGGTTTATGAAATAACTGAGGATATAATGATTTGTGAAGGAGAGGAATATAATGGATGGACTGAATCCGGGACTTATTACGATACTTTAACAACACTTACCGGTTGCGATAGCATTATTACTACAATCCTTACAGTTCACCCTATTTATCAAATAACAGTAGATACAACCCTATGCGAGGGTGAATCCTACAAAGGCTGGACAACCACAGGGCAGTATACTGAAAATTTGGTTTCAGTAAATGGCTGCGACAGTATTATTATTACAAATCTTACAGTTTACCCTTCGTTTAAACCCACTTTTTCAATCAACGGGGATACATTAACATCTGACGAGATATATGCAGCATATCAATGGTACGATGAAAATGGGGAAATCTCCGGAGCTACAAATCAGGAATTTGTAATCAATCAATCCGGCAATTATTATCTGGAAGCAACCAATGAAAATGGCTGTTGCTATAGTTCGGATACTTTTTATGTCAGGTATTCTGTTCTTGATGAAATAGTACAGAATGATTTCAGCTACTCGGTCATGCCCAATCCTAACAGAGGTGTTTTTACGTTCAGGATTGACTCAAACCCTCCTGAAAAATTATCGGTTAAACTTATAAACGGGTTAGGTCAGGTTATGGAGATCAGGGAAATAAAGAATCCTGAGGTTAATCAAACCGAGCAATTTAATGTATCGTACCTAAGCAAAGGAATATATCACTTTATAATCTATTCCGATAATTTTTGGGAGGAGCGGAAAATTGTAGTTCAATAGCCGGGTTGGATTTATCCTTTCCCGGCGATCTGTTCAACTTCTTTAAAAACCCGGAAGAAATTACCGCCCCATACTTTAATGATTTCTTCTTCAGTGTAACCGCGTTTCAGCATTTCGCGGGTGATGTTCGGGAATTCACTGACATCGGCGCAGCCATCCAGGCCACCACCTCCGTCGAAGTCCTGACTTGTGACAATTAGTGCGGTAGAAGTTTCCACCTTTTCACTAATGGTTCTAATTGACTTAGCATTAATTCTGTAGCGGGGGAGGTAAACTTGAAAGTATCCCCTGTTATTCTATCACGTATATGTGATTCGGTAATATTCCACACTAGAAGTCTTATGTTTCTCAAGGTCATTTGAGTTGTTAGCTTCAGGTATTTTTCGATGATCAATGCCAGAAAGCAAATCAGAACGTGAGACCTGATTGCATCTTCCTTCTGATGATATATAGGCCGTGCTTCCAGATCATACTTACTCATTCTAAATGACTGTTCTACACGCCACAGGTGATGATATCTTTCAATGACTTGTTGTGCTGGTAGTTGAGATTCGGGCAAATTTGTACAGTATCTTTTAATTCCCAACAAGAGCCTTCTTTTCTCAATCAGGGCAGTGTTAAGCTCGATTTTTTCTTTGGATACCCTTTTTATGAACTTAGCCTTGGCTCCTGAAGATTGTTTAGCAACCAGACCCTCTGCCTTCTGAACTAACTTGTTCAGGTCATTTAGCTCCTTCCTGTAGCGCTTAGTGGAGAAGTCGCAGATCAAATCACCCTGTTTGGAATGCAACCTTGTTATGGCCCCGTTAACCGCGTTTAGAATGCCATGGATTTTCTTTACCGTACCCAGATCGGTATTGGCCAGCCTGGCACCTGCAATATAGGATAAGCCTTTCTCCCTGAGCTCGGCCAGCCTGTCATCATCGAGCATGGCGGCATCTGCCACTACTATGGGTTTAGTGCCGGGATGTTTGGCAATAAAGCTTCCCACCACAGGTAGCATGGTCTTCTCCTCGAAGGTATTGCCTGCAAAGACGTCGTAGGCAAGTGGAAAACCTGCTTGCGTAACCAGCAGCCCTATCACTATTTGTGGTTGCTGTGATTTGTTGTCTTTGCTAAATCCCTGTACTTTAATTTTATCGGCTTTGAATGACTCAAAATACAGTGGGGTTACATCATAAAGTACGTAGTAAAATTGCTCCTTAAACAGTTGCCTGGCTACACTGTATGCCCGCTGTTCAATTTCTGCTTTCCAGGATATTAGTTTGGGTATTGTACGATAAATCCGCTGCGAGGACTTTATCTCAAAATAGCGGAAAAGCAACTCGACAGACCGTAGTTTTGAGGCTGGCTCAATTAACCTGATGATTGCCAAATCAAGTAAGAGAGGGGGTAGATGTGTTAAGTGGCATTCCCCGAGGCAACTTCTGAAAAACTGGTATGCAAAATCGTGGGTAACTCTGACGCATTCGCTTCTTTCAACAATCAGAACGTTTTGCTTTTGCTCAGGGAATAGGCTTGGCTGCAGTGTATATTTTCCAATCCATTCTTGCGCCTTGTTTATCAATAGGCCGCGCTCAATATCATCCTTGGCGCTACCTATATGTTTAACAATTTTTGCGCTGTGCCCGGAATATTGAACCACTTGAATGGCTGTAGATCCTGACTTTGTCTTAACCTTTCTGATCCTAAGCATGGCACAAAAATAGGCGTTAGTGCGGTAAAAATCAATTTTAAGATTTTTTATCATTCATATTTAGTATGTTAGAAAATAAAACCGCACTAATTTGGCGAGGCGTCACAAGTCAGGATTCTTCACGTTTTCCCTTGCGGAATCTTTCCAACTCTTTTTCTATAGGCAAAAGCTGATCTTTTAACGTGCGGGCTTCGTTTTCGAATAAGGTTTATAAAAATTTGCACAAACGATTGTGCAATTCAAAATAAATATAAATATTTGTAAGCTGAATCAATGGAAAAAAAGGTAAACAATATTAAGGAACTGGCCGGTAAGCTGGGGCTTTCACCCACAACCGTTTCCCGTGTTTTAAACGGAAAATCAAAAAAATTTCGTATTAGTCAGGAAACCAGTCAGAAGGTGCTGGATGCCGCCCGGAAATACCACTATTCGCCCAACCGCATTGCCCGTGGTCTTAAAATGGAAAAAACTGAAACCATCGGGCTGATCATTCCCGATATTGCCAATCCCTACTTCGGTTCCATTGCCAAAACCATTGAGGTGGAAGCCCGCAACAGTGGGTATTCCATCATTCTTTGCGACAGTTTGGATGACGAAATTACCGAGGCCGAATTATTGCAGTTACTGGCCGGACGAAAAGTTGACGGAATTATTATCGCACCTACCGGAAAAAGCAGCAGGCACGTTACAGAAATTCAGCAACAGGGAATTCCGGTTATGGTGATCGACCGTTATTTGCCCGGTACAAATCTTCCGTTTGTTATAACCGATAACCATCTGGGGGCTATATTGGCCACCGAACATTTTATAAAGATGGGGCACCGAAATATTGCCTGCATTCAGGGAATAAACGGAATTTCAGCTAACAACGACAGGGTGAGGGGATTCCGTGATGCATTGCAAAAGCATAGAATTCCGGTAAAAGAATCAATGATTTTGGGAACTGATTTTGGCGAGGAAAACGGTTATATTCAAACCAAAAAACTACTGGCATTACCCGACCGGCCCACCGCTATTTTTGCTTTGAGCAACCTGATTTCACTTGGATCGATTCGTGCGTTAAAGGAGGCTGGATTAACCATCCCGGACGATATTTCGATTGTATCCTTCGATGAGCAACCCTGGTCCGCTTATCTGGCCTGCCCCATGACTACAGTGGAACAACCCCGCGAAGAAATCGGCAGACTGGCATTTGATTCCCTGTTAAATATTATTGACAAAGTTTTGCCAACAAAAGCGGAAAATCTAATGCTTCAACCTCGTCTGATTTACCGGGAATCTGTAAAAAAAATCTCAAATTGTAACCAAATATGATAAATCGAATCAGTGCATTATTAATCATCCTGCTTCCTGTGCTCTTAAATGCGCAGGTTTTAAAGGTGAGTAGCAACAACAGTTACCTGGAGACAACCGATGGTCAGCCTTTTTTGTGGATTGGCGACACTGCCTGGGAGCTTTTTCACAGGTTAAACCGCGAAGATGCAACGATGTATCTGAAAAACCGGGCAGAGAAAGGTTTTACGGTAATTCAGGCCGTGGTACTTGCCGAAATGGACGGACTAAGAAAACCCAATGCATACGGCGAAATTCCTCTTTTTGAGAACGATCCCACCCGTCCAAACGAAAAGTACTTTGAACATGTGGATTTTATAGTGAATGAGGCGGAAAAACTTGGGCTTATAGTAGGTATGCTCCCCACCTGGGGCGATAAGGTAACATCGACGGGAGGAGGAAGCCCGGTAATTTTTAACGAGCAGAATGCATTTGTATTTGGTGAATTTCTGGGAAAACGCTATAAAAACAAACCCATTGTATGGATTCTTGGTGGCGACCGTGATGTGGCCAATGAGCAGGAAAAGCTGGTTTGGCGTGCCATGGCCAACGGACTGAAAATAGGAGATGGAGGGAATCATTTGATTACTTATCACCCAAGAGGAGCCCAGTCTTCGCATGAGAAACTTCACAATGAAGAGTGGCTCGATTTCAATATGTTTCAAAGCGGCCATTCCAGAAAATATGGAGATGTGTACCGTTTTGGAGAAACATTGCTTGAAGTAAATCCCGGAAAACCTTTTGTTGAAGCCGAGCCGGCGTACGAAGATATTCCTGTGGAGTTTTGGAAATACCTCGATTGGAGCAATCCTTTGCCTGTACCTGAAAATGTTTTGAATGAGGATCGCACCATTGCCAAAAAGGAATATTTTAAACAGGGCTTTTTTGATGACCATGATGTGCGGGTTTTTGCATACTGGAATTTTCTTGCCGGGGTTTGCGGATATACGTATGGGAATAATGCCATTTGGCAGATGTTTGAAAAAGGCGGCGATATGGCCATCCCCTGTTTAACCGATTGGCGCGCCGCACTTGACCGCCCGGGAGCCGAATCAATGCGGTATGTGCGAAAAATTTTTGAGCATCGGCCTTTTTACCTGCTTGTTCCCAATCAATCTGTTATTATTGGAAGTAACCCGCGCGACAGTTTGCATGTTCGTACTGCAATGGCATCCGATAAATCGTTTATGCTGGTGTATGCCAGTGTGGGGCAAAAACTGAATATCAATCTGTCAGAAATGGAAAATGGTGCGATTGCCTCGTGGTACAATCCTCGCAACGGAAAAGTTACAAAAATGGGTAAAATAAAAAATGAAAGTAGTTACCAGTTTGTACCTCCAACTTCAGGACGTGGGAACGACTGGCTATTGGTGCTCGATGATCCGAAAGCAAGACTGAAATCATTTTAAAAATACATATTTCGAACTAAAAACTTAAAAATATGGTAGTTATACATTCTTACGGTGTGGCAGTTTTTCTTGCCTTTATTACCATGTTGTGCTGGGGTTCGTGGGCCAATACCCAAAAACTGGCTCAAAAAAAGTGGCCGTTCCAATTGTTCTATTGGGACTATGCCATTGGTGTTCTGTTGCTGGCGCTTGTGCTGGCATTTACTGCCGGAAGCTCTGGTTCCGAAGGCCGCAGTTTTCTGGCAGATTTGGCACAGGCCGACGGAAAATCTCTGATTTCCGCTTTTCTGGGTGGTGTGATTTTTAACATTGCCAACATTCTGCTGGTGGCAGCCATTGCAATTGCCGGTATGGCGGTCGCTTTTCCAATTGGAATAGGACTTGCGCTGGTGTTGGGAGTGATTACCAATTATGCAGCAACTCCACTGGGTAATCCGGTTATTCTGTTCTCCGGAGTTGCATTGGTTACCATCGCCATTATTCTGGATGCGATGGCATACCGCCGGTTGCCCAATTCCTCATCGGTTACGTCGGCAAAGGGTATTGTGATTTCGTTGCTGGCCGGATTCCTGATGGGATTTTTCTACCGTTTTGTGGCGGCTTCCATGGCTACCGATTTTGCAAATCCAATGGAAGGAAAACTTACTCCTTACACGGCATCGGTTGTTTTTGCCGTGGGACTGCTTATTTCCAACTTTGTTTGGAATACCATTTTTATGTACAAACCGCTTACAGGTGAAAAGGTAACCTACAAAGACTATTTTGTAAAAGGAGATACAAAGTTGCATCTCATTGGAATTCTGGGAGGCGTTATCTGGAGTCTGGGTATGACGCTGAATATTATTGCTGCTGAGCAGGCCGGATTTGCCATTTCCTACGGTTTGGGACAGGGAGCTACACTTATTGCAGCTCTGTGGGGAGTTTTCATCTGGAAAGAATTTAAAGGGGCAAAAGGCGTGAAAGGTTTGTTAACTGCCATGTTCCTGTTTTTTGCTGTTGGCCTGACCCTGATTATTGTTGCACGGTTATACTAATAAAAATGAAGCCAAAAATTATAGTAATCGGAAGTTCCAATACCGACATGGTGGTAAAAGTACCGCAAATTCCGGCACCGGGAGAAACCATCATGGGAACTGATTTTATGACCATTTCAGGTGGAAAAGGCGCCAATCAGGCTGTGGCAGCAGCACGGGCCGGCGCCTCGGTTACATTTATCGCCTGTGTTTCCGACGATTCGTTTGGGAAACAGGCAATAGAAAATTACCGGAAGGAAGGGATCGATACTTCATGCATTAAAATTCAGTCCGGCACCCATTCGGGAATTGCACTGATAAATGTAGCTTCCGATGGCGAAAACAGCATTTCAGTGGCTCCGGGCGCCAACAGCTATTTATTTCCGGAAGACATACACGGTTTTGAAGATGCTTTTGACGGTGCAAATGTAGTGCTGGCGCAATTGGAAATCCCCATGAAAACAGTGGAGGCTGCAGCAGAAACAGCCCATCAAAAAGGAATCCCATTTATTCTGAATCCGGCCCCGGGTGCTGCAATTCCGAAAAATCTGCTCAGCAAAGTGACCATCATAACGCCCAATGAAACCGAAGCTGCCATCATCACTTCGCGGAAAAATTTTTCTGAAAAAGATATTCCGAAAATGGTGGATGAAATTTTTGCGAAAAGTAGTACAACGATTCTTCTGACTCTGGGAAGTAAAGGCGTTTATTTAAAAACATTTGATTTTGAAGGAATGATTCCAGGCCATCAGGTAAAAGCTGTGGATACCACTGCTGCCGGCGATGTGTTTAACGGGGCGCTTGCAGCAGCATTAGCCGGCGGAATGGATTTGAAAGAAGCAGTTGACTTTGCCCAGCGTGCGGCTGCTATAACGGTTACCCGCATGGGCGCACAGCCTTCGGCGCCTCGGTTAGATGAAATTCAGCAATACAATTTTTAAATATATGCAAAACTTAAAACCATGAAGAACTATCCGGTTTTTTTACTTGCCAGCCTGTTTTTGTCTTTTTCATTTGTTTCCTGTGAACAGGCAAAAACTGACTTATCTTCCGAAGCCATCCGCATTTATGATGAAAATCCGTTTTATTGGGAATACAAAGGGGAACCTGTTTTGCTGGTCGGTGGTTCGTATGAGGATAATCTTTTCAATTATCCTGAAGGATTGAAGCAACACCTTAATAATCTGAAAGCCTCGGGCGGCAACTACATCCGTAATACGATGAGTAGCCGTGATCCGGGTAATCAATGGGCGTTTAAAAAATTGGAAAATGGTTTATATGACCTGGAGCAATGGAACAAAGAATACTGGGATCGGTTTGAAAATCTTCTGAAACTGGCTTTTGAGTGGGATATTATTGTGCAGATAGAAATTTGGGATCCATGGGATTTTTTCAGATCGGAGGCGGCTTTGGGATTTGGCGATGGAAACGTTGGCTGGGAAAGCTGTCCTTTTAACCCGTCGCTTAATATTAATTATACCTCAGAAGAAACTGGTCTTGAAAATAAGATAAACTATACTTTGCATACACCGGGTAAACATCTTTTTTTCCAGACAATTCCTGCTTTTAAAAATATAAACAAGGTACTTAAATACCAGGAAGCTTATGTCGCCAAAATATTGGATATTTCCCTGAATTACCCCAATGTTCTTTACAATATTCGTAATGAATGTCGAGAACATGAAGAATGGAGTAAATATTGGGCGGCTTTCATCAGGGAAAACGCAGCAAAAAAGGATAAGCAGATTTATATTAAGAGTATGCGCATGTTTTCGGATGAATTCAATGTTTTTGAAAGCCAGCCGGCCAATCATTTATTATCTGATCGCGATCCGAATGAAGCATATTGTATGGCCGTTTCAGGCAACCAATATGTGGTTTATTTTACCAATGACGGTGAGGTCAGTCTCGATCTTTCAGGTGCAGAAGGGGAATTGAGTCTGACCTGGTTGAATATCGCCGACAACAGGTGGCTCGATGGTCCACCGTTAAACGGCGGAAATACAATTTCACTAAAAACACCCGGAGGAAGACAATGGGTGGCATTAATTAAATCAGAATCTTAAATTCATTAATCATGAAAACATTTGTATTTGCTGCATTTATTTATTCCATCATAGCCGGATGCAGCATCCGGGCAGGTGAAAACGAAACCCATCAATTTGCCGATGGCGAAACGGTTAAAATTTCCAAAAGTGATTTGCAGGACAAAATCAAAGGCGGCTGGGCTGGCCAGGTGATTGGTTGCACTTACGGCGGGCCCACCGAATTTCAGTGGAACGGCACTATGATTGGCGACCACGTGCCCATTCCCTGGGATGAATCCCGCATGTTTTGGTATTATGAAAATTCACCGGGTTTGTACGATGATGTATATATGGATCTGACTTTTGTTGAAGTGTTTGAAAATTATGGACTGGAAGCGCCCGACTCGCTTCATGCACTGGCATTTGCACGGGCTGAATACCCGCTTTGGCACGCCAATCAGGCGGCACGTTACAATATTCTGAACGGAATTATGCCTCCTGCTTCCGGCCATTGGAAAAACAACCCGCATGCCGATGACATCGACTTTCAGATTGAGGCCGATTTTGCGGGACTGATGGCACCGGGAATGCCCAATTCCGCTGCTGAAATTGGCGACAGAATTGGCCACATCATGAATTACGGCGACGGTGTTTACGGCGGAATTTACGTGGCTGCCATGTATTCCCTTGCTTTTGTTTACGACGATATGAAATTTATCGTGGAGGAAGCCCTGAAAACCATTCCTGCTGAAAGCGAATTTTACCAGTGTATTGCAGATGTATTAAAATGGTACAGGCAAAATCCCGACGACTGGAAATCGGCCTGGTTTGAAGCTCAAAAGAAATGGACTTATGACAAAGGGTGTCCCGATGGTGTTTTTCGCCCGTTTAACATTGATGCAAAAATCAATGCCGCTTACATTGTAATCGGTTTGCTTTACGGGAAAGGCGATTTTGGGGCAACCGTTGATATCAGCACCCGCTGCGGATATGATTCAGATTGCAATCCGGCCAATGCTGCAGGTATTCTGGGCGCCATGATTGGCTATAGCCAGATTCCCGATTACTGGAAACAGGGAATAGATAAAGTGGAGGACCTGAATTTACAATACACCGATATGTCGCTCAACAAAGTGTATGGCATCGGTTTCAATCATGCTGCAGAAATGATTAAAAGAAATGCCGGAAGTGAAGAAGGTGAAAACTTCCTGATTCAATATCAATCGCCGCAAACCATGCCGCTGGAGGTTGGTTTTGAAGGACTTTACCCAACTGAACGAAGAAGAATTGGAAATCATCTTACAATACAGAATCCCGAAATTACATTCGAAATGGAAGGTTGTGGATTTGTGGTAGGCGGACGGGCTGCCAAAGAAAGCAATTTGCCGGAAGCTGTTTTGGAACTGGAAGTTTTTGCCGATGGTGAACTGCTTGAAACAGCCAAACTGCCCACTCAATCACTGGTGCGCCGGCATGAAGTAACCTGGAAGTACGACCTGCCGGAAGGCAAGCATACCATCACTTTGAAAGCCCGAAACATTCCGGAAGGTTATCGGATTGAAGCAGGTGATTTGCTTGTTTATTCAACAACTGATCCCGGAACAAAGGTCTATTTTGAATGAATTTTAAAAGTGAAATAGATATGAAAAAAACAATTTATCTGGGGATATTAATTTTAACGCTATCCTCATTATCCGTATTAAAAGCACAGAAAATTGATGGAGAACTTAAAAAGTGGCATAAAGTTACGTTAATTTTCGATGGTCCTGAATGCTCCGAAACAGATGAGTTTAATCCGTTTCTGAATTACCGGCTTAATGTTACATTTGAACATAACGCATCAGGAAAGAAGTACCTTATTCCGGGCTATTTTGCAGCCGACGGAAATGCAGGGCAAACATCTGCCACTGCCGGGAATAAATGGAAAGTCTACTTTGCTCCCGACGAAACGGGAGAATGGAACTATACCGTTGAGTTTGTAAAGGCTGAATGGGCTGCTATTCGAAACTGGAGAGAAAAAGATTTGCCCAGCGGAGAATTTATGGATGGAAATACCGGAAAATTTACTATTTCGCCTTCAGACAAAACCGGTAAGGATTTCAGGGTCCATGGCCGTTTACAGTATGTGGGCCAGGGTTATCTCAAATTTGCCGAAACAAATAAATATTTTTTCAAATGCGGTCCGGATGCGCCCGAGAATTTTTTGGCCTATTATGCTTTTGACGGTGATTTTATGAACGACGGCCATAAAGACAATCTGGTGAAAAAATGGAATCCACACCTGAAAGACTGGAAAGAAGGAGATCCAACCTGGAAAAATGGCAAAGGAAAGGAAATTATCGGTGCACTGAATTATCTGGAATCAGAAGGAATGAACTCCGTGTCGTTTCTTACCAATAATATTAATGGTGATGACCGCAATGTTTTTCCTTACATCGATTATGATACCTGGGACCGGTTTGATTGTTCAAGGTTGGACCAGTGGGAAATTGTTTTTACCCATGCCCAGAAAAACGGAATTTTCCTTCATTTTAAAACCCTTGAACATGAAAATCAGGGACTATTCGACAATGGAGCTATTGGTGTCAATACAAAACTGTATTTCAGAGAGTTAATTGCACGTTTTGGTCATCACCTGGCATTAAACTGGAATCTGTGCGAAGAGATTGGCGACTGGGCAGATCACGGAACACCTTCTATGCCCCTCGATATAAACCAGCGTCGCGCCTTGTCGGAATATATTTATGAAACCGATGCCTGTCATCACCATATGGTAATACACAACGGCGAATGGTTTACGCATCTGTACGGAGATAAGTCTAAACTCACCGGAGCATCGCTTCAAACCAGCCGGGAGGATTTTAGCCAGGTACATGATCAGGTCTCACGGGTTATTTCTGAAGCAAAGAAAGCCGGCAAGGTTTGGGCAGTAGCCTGCGATGAACCCGGCGATCACCGGTATGCACTTATTCCCGACGAAGCAGACCCCGACCATTTTAATGCCAGAACCAACGGGTTGTGGGGAGCTATGCTGGCCGGAGCATGGGGAACCGAATGGTATTTTGGTTATGAACACCCGCATTCAGATTTAACCTGTGAGGACTGGCGCAGCCGTGACCTTTTCTGGAATATGGGGAAAATATGTCTCGATTTTTTCTATAACAACGATTTGCCGGCAGATAAAATGGTTTGCAAAGATGAGCTGGTTTCATCGGATGGCGATTATTGTTACGCACTGGAAGGAAACACATATGTTCTACTGTTGAAAAAAGGAGGAGAAAGCACCCTGGATTTGAAAGATAACAGCGGTAATTTTGCGGTTTCATGGTATGATCCCCGGAATGGCGGCGAATTGCAAACAGGTGAAGTGAAAACCATTCAGGGTGGAGGTAAAAAGTCACTTGGGCTGCCTCCAACCAACATAAACAGAGATTGGGTAGTATTGGTGAGAAAAATTTAAGTTTTTGCAGGCCATGCATCGGTCCGTTTTCACCGGCACGATTACGGACTGGGATTAAACCATGTAGCTCAGCACCACATCAAAAGCATACGGATGCTTACTGGTGAGACGGACTTTTTCAGGCACAATCCGGCAAATCATCTGCTCACCAAAAAGAGAAGAAAACAAAGCTTATTGTGAAAGTGATTGCATAAAATTGTCTAATTCAATTTTTGATGAATAAAGTTATTATTTTATTTTCAGTAACCTGTTTTATCGTTTTTTCGGAAGCAACAAATGCTGCTAAATTAGTTGAAATACTTTCGGTGGACAACCAATACCTCGTGCTTCATTTTCAGGACGGAATGGTGGAATACAATTGGGACGACAACACCAGTGGCTCCTGCAATGGCTGGGATTTTCTCCATACCGAAAACAGGCATCTTTGCCTGATAAGGATCAATACATTCCTTTTGGAACGCCTCTGAATACCTCATTGGTTCAGCAAGTCAGTAGTTTTAATATTTCCTCGGAAGAAGATTCAAATTATGGTGAATCGGGTAAGCAGCCGGTAAAAATATACCGCAAATCAAAAGTTTGAGAAGCCGCGCATGATGAGCGAAAAGCGGTTATGCGCCACTGGATTTACCTGGAGCTCCCTTCGCCTATGCAACGCGGAAAATTGTAATTCAATAGACGGATAGGATTTATCCTTTGCCGGCAATTTTTTCAACCTCTTTGTAAACGCGGAAAAAATTGCCTCCCCACACCTTGATAATTTCTTCTTCGGTATAGCCTCGTTTCACCATTTCGCGGGTGATGTTCGGGAATTCACTCACGTCGGCGCAATCCTCCAGGCCACCGCCCCCATCGAAGTCACTTCCGATGCCCAAATAGTCGATTCCAACCAGGTTCTTTACATGGTCAATGTGGTCTACATAATCGGCAACCGTGGGAAGTTTCTTCGGGTAGGTATCCCTGATTTCCCTCCATTGCTTCCGGAATTCGTTTTTTTTATCCTCGCTCATTAACTCGTACTCTGCGTCATAGATCTTTCGTAGTTCCTGTTCCTTCCGGTACCGCAGGGAGGTGGTGTCGGGGTCTTTGACATATTCATCCAACAGGCAGATTTGGATCACCCCTCCGTTTTCTGCCAGTTTTCTGATCATATCGTCACTCAGGTTTCGCGGATGGTGGGCAATTTCCCTGACGCTTGAATGGGAAGCAATCACCGGAGCCTTGCTAAGGGAGATCACATCGTAAAAAGCCTGGTCGGAAATATGCGATACATCGATGATCATTCCCAGTTGATTCATTTTTTTTACCACTTTTTCTCCAAATCTGCTTAAGCCGTCATGTTCAGGCCCGTTGCGGTCGGTTGAGGAATCGCAGATTTCATTGTTTGAGGAATGGCATAAAGTTATGTACCTTACCCCTTTTTCATAGAATTCTTTGACCCTGCTTATTTTTTTCCCGATGGGGAATCCGTTTTCCATGCCAATATAGATGGCTCTTTTCCCTGTTTTTGCAATTCGTGATGCATCATCGGCTGTCAGGGCAACTTCAGCAAGGGAAGAATATTTTTTACATGCTGCATAGATTGAATCGATCATTTGGTTGGCCAGGTTATAGACCTTTTCTGTGTTTTCTGCAGTGGTGGGACTTTGCCCGGTAAAGGCAGCAAAGAACATCGCATCAAGGCCTCCCTCTTTCATCCTTGGAAAATCAACCCTGCTCGGCAGTTCATGCCGCTTCCCAACATCAAAATTCTCCTGCAACATATTCATGGGCGTATCGCAATGCGTGTCCACGGTTAAGGCTTTCTGATGGATCTCTTTTACTTTTTTATCAAAATCCGGATCGCTTTGACCCGACAGGGTGAACCCCGACAACAATCCTGCCGCCAGGATGGCATGTGAGATAATTTTAAACATAGGTTGTATTAAAAAAAAATGCAAATTACTAAAAAATGGATAAACGTGCTTTTTATCTTTCTTTTTTAGTTTATCAGATCACGGGCCAGGGTTTGCATGTTTTTCCCGTCAAAATTTCCGGAACTCATCATGAGCAGGTTTTTGTTCTCCCGGGAAATATTTTTCAGCTCCTTAAGCAGGAGATCTGAGTCTGTGAACACTTTTAATCCTTTTTTCCCGAAGGCTTTACTAACTTGGGTTGGTGTTACCGGTTCCAGCTTTTTGTGGGCTACCGTACGGGGGTTAAAATAGACATAAGCCTCATCAGCAGCCTCCATACATCCCTTGTAATGAGGTAGAAATTCTTTTTTCAGGGAACTGTAGGTATGTAGTTCCATACAGGCAACCAGCTTTCTTTCGGGGAATTGGTCTTTAACAGCCCGGGTGGTTGCTTTCAATTTGGAAGGTGAATGGGCAAAGTCAAAAAATACCGTAGACCGGTTGTTCTCAGCGAGGATCTGCAATCTGCGGGCAGCTCCTTTAAAAGAGGCGATCGCCTGGTAGAAATTGCTGTCGGAGATACCCAGGGTATTGCATACCGTTTTTGCCCCTGCCACATTCTGAAGATTGTGCCGGCCAAATATCTGCAGGGGTACGTTCCCTTTTTCTGTGAGCAACAGGGTTTGTCTCCCGGATATTATCGAGGGGTGCGTTGAATAGGATATCACTTTGCAATGGTTCACCTCCTGCACTATTTTATTGAGTTCCCGATCGCCGCTGAAATAGATCAGGGTTCCTCCCGGTTCAATCAGCCGGGTAAATATCCGGAACTGTTCCACATAGTTTTCAAAGGTTGGAAAAACATTGATATGGTCCCAGGCAATGCCTGACACCAATCCGGTATGGGGTTTGTAAAGATGGAATTTTGGCCTCCGGTCTATGGGTGAGGAGAGGTATTCATCGCCTTCAAAAATGGCAAGTTCCGTATCCGGGTGAAGCTCAACCATGGTGTCGAAGCCCTCGATGTGCGCCCCAACCATGAAGTCGAATTTTATGTTGTTTTTTTTCAACACATGCATGACCATGGAGGTGATGGTTGTTTTTCCATGGCTTCCGCCTATCACTACACGGATTTTGCTTCGGGTTTGTTCATACAGGAACTCAGGGTAGGAGGTAACCTTCAATCCAAGGCTTTGTGCTTTCTGCAATTCCGGATTATCGGAACGGGCATGCATACCAACTATTACAGCATCAAGGTCTCCTGTGATCCTGGAGTCGTCCCAGCCTGATCGTTCAGGAAGCAGTCCGTATTTTTCAAGCCGGCTCCGTGAGGGTTCAAAAAATTCATCGTCTGATCCTGAAACTTCACAGCCTTTCTTTTTCAGGGCAATCGCCAGGTTGTGCATCGCACTTCCGCCAATAGCAATAAAATGAATCTTCATTTGTGAAAAAACGAAAGATAGCAAATTGGTGCGGAAATTTCACAGAAACAGAGGATGCAGTATATGGAAATAGCAGAAAAGCCGGCTTTTACCGGCTTTCCCTTTTCATTGATTCATTTTTTTGTTTTATATTAAAAACTGCTTTAAATCGTAAGCGGGTAATATAAAACCACTAATTTTGTAACCGGATCAGCAAAATGTCTGAATATGACTGAAAAGAAACAACCTCTGTTTTCTGAATTTCCTCCTGTGTCAACAGACGATTGGGAAGCAAAGATACTTAGTGACCTGAAGGGAAGGGATTATGAGCGAACTCTGATCTGGAGTACCCTCGAAGGTTTTGATGTAAAACCGTATTATCGTTCAGAGAACCTGGACGACAAGGGGTATACGGATACCCTGCCAGGGGCATTTCCTTTTACACGGGGGGCCAGGATCCCGAACGACTGGCTTATTCGTCAGGATATTTTTGTGCAGGATTTTAAAGAAGCCAATATAAAAGCAAGCGAAGTTTTAGACCAGGGAGCCACTTCCCTGGGATTTTATTTTGATTGCACCACAGCAATACAAAGGGAGCACCTGGCTGTTCTTTTGGACGGTTTTGCTCCGGATACCTGTGAGTTTAATTTTGTGTGTCCGTGCAGGAAATGCCATTGTATCGATGCGTTTACAGAATTCGTATACCACCGGGGATGGGACATCCGACAGGTACATGCCTCTTCAGCTGTTGATCCGTTGGCTTTGCTGGCTCTCAAAGGAAAATTTGAAGAGGGTTCAGAAGAAGCTGCTTTTACAAGGGTAAAAGAGCGGGTCGAAAAAGCAGCAGGGATTCCCGGCTACCGGGTCATTGGAGTACATGGAAAATTTTTCGGGAACAGTGGATCTTCCCTGGTTCAGGAATTGGCCTTTTCACTGGCTCAGGGTACGGAATACCTCATTCGGCTTACCGATGCCGGGTTGAAGATTGAAGAGATAGCCAGGAAGATCAAATTCAATTTCAGTATTTCGGGCAACTACTTTTTCGAGATTGCCCGGCTGCGGGCAGCCCGTTATCTGTGGGCAAAGATTGTGGAAAGTTTTCATCCTAAAAACACAGAGGCTGCCCGAATGGTTGTGCACTGTGAAACCGGGACAACCAATAAAACCCTTTACGATCCGTATGTTAACCTGCTGAGAACACAGACGGAAGCGATGTCAGCCATCCTGGGGGGTGCTGATTCTGTTTTCGTTCAGCCTTTTGATGAAGTGTTCAGGAATCCCCGTGATTTTTCGGAACGCCTGGCCCGTAACCAGCAGATCCTGTTAAAAGAGGAGGCTCACTTCGATAAAACTGCGGATCCGGGAGCTGGTTCCTATTATATTGAGAATCTAACCGATGCATTTATCCGGGAAGCCTGGAATCTGTTCCTGACGATTCAGGACCAGGGGGGATTTCTAATGGCTTTGCGCAACGGATTTGTTCAGGGTGAGATAAAAAGAATCGTTTCAGAACGCGACAAGACCTATGCCTTTCGAAAGGAACATCTGCTGGGAATTACCCGGTTTCCCAATTGTTCAGAACACCTGGAACCCGGAATGGATAGCTCGGTATTGGCTCCCCGCGATTTTACGGAGGAGGGTGCTGAAGTGGAAACACTTAAACCATACCGGGCAGCCAGAGCCTTCGAAGAATTGCGCTACAAAACAGATGTCTATGCCAAGAAAAACAAACGACCTGAAGTGTTTATCATGCCCCTTGGTAACCTGACCATGCGCAAAGCACGTGCGCAGTTCAGCGCTGACTTTTTTGCCGTGGCCGGATTTAAGGTGATCGACAACATTGGATTTCAATCAGTGGAAGACGGAATGAAAGCCCTGAGAAAAACAAAGGCCGACATAATCGTGGTTTGCAGCTCCGATGAGGAGTATGCCACCCTGGCACCGGTAATAGCAGAAAAAATGGATTCCGGAATCCTGGTCATTGCAGGAAATCCTGCCTGCCGCCATGAACTGGAAGAAAAAGGAATCAAAAACTTTATTCATATGAGAAGCAATATCCTCGAAGAATTGAGGAAGTATCAGGAATTGTTAAAAATGTAGAATTTCAGAACCAGGAATCAAGAACCAGGAATCAAGATTCAAAATGCACAATTTTAAGAATTTGAAAATATGGCAAAAATCCAGGTTGTTGGTTAAGGAGGTATTTATTATAACAAAGGATTTTCCTGTGGAAGAAAAGTATGTACTGGTGTCACAGATTCTCAGAAGTGCCTATTCTATTCCTTCTAATATTGCTGAAGGTTCCGGGCGTCCGTCGGATAAAGAATTTATTCGTTTTCTGGATATTGCATTGAGTTCTGCATTCGAATTGGAAACCCAATTAATTCTTGCAACAGATATTCATTATTTAACTGAAGAAAAACTAAAAGAAATACAAACATTATTATATGAGGTTCAAAAGATGATCTATTCATTCAGGATGAATTTGCAAACACAATAGTTTTATCCTGGTTCCTGGTTCTTGATTCCTGATTCCTGGTTCCTGGTTCCTGGTTCTTGGTTCTATTTATTTAACATTGTTGTAATGCGACCTAAATTTAATAAAATACAGATTAACGAAACGGGAAACGACCCATTAGGTGGAGTCGTTAGAAATGGCAATTCCACATGGTTTACTCCGGAGCAGATACCGGTTAAGCCGTATTATACCAGGGAAGATCTGGAGGGCATGGAGCACCTGAACTATGCTGCCGGGCTTCCTCCGTTTTTACGGGGTCCTTATTCCACGATGTATGCCATACGTCCATGGACGATCCGGCAATATGCCGGTTTTTCGACCGCTGAAGAGTCCAATGCTTTTTACCGCCGCAACCTGGCTGCCGGCCAGAAGGGATTGTCGGTAGCTTTTGATCTGGCCACCCACCGGGGGTATGACTCGGATCATCCGCGGGTGATCGGCGATGTGGGGAAAGCGGGCGTGGCTATTGACTCGGTTCTTGACATGAAAATTCTCTTTGATGCGATTCCCCTGGACGAAATGTCGGTATCCATGACCATGAACGGAGCGGTTTTGCCGGTGATGGCTTTTTACATTGTTACGGCCCTGGAACAGGGGGTAAAGCTGGAAGAACTGACCGGGACGATTCAGAACGACATCCTCAAGGAATTTATGGTACGGAATACCTATATCTATCCACCGGAATTCTCTATGCGGATTATTGCCGATATTTTCAAATACACATCGCAGCATATGCCGCGATTCAATTCCATTTCTATTTCGGGGTATCATATGCAGGAAGCCGGAGCTACGGCTGATCTTGAAATGGCCTACACCCTGGCCGACGGGTTGGAATACCTGCGTACAGGGATCCATGCAGGTCTTAAGGTAGACTCTTTTGCTCCCCGTCTCTCTTTTTTCTGGGCCGTGGGGATGAATCATTTCATGGAGATAGCCAAGATGCGGGCAGCCCGGATGATCTGGGCAAAGCTGGTGAAGCAGTTTAACCCGGAGAATCCAAAATCGATGGTCTTGCGGACCCACGCACAGACTTCCGGTTGGTCGCTTACCGAGCAGGATCCGTTCAATAATGTAGGGCGCACTATTATCGAAGCCATGGCAGCAGCTCTGGGGCACACGCAAAGCTTGCATACCAATGCCCTCGACGAAGCCATCGCACTGCCTACTGATTTTTCAGCCCGTATTGCCCGGAATACCCAATTGTACATTCAGCTGGAAACAGGCATCTGCAAGGAGGTCGATCCATGGGCAGGTTCCTATTACGTTGAATCCCTGACCTATGAACTGGCACATAAAGCCTGGGCTTTGATTGAAGAAGTGGAAAAACTGGGCGGTATGTCGAAAGCGGTTGAAACCGGAATCCCGAAAATGCGTATCGAAGAAGCAGCAGCCCATGCACAGGGCAGGATAGACAGCGGGACACAAATCATTGTGGGTGTCAATAAATACCGCATCGACAAGGAAGAACCGATCGATATTCTGGAGATTGACAATACGGCAGTTCGTATATCCCAGATTGAACGGTTGAAAAAATTGCGGTCCCGGCGCAATGAGGAAGAAGTCAGGGCTGCTTTGCATGCGATAACCCGCTCGGCAGAAACCGGAGAAGGAAATTTATTGGTCCTGGCGATAGAAGCTGCAAAAAAACGTGCATCTTTGGGAGAGATCTCACTGGCCTGTGAAAAAGTGGCTGGCAGATATAAAGCAGTAATCAGAACACTGGAAGGCGTGTACAAATCGGAAGCTGAAAACAAAGAGGTATTTAAAGAGGCACAGGAACTGGCCGGGAAATTTGCCGAACTGGAAGGTCGGCAGCCCCGCATTATGATTGCTAAAATGGGGCAGGATGGCCATGACCGGGGGGCTAAAGTGGTGGCTACCGGCTATGCCGATATTGGCTTTGATGTGGATATGGGGCCTCTGTTCCAGACCCCTGAGGAAGCCGCCAAACAAGCAGTGGAAAACGACGTCCATGTGCTGGGAGTCTCTTCACTGGCCGCAGGACATAAAGTCCTCGTCCCGGCAGTTATTAAAGAACTTGGCAAATTGGGGCGGGACGATATCATGGTGGTCTGTGGCGGCGTGATCCCCCACCAGGATTACCAGTTCCTCTACGATGCAGGAGCGGTGGCAATCTTTGGCCCGGGAACCAGCGTGGCTGCCGCAGGAAAAAAAATCCTCAAAATATTGCTGGAGGCATATAAAGAAGAATAGAATCAGGAATCAGGAAAAATATGGAGATCAATGGAGATCAATAAAGATCAATAAAGATCAATAGATCAATGGATCAATATAGATTCCCGGATTTTCAGATGCTCAGACTAAAAAGAGTCAGGAATCAAGAACCAGGAACCAAGATCTGAATAAATTGAAAATCTGACAACTGATAACCGATAACCGTCAACTGATAACCGTCAACTGACACAAAGCGAAGCGGAGTCCCGATTTCCTATCGGGAACCGTCAACTGACAACTGACAACTGACAACTGACAACCCTTCTAACATCCAGCATCCGGAACGGTGAGCGCATTAGAGCTGGGGTCTTTTCTTTTTGGATATAATTTTCTGAAATAATTCGTTATATGAAACAGGAAGATTAATTTAGAAGGATCATGGCCAAATTCAGGATTGAAATACCAATTACCCTCCTTTCGGTGGTGATTGCAGCGATTGTGATCGCATCGGGATACCTGGGGTATAAAAGCCTTGTAAAGATTGTAGATGCTGTACACCAGGCCGCCCGTCCTGATAATACGGTGTATCAAATGAAGACCCTGGTAGCCGATCTTTCAGAAATTGAAAACAACGTCAGGCTTTATGTTTTAAATAATGAAAACCGGAATAAGGAGCAGTATGAAACCCTGAATCATGCAGTACATGAAAAACTACGGCAACTGACCCAGGATAAAATATCGGACGGGGATGACTCTATGCTGATCGATTCGCTTATAGCCCTCTCCTACGAGAAACTTCGGATCTGGGAAGGGGTGCTGCATCTGCATGAAACAACCAAAGGGATTCAGCCGGCATTTTCTGAAGTCTATTCGAAGATAGAGGAACAGCAGGTCGACACCCTGTTTATCCGGAAAGAAAAAAAAGGATTGTTCAGGAAGATCTTCGGAACAAACCGTGTGGAGATTGATACCACCCTTATTCCCAGGGATCTGAAAAGAGATGAGATGAGGGAGCAGATTAAAAGCCTGGAATCGGAGCTCGTAGAATTGGGGCAGCGGTATAATGTCCTGGAATCGGAATTTATCAGCCGCAATCTGGTAGTAGGTGAAAAACTGAATGCCCTGATTCTGGAAATCGAAAAGAGGGAGACGGATGAACGCCTGAAGAAAACCCTGGAAGCCGACTACCTGGCAACGGTTACTTACAAACGCCTTGCGGCATTTTCCGGAGCAGCTGTAGTACTTTTGTTGCTGGTATTATTTCTGGTATATAACTATCTGCATAAATCAAGGCGTTATCAGCGGATGTTACAAAAGGCAAAAACAGAAGCCGAATCGTATGCCCATGCCAAAGAACAGTTTGCAGCCAATGTAAGCCATGAACTCCGGACTCCTGTGAATGCTATTTATGGATTGTCTGAGCAAATGCTTCAGAAAGAAATGCCTCCCGAGACAAAGGAACAAATGCGCGTTCTTTCGAAATCTGCAGAACACTTGAGGTCCATTGTGAATGACACCCTCGATTTTTCGAAAATCCAGGCCCGTAAGGTAACGTTTGATTCTGTTCATTTTTCGCCTGTTTCCTTGTTCAGGGAGATAATGGCCATTGAGCGTTCCGAGGCGATGGCAAAAGGGCTTGAATTAACCTTTAAAACCATAGGGACCCTTCCCGGAGCGGTAGTGGGAGATCCGCTGAGGTTAAAACAGATTCTTCTCAACCTGATCAACAACAGCCTTAAGTTTACGGAAAAGGGATCGATAGAGGTCGAGGTGGAAGCCATACCAAAAAAGGAAACCGGATATCTTTTCAGGATGACGGTGGAAGATACCGGAATCGGAATACCTGCTGAAGAGCTACAGGTTATCTTTGAGGAATTTGTTCAGGCCAACCATTCATCAGCAAAAAAATACAGAGGCACCGGGCTGGGATTATCGATCGTAAAAAAACTGGTGGAACTGCAGGGAGGAACCATTTCTGTTGAAAGCACGGAAGGACAAGGAACCAGGATGCAGGTGGACCTGCCCTATAAATTAGGGGATCCCAACCAGATTCCGGAAAAGGTGGAAGGAAGACCACCTGTTCCCGAATGGGTTAAAAACGTTTCGGTTCTGGTGGCTGATGATGAAGAATTTAACCGATTTCTGTTGAAAGGGATCTTTAAAAAGTGGGGAGCGACCTGCCAGGAAGCAGAGAATGGGCAGGAAGCCGTAACCCGGGTTCTTGAAAATGATTTTGATTTGGTATGCATGGATTTGAGTATGCCCGGAAAAAACGGCCTGGAAGCAACCCGGGAGATCCTGAAAGTGAAACCGGAGACAACAATTATCGGCATCACAGCTTTTCACGAAGCATTGAAAACAGAGGCCTGTATGTCAGCAGGAATGTCCGGAGTACTTGCAAAACCTTTTTCAGAAGCTGAATTGCTGAGAATGGTCCTTGAAAAATGGAAAGGGAAAGAAAAATCGCTGGCAGGCAGTGATAAAAAGGATACTGGAGCTGGCTTAAACCTGAAGGAACTGAAAAGACTTACCAATTACGATGAAGTTTTTTTCAGGGAGATGCTTGAGATCTTTATCCGGTCAGCTGAAAAGGGAATGGCTGAAATCGAACGGAACAAAAGGACCGGAAATTTTGATGCAATAGCTGAAACAGCCCATAAAATGGCAGCTCCTGCTAGACATATCCAGGCTGATAAACTGGTCTCCCTTTTACAGCAACTGGAAAAAAGCTGCCGCGACAAAGAAAAAACAGAAACAGAAGAACGGGTTGAAAAAACCAGGAACGAAATTATATGTGTTGTAACGTATATCCGGGAGTATTTGGATGCCGCTCCGGATAAAAACTAAATGGTTAACTGTCTTTAATTAAACCGGTAACATGAACGAAAAACCGTTTCGAATATTTGTAGTTGAAGACGATGAATGGTACAACCGGCTGTTGGTTCATACACTTTCACTGAATCCCGATTATGCCATTGAAGCGTTTACAAACGGGAAGGATTGCCTGAATAACCTGCATAAAAATCCCGATTTGATCACCCTTGATTACAGACTTCCCGATATGAAAGGGCTGGAAGTACTGAAGAAAATAAAGGCTGAAAATGAAGATATTCAGGTTATCCTTATTTCCGGACAGGATGATATAGAGGTTGTCGTGGAATTGTTGAAATACGGCGCCTACGATTACATCGTAAAATCAAATGATATCAGAGACCGCCTGCTGAATACCGTCAGCCACATCCGAAAAGGGGAAAAGCTGAAACGTGAAATTGTATCGTTGCGGAGTGAAATTAAAAAAAAGTACAGCTATCAGAATACCATTATAGGCAACAGTCCTGCCTTAAAAAAGATCTTTCAGTTAATTGATAAAGCAAGCCGGACGAACATTACTGTTTCGGTGACAGGAGAAACCGGAACAGGGAAGGAACTGGTCGCCAGGGCGATTCATTATCATTCCGGAAGGTCTGGCAATCCCTTTGTTGCGGTCAATGTAGCGGCTCTTCCGGATGACCTGATTGAAAGTGAGCTCTTCGGACATGAAAAGGGGGCATTCACCGGAGCCCATTACCGGCGGATAGGTAAATTTGAAGAAGCGAATACCGGAACCCTTTTTCTCGATGAAATTGCAGATCTCGAACTTGCCCTTCAGTCAAAATTATTACGGGCATTGCAGGAAAAAGAGATCGTGAGGGTAGGAAGCAACAAACCGGTTAAGACCGATTGCCGTATTGTCATTGCAACCAACCGGAATCTCCAGGAAGCTGTTTTGAAGGGTACCTTCCGGCAGGATCTTTATTATCGTTTATTCGGGCTCTCTATTGAATTGCCCCCTTTGCGTGAACGGGGGAATGATTGCATTATCTTATCCAGGCATTTCATCGCCGCTTTTTGTGAGGAAAATAACATGCCCCTAAAGACTCTGGCTCCTGAGGCTGTTGATAAATTGCTCTCCTATTCCTTCCCGGGAAATGTACGGGAACTGAAGTCTGTAATTGAACTGGCTGTTACCTTAACCGATGACCAGATTATCGGAAGCGAAAATATCATTCTGGGAAATGAAGCCCTGCTGGAAAATACCCTGGAAAAAGAGATGACCCTCCGGGAATATTCTGTTCGTATCGTAAAAAGAACCCTCGAAAAATACAACCATAATACCCGCCTGGTAGCTGAAAAACTCGGTATCGGAGTAGCTACCATCTACCGGATGCTCAAAGAAGAATAGCTCATACCCAGCCGTTATCAAAATGATACATCCGTATCATTCTGATCGGCCTGTGTGTGCTGCTTGTTTTTTCAAACCATTCTTTTTCAGGTCAATATATTTTATTGTTGCCCATGGTATATCGTTTGTCAGGATCCATCAGAAACCATTTAAATGAATTTGTTATGGATACGAAAAAAAGCATGATCGGAAAAATCGGGATTGTCCTGGCAGTTATTCTTACCATCTTGTCTGCAGCCCTTGTAATCAACCGGAAAGAATCCGAGATCAGGAAACTTGATTCTCAAACCACCCGTCTGAACAGGGTAGTTTCTGAACGGGATTCTGTCCTCAACGACCTTTTTACATCCTTTAATGACATTGAGTCAAGTCTTGATTTTATCAAACAACGAAGCGGCCGGATTGCATTTGTTGAGGATGAACAACAAATACCCGACCGGCATGAATCCATTGTGAATGATCTCAGACTCCTGGATTCTTTGCTGGAACGAAACAGCGAGAAGGTGAAAATCCTTGAGGCCAAACTTAATAAATCCGGAATTCAGGTAGCCGCTCTGAATAAAAAGATTACCCTACTGAATCAGGATATTCATTCGCAAAGCAAAGAGATCCTCCTTTTGAAAAAACAAGTGGAAGAGCGGGAAATCCAGATTGCACACTTAAACAGCAAAATGGAAGGACTCGAATCGGAGGTTCAAATGAAAGATCAGGATCTTCAGCTAAAAACAGAGATCATCAAAAAACAGGATTCAGCATTAAATAAGGCTTTTCTGGTGTATGGTACCTATAAAGAGTTAAAGGATAACGGCGTTGTCGAGAGAGAAGGAGGGCTTCTGGGGCTCGGAGGCAAAAAAACCATGCCCGGGGATTTTGACGAAGAGATTTTTATAAAACTGGATATCCGGGAAACACGTGAAATTCCCCTGTACGCAAAAAAGGCAAGTTTCATTACAGAGCACCCCGACAGTTCCTACCGGTTTTTAATGGACGAAGGACTGATAACCTACCTGGAGATAGAAGACCCGGAGGAATTTTGGAAACGATCTAAATATGCAGTGATTGAAACCAAATAAGAGAGGGTGCAACCGAAAAGATAATGGGACTTACTAGCCCTTCGGATGAAATTTACACCGGTTTCTATTTCAGTTAGTTAGTTTACAAGCCGGTATTCTGAAACAGGCCCTTAATCAATCAGGTATTTGGTGTTGTTTCATTGAAGCTGTTTCAGATAAAAAAAGCTGCCCGGATTATCCGGGCAGCTTTGCTTTGTTATCCCATGGTACCTGCCGGAGGATATTCCCGTCCTGTTTCAGGATATCCCGAAACAGAACAGGTTCAAGAATATTTTTTTGTGCCCGGGCTTTTCGTTGGATTGGTTTAGGTTCCTGCCTTTGCAACCACACCTGGCTGATATGAAAATTTTTTTGGAGCAATTGATACGGTAAAAATGTAGTTTCCCCCCCCTGTTACCGACTAACATTTCAGAAACGATGTTAAGTGAGCCATACACCGCAAAATAAAAAAGAGTTCAGTGAGCTTATACGGTCGCACCAGAAGATGATTCATAAAATCACATTTATTTATGAAAACACAGGTGCCGATCGCGAAGACCTCTTCCAGGAAATTTGTCTTCAACTCTGGAAATCCTATCGGACTTTCAGGGAAGAATCACTGTTCAGCACATGGATGTATCGCGTGGCCCTCAATACGGCCATCAACAGTCTCAGGAAAAAGAAAAATAAGGTGGTTTATGAGCCGTTGAAGGATTTTCACCAGCTAAAAGCAGAAGTTCCGGAAAATAAGGAAAATACGCAACGCCTCTATCAGGCTGTTTCACAATTGAACCGGATTGATAAAGCCATCATTTTGCTCTGGCTTGAAAATAAAAGCTACGATGAGATTGCTTCTATCATGGGAACCTCCAAAACAAATGTCAGCGTTAAGCTGGTGCGTATTAAGAGAAAACTGAAAGAACGTATTTTAATTCAATGAAAGAGAAGTCATGAACGACAAAAGTTTAAAAGATATATGGAGCAAAGTTGAAAAGGCTATGGGTTCTTCGGAATATGGAAAAGAAACCATAGAAAAGTTCATCTCAAAACGATCCCATTCAACCGCACAGAAAGTAAAAAATATGATCTATATCGACATTGCTGTAAAAAGTGTGGTTTTCGTTTTGTTGGGGATGAATGTGTTTCTCTACATGGGAACATCCAATGTAATAGCAGTGTGTGCAACCGCAATGGTTTTGCTCGTATCGCTTATTCTTATTCAGAATAAAATGGCAAACCGTTTTTCTAAGGTTGCGGATTACGGCCAGTCGACAAGAGAAAAACTGGCATCGATGCTTACGTATTTACGAAGCAGGTTTTTCAGCACCTTGCTCGCCATTTCATCCACCTATCCTTTTCTGTTTATTTCAGGAATGCTCCTCTATTTTTATGCCGAATACGGACAGGTTCGGCCTCTGGACGGTCAGGATATAATCGTATTTTCTTTTTTCCTGATCCTCGGGCTTGGATTTAATCTGTATATAAACAGGAAACAGATTGCGTATCAGATCAAACACCTTGAAACCTGTCTTTCTGATCTGAATGACAATTCGCTGGAAATAGTTTCCAAACATGTGGAGATGCAAAGGAAACAGGATGTGACGATAAAAATCCTTCTCATGCTTGTGCTTGTTTTCGGATTTGTGCTTCTGATTGTGATACTTAAAAATATTGGATTTCTTGTACGATAAATAAGAACGAAAAAAAACGGAAAACGATGAATAATTACTAAAAACAAAGCCATGAAAACAATTAAATTTTTATTTGTACTGATGGTGTCCGTTTTAATATGGGCAACAACAGCAGGGCAGTCCTTAAATGACATACCCAAAACCTGGAATTACGCCATTGAGATCAGCGGTGTGCAGTGTGGATATACTGAGTCAGAAATTACAACCACAGAAAGAGAAGGCGTTCAATTATTAAGCCTGACGGACTCAGTGGTGGTAAAACTCTCTGTGTTGGGAGGCGGAGTCGATATGAAAGTCAGAAACGACTACCTCATCGATCCCGTGACCCAAAATCCGGTTTATGTTGAACACAGTGTTATTACATCCGCAGAATTGTATGCGCGTGCAGAATTTGAAAACGGCACGGTTCATTTTACCAATAGAAGGGATGGGCAAATGCAAACCATCAAACTGGAACCGGACGTTATCCTGGATAACACACTCACGTATCCGCATTTAATGAATGATTTTATATTCGGAAATGAAACCGAACAGTCGTATAAGGTTTTTGATGACATGCAAGGGGAAGTTGCTACGAAAAGGTACAAGAAAGTCAGGAAAGAAGAAGTGGAATTAGCCGGAAAAAAATATAGCACGACTGTCCTTGAAGAACTCAATGAAACCAATGGGGTTACCAGTATTATCTGGTTAAACAACGAGAACAGCTTTCCTTTGAAATTTGATATTGCAGGAAGTAGGCAAATATACCTGGCTGATAAATCAGTGAAAAAGAAAATCCAGACAGTAAACCTGGAAAGTATGCTTTTTGCCAAAGTCGATAAAATAATTCCCAATGTTCCTGATCTATCGTACATGAAGGTCGAGGCAACCATTTCATCCGGTGGTGAATGGATAACACCGGAAAGCCTGAATTTTCCGGGACAAAAATTTGAAGGCACCGTAACAAACAATTTAATCGAAGGTATTTTTGAAATTGAAAAACAAAATTATACCGGCGAAAATGCTCCACCATTCCCCTCTGTTATTTATGAAGAGGGTTTTAAAAAATATCTTGAACCTGAGAGCCTTATAGAATCGGACCACCCGGTTTTGATTAAGGAAGCAAAAAGAATTACAGAAGGCTCAAAAGACTCGTGGGATGCGGCAGTCAGGCTTAGCACATGGGTTGCTGAAAATATAAAAGGGGCAGTGCCTGGCGGGACTTCTGCCATCAATACCTATAATACGAGGGAAGGAGAATGTGGCTCGCATTCACGTTTATTGGCAGCCTTTTGCCGGGCAGTAGGCATTCCGTCCCGGCTTTCAGTCGGATGTATGTACATCCCGTATTTAGGTGGAAGTTTCGGGCAACATGCCTGGACTGAAGTTTATATGGGTGGTGCGGGGTGGATTGCTATTGATGCCACCGCTCATGAATACGATTTTGTCGATGCCGGGCACATCCGGCTGGGCGAAAAAACCGCTTTTAACCCAAAGGAGATGAAAATTATTGAATATCGAATGGGAAATGAATCGGCTGCTGATAAAATCCCGGAAGACCTGAAAATGTACATTGGAAAATATTTGCACAAGGAAAGGAATTCAACCTTTGAAATTTTGTACCAGGAAGGAAGCCTGGCGGTGAATATTCCGGGATCGCAGATTCTGGCTTTAAACCCACCCGATGAAAACGGAATTCTGTATCCGAAAATGACAAGGCAACTCAATTTTTCCTTTGTAAAAGACCTATACGGTAATATATCAGAGATGAAATTACAGCAGGTTGTTCCATTGAGTAAAAAATCTGAATTGGATAGTATCGACAGTGATGTCCCGGCAAATATTCAGCCTCTTCTTGGAAATTACTGGCTGGCTGCGGTTCAGGCAGAATTTGAAGTATTTTATGAGGAGGGAATGCTTGCCTTAAACGACCCACTGGCAAAAAAGGTAGTCAAATTACCGGAGCAACTTTCTGGGAATCGTTGGAAAGATGAATTTAACCAGAATGAAATTGAGTTTGAAAAAAATGAATCAGGTGAAGTTACAAGGATGGTCATTTACAGCAATGTGTTTTTACAAAAACAAAACGAAATAAATTAAAACCTCAGGAACTACAAAGTAAATCAGTTTGAAATAAACATGGAGCAGGATCAATCGAGGCTGGAACGGTTTTTAAATGAATTGAAGGGAGGAATCGTCTCCATTGTCCCGAATGTGAAACCTACTTTTATGGGAATGGGTGCAACTGCAAAAATCAATTTTCTTTATATTATTGAAAAGACAGTCTGATAAAAAAGCCGGTATTAACCGGCTTTTCTTACTTTATATTTCTAATTTTTCTTTTACTAATTCCGGAATTTCTGACGGTTCTTTGGCTACAGGTACACCGGCTTTGTTCAGTGCCTGGATTTTTTCTTTGGCGGTTCCGGAGCCACTTGAGATTATGGCTCCTGCGTGGCCCATTCTTTTTCCCGGGGGTGCGGTTTGTCCGGCAATAAAAGCCACAACCGGTTTTGACATTTTTTCTTTAATGAAGGCTGCTGCCCGTTCTTCGGCATCGCCGCCAATTTCGCCAATCAAGACTACGGCTTGGGTATCCGGATCGTTTTCGAACATCTCGAGCAGATCGATAAAATAGAGTCCGGCAACCGGATCACCTCCTATGCCCACGCAGGTAGACTGTCCCAGTCCGCTTTCGGTAAGGATGTTGACCACCTCATAGGTTAACGTTCCGCTCCTGGAGATGAGTCCGATGTTTCCTTTCCGGAAGATCATTCCGGGGAGGATTCCGATCAGTGATTCGCCGGGAGTGATCAGTCCCGGGCAGTTGGGACCAACCAGTCTGGTCCCGTTTCGTTTCAGAAGTGGCATGATATGGATCATATCCTTCACAGGGATGCTTTCGGTAATGCAAACTACCAGGTCAATGCCTGCATAGCTGGCTTCCAGAATGGCATCGGCTGCAAACGGAGCAGGGACAAAAATTACAGAAGCATTGGCACCGGTTTTTTCAACTGCTTCTTCAACCGTATTGAATACCGGGACTCCCGCCGTGGTCATGCCCCCTTTGCCGGGCGAGATGCCTCCGACAATGCGGGTGCCGTATTCTTTCATCTTTAAAGCGTGAAAACCGCCATCGCGCCCGGTAATTCCCTGGACAATGACTTTTGTACGGGTATTGATAAGAATGCTCATTGGTTACTGCTTTTCAGTTTTACTTAATTCGATTGCTTTTTCTGCTGCTTTGCTCATGGATGCTACTACCGGCAACCCGAATTTTTTGATTATTTCACGTCCTTCCCGGGCGTTTGTTCCTGAAAGCCGGACCACTACGGGAATATCTGTTTTAATGCCTTCAAGGGCTGTAACCAGACCCCGGGCTACATCATCACAGCGTGTGATGCCCCCGAAGATATTGATCATTACGGTTTTTACATTTTTATCAGCAAGCAGGATATTCATTGCCTCAACGACTTTTTCCGGATTGGAACTTCCTCCGATATCCAGGAAATTTGCCGGCTCCCCTCCATAGAGTTTGATCATATCCATGGCAGCCATGGCCAGCCCGGCTCCATTGACCATACAGCCTATGTTTCCGTCAAGCCGGATGTAGGACAATCCCATTTCTTTGGCTTCAATTTCTTTTTGCTCGTCAGGGGTGGCTTCACGCATGGCCAGAATCTCTGGCTGCCGGTAGAGGGCATTGTCATCAAAGTTCATCTTTCCGTCAATAGCCAACACTTTTTTGTCAGGAGTCAGTACCAGTGGATTTATTTCTGCCAGCGAAGCATCTGTTTCGATATAGAGCCGGTAAAGTTTTTTAAAGATATCCGAAGCCTGTCTTACCTGTTTTATGTCATCGAATAGTTGGAAGGCTACGTTTCTTGCCTGCCAGTCCAAGAGTCCCGTGGTGGCGTCGATGGGCATTTTGATAATTTTTTCAGGAGACACCCTGGCTACCTCCTCTATTTCAACCCCGCCTTCGGCACTGACCATCAGGGTTACCGATTTTGTATTCCTGTCGTTGATCAGCCCGGCATAAAACTCTTTTTCGATATCCACTGCATCGGCAACCAGGATTTTTTCAACCGTTAATCCCTTAATGTCCATTCCAAGTATTTGCCGGGCTTTTTCCAGAACTTCCTCTTTTGTTTCAGCCAGCTTAACCCCTCCGGCTTTGCCCCGTCCTCCTGAATGAACCTGGGCTTTTACTACTTTGAGAATTCCATCGTCGGGCACATTTTTTTCCACCTCTTCCACCGAATGGCAAACAACCCCGTTGGGGACGGGTATCCCGTATTTTCTGAAAAGATTCCGGGCCTGGTATTCGTGAATTTTCATCTCAGTATAATTGTTTATTTTATAAGGGAACGCATGGAACCCGCCCCGTCACGATATTCATCGGAACAGGACTCGTTTTATGCTGTGTTTATGCTCCCTGAGAAAGCTGACCCTTCAAAATTAAACAAATGATACCAATTATAAACCTGCAGAGCCTTTGATCTTTGTGATTTATATCATAAAACAGAACAGAGACGATTCTGTTTTATTTTTTCCTGCCCGGCATTAAGGCGTTTCGTTCATTGCCGGAAGAAAAAAATCTGTACTTTTGAGGTATTTCAAGGATTCATCCCATGAAGGAAATCATAACCAAAGTAATTGTCCAGGAAGCGCTGGCCGTCAGCAAGATTCCTGTTACAGATGCCTATCTAAAAGCAGTGGAAATCATCTATCAGCAGATTCATAAAAAGAGGGGAAAGATCATTGCCAGTGGCATGGGCAAAGCGGGTCAGATTGCCCAGAACATAGCAACCACATTCAGCTCGACTGGTACACCGGCCGTATTTCTTCATCCCAGTGATTCCCAACATGGGGATTTGGGGGTCATCCAGGAAAACGATGTCTTGCTGCTTGTATCCAATTCCGGCAAGACAAGGGAAATACTTGAACTTGTTGATCTGGCCTGGAACCTGTACCGGGGCCTTCCCCTGATTGTTATTTCAGGTGCTCCGGACAGTGTCCTGGCTAAAAAAGCCGATGCTTTTCTGTTTACGGGAAACCCGGATGAAGTTTGTCCCCTCGGTTTAACACCCAGCACTTCGACGACGACCATGACAGTCATCGGCGATGCCCTGGTAGTTGCCATGATGAATAAAATTGGGTTTACAACGGAAGAGTATGCCAAACGACACCATGGGGGGTATTTGGGCGATAAATCCAGAACCCAGGCAAAAGAGGGCAGAAGAAATAATTGTTAGCAGGAGAGCAGAAGATGAGAATCAAAAAGGAAAATACAATCGGGTTGGTCGTAGATATCCAGGAACGACTGTTCCCGGCCATGATTCACAAGGAAGAACTGCTGAAAAACTCCCGGATACTGATACAGGGATTGAAAATACTCCGGGTGCCATTGGTTGTTACGCAGCAATATACCAGGGGACTTGGGGAGACCATGGAAGAGATCAGGTCGTTGTTGCCTGGATTGGATTTCATAGAGAAAAACGAGTTCAGTTGCTGTGATAACCCCATTTTTTCTGAGAAACTGAAAAATTCCGGAGCAAAAAATATTGTTATCTTCGGGATCGAAGCACATGTATGTGTTTTGCAAACAGCAATCGACCTGAAAGAAGCAGGATATCACCCGATCGTGGTGATGGATTGTGTCTCTTCCCGGGCAGAAAAAAGCATATCCCTTGCCATGGAACGGTTCCGGCACGAAGGCATCCCAATGACCTCAGCAGAATCCATCCTGTTTGAATTAATCCGGAGGGCTGGTACAGATGAGTTTAAGTCGGTTTTGAAACATGTGAAATAAAACAGGTTGCATACAGATTTCCCGATTGTTTAAAGTTTGTTGATAAAGAAACCCGGGGTTATAGAAATTTACAGAATAAAAACTGATAATTTGGTCCCGAGGCTTCGGGAGAGAGAGGGATTATTAATGAATCATCAGGACGAACTAAAAAAATCAAAACCAGACTTATGAGCGGATTTTTCGGTTGTGTTTCCCAAAATGATTGTGTTTTAGAAGTTTTCTACGGAACAGATTACCACTCACACCTTGGAACAAAACGTGCCGGGGTTGCTTTTCTGGATGGAAGGAACTCTTTTCAAAGGGCCATACATAGCCTCGAGGATGGATATTTCAGGAGTAAATTTGAAAAGGATATTGAAGGATTTAAAGGCAAAAAGGGAATTGGTGTGATCAGTGATACGGAAGCACAGCCTATAGCGGTAAATTCCCATCTTGGAAAGTTTGCCATTTCAACGGTCAGTAAGATTGTGAATGCCACTGAACTGGAAAAAAGGTTCCTGAAGAAGAACCAGCATTTTGCGGAGACAAGCCAGGGAAATGTAAATCCTTCAGAACTGATAGCCATGCTGATCTCGGAGGGAGAGGATTTTGTGGATGGAATTGAGAATGTATTCCGGTGGATTAAGGGGTCCTGCTCACTGTTGATATTAAACAGGAAAGGGATTATTGCAGCCCGTGATAAGCTAGGAAGGACGCCGGTTGTTATTGGGAAGAAAGAAGATGGGTATGGGGTAGCATCTGAGACCAGTGCTTTTGCAAATCTGGGCTACCGGACTGAAAAATACATCGGTCCGGGAGAGATTGTTCAAATAACTGCCGAAGGGTATGAAACCCTAAGGCCGCCTAATGAGAAAATGCAGATATGTGCTTTTTTATGGGTTTATTATGGTTATCCCCCTTCGTATTATGAAGGGATCAATGTTGATTTATGCCGGTATAAATGTGGGGCTGCCCTGGCAAAAAGGGATTTTACCGAGGCTGATTTTGTGGCGGGAATACCCGATTCAGGCGTGGGGCATGCCATTGGGTACAGCAACGAGAGGAAGATTCCCTATACCCGTCCCTATGCCAAATATACGCCTACCTGGCCCCGGAGTTTTCTGCCTCAGAGCCAGAAGATCCGGGATCTGGTAGCCAAAATGAAACTGATACCCAACGAAGCCCTGATAAGAGGACAAAGAGGAATCTTTCTGGATGATTCTATCGTCAGGGGAACCCAGTTAAAAGACAATACCCGTGATCTCTATGCCAACGGAATCAAGGAAATACATATGCGGATTGCCTGTCCTCCTTTGACCTATCCCTGCCCGTTTCTCAATTTTTCACGGTCGCGAAAAACCCGCGAACTGGCAACCCGGCAAGCGATCTATCAACTGGAGGGTACCGAGAAAGTCAGCCTGAAGAAATTTGCTGATCCCAATTCTGAAGAGTATAAGGCTATGGTGGAACAGATCAGGAAAAACCTGGGGCTGACATCGCTGAAATACCAGAAACTGAATGACCTGATTGAAGCGATTGGATTGCCCAAAGAGAAACTGTGTACCCATTGCTGGGACGGATCCGGTTATTTCTAGAACGGTGTATCGGTAATTTTTCCACCGGATAAAGGAATGCTCCGGGGTGCTGTAAGGTTCTTGTTTTTAACCTCCGGTGAAGGTATATTGCCTTCGGTTACTGGTGCCGGTCCTGCCCTCTGAAATCGATAAAATAGTGATTTAAAAGATATTCTATGCTTGAAATATGTGCTCTGGCCTCCGGAAGCAACGGGAACTGTTATTATATCGGGAATGAGAAAGATGCAGTTCTTGTGGATGCCGGTATTTCAACCCGGCAGATCCTTCAAAGGATGTACGCCCGGAAGCTGGACTACCGGAAGGTCAGGGGGGTATTGATTACCCATGAACACAGTGATCATGTGCGTGGAGTGAGGGTATTGGTTAAGAAGCTGGGAATTCCGGCATTTTTTACTTCAAATACATACGAGGCTTTATGGGGAGTCCTTCAGCCATTGTCGTATACCCCGTTTCAGCCGGGTCATAGTTTCCGTTTCAGGTCATTTACGATTCATCCGTTCCGGAAGAATCATGATGCCAGAGAAGCTTGTTCTTTCAGGATTGAACACGAAGGATTAAGTGTCGGGGTGTTTACAGATATTGGTTCGCCCTGTGAAAATGTGATATCCCACCTGGCGCTGTGCCATGCTATTTTCCTGGAAACAAACTACGATGAGGATATGCTGTGGAACGGGAAGTATCCGTATTACCTGAAAAAAAGAGTGTCTTCCGATACCGGGCATTTATCCAACAACCAAACATTTGACCTCTTAAACAAACATGCCGGACCCAACCTTCAGGGCGTGTTCCTCAGTCATCTTTCGGCTGAAAATAATACACCTGAAACAGCATACTCAGCACTGGAACCGTTGGCTGAAAAATACAATCTGATGGTAACCTCACGGCAGGACGCAAGTGAAGTGGTAGTGGTAAAATAGCGATTAAGGTTCTTCATTCCGTTCCGGAATAGCATTTTCCGGGTTTAACAAATTGTTGCTTAAAGACTGCAGGGTCTCTTTTTTCCGGGCCATTGGTACCAGAACGGAAATATTGTGACGACTCCCACCATAGGAAATCATCCGGATCGGAATGCCATCCAGTGCATTAAAAACTTTCGAAGCAAATCCTTTTTCTTCCTGGATAATATCTCCAACAATACAGACAATGGTCATATCACGATCCACTTCAACGGATCCGAATTTATTTAATTCTGCCAGGATTTTCGTCAGATGTTCCAGGCTGTCTATGGTCAGAGACACAGCCACCTCCGAAGTGGAGATCATATCAATAGGGGTCTGGTATCGTTCAAAAATCTCAAAGATCCTGCGTAAGAAACCATAGGCCATCAACATTCTGTCGGAACGGATCTTAACCGCGGTAATATTGTCTTTGGCAGCCACTGCTTTTATTCCTTCACGGTTTGATTCTGCAGTGATTAACGTTCCGGAATCTTCCGGATTCATGGTGTTTTTTAACCGCACGGGGATATTATGGTTTTTTGCCGGAAGGACGGTTTGGGGGTGCAATATTTTAGCTCCGAAATAGGCGAGTTCGGCTGCTTCATTAAAAGAAAGCCGTTCAATTTTCTGTGTATTCGCGACATACCTTGGATCGTTGTTGTGAAATCCGTCAATATCGGTCCATATCTGTATTTCTTCCGCATCGATGGCCACCCCGATCAGTGAAGCCGTGTAATCACTCCCGCCTCTTTGAAGGTTGTCTATTTCGTTATCCGCATTGCGGCAGATATACCCCTGTGTAATATAGGTATCAGCCTGAGGAATTTCCTCCAGACTCCGGGCCAGATTTAATCGGATAGAATAGAGATCGGCTGCCTTGTTTTTATCGATACACATAAAATCCAGCGCCGGAAGCAAGACTGCCTGAAAGCCGTTTTCCTTCAGGAGCAAGGCAAACAGCTGGGTGGAAATTAATTCTCCCTGCGCCAGGATCGTATTCTCCATGGCTTTATTAAACGGGCTGGCAATGCAGGATTTTAACGTATCAAAACAGGCATGGACAATCCGTGTGCCTTCTGTTTTGGTTTTTTCCGATGGGTATAATTCTTCAATTACCTGTTTGTACCTCTCTTCCAGCTCCCTGACAGCCAGCTTCGCAGGGGTTATTTTTTTGTGGGAAAGGAATTCAGCGATTTCTACTAACTTATTTGTAGTCCCTGACATAGCCGATAAAACCACAATCTTCTTTTCGTTATCCGCTATGAGAGCCATCACTTTTTTCATGTTCTCAGCTGAACCGATCGAAGTTCCTCCGAATTTCAATACTTTCATAAGGGTTGATGAGTCTGTTTATTTATACAAAGATTAAAATTTTTTACGAAACGTAAGAAGAAGACCTGGGAGCATGGCTGAGAATTTACAAAAAATAAAGGGTAACGTTTTTTATACGTTGAACCCTACAGGGCAGCCAGTCAAGGCAACCATCCGATCCGGTTTTTTAGTTCCAGCGGCCTAGAAACTTCCGTAAATGAAATGATTGGCGGAATTAAAATAGATGGTTGAGTAGATATTGAATCCCTCCCTGTTTGTATGAAGTTTCCGTTCGATGTATAATACTGGTTCCCCTTTTTTCAGGATCAGTATCTCTTTTATTTCCGGTGTAGGTTTCACTGCTTTGAGCTTTTGTTCTCCGCCGATGATTTCTATCTGGTAATTTTTACGCAGTTCATCGAAAAGTGATTTATCCTGCAAGGACCGCGCTGTAAACCGTGGCAGGTTGACGTTGGGGATATGATTGATATCGTAAAAAACAGGTTCTCTGTTGACAAATCGAAGCCTTTCGAGATAAATACACCCTGACTCTTTTTCAATTTCATTTAATTGAAAAGGGAAGTTTTGCGGCCATGGTCTTACTTCGGGCTTTTGGAGGATCCGGGTTTTTAAGTGCTTTGTCCCGATGGCTGATGCGGTCCCTGCAATCGACAGGATCCCAATATTCCGGGGTTGCTTTCTGACAATGCTTCCCTTCCCCTGTTTTTTGATGATCAGCCCCTCCTTTACCAGGGCATCCAGCGCATGCCGTACTGTTGGCCGGGTAAGATGATGAACAGCACAAAGTTCATGCTCAGAAGGGAGTAACACACCCTCTTCATAGATCCCCTCCAGAATATGTTTCCTTAGGAGTTCGTATAATATACGGTATTGTGGTAAAGCTGTCACCAATACACAAAGGTAAAGAATTTTTAAATAATCAAATACAGCTTGTAAATACAAGTTTAAAAATATATTTTTGTATTATAAAATAAAAAGGCAATAATTACACTGATCTTTAAATAATTAGTTTTTCAACTATAGAACTGTTTGTATATACAAGTTATTAAAACACTAAAAAAATAATGTATGGCTATACCTGTAATCATGCCCCGGCAAGGCCAATCTGTGGAAACCTGTATGATGGGGCATTGGTATAAAAAACCGGGTGACAAAGTTGTCAAAGGGGACATTCTTTTTTCCTACGAAACCGATAAAGCGTCTTTTGAAGAAGAGGCCAAAGTGGATGGGATATTGTTGGCTGCTTTTTTTAATGAAGGCGACGAAATCCCGGTTTTAACGAATGTTGCTGTTATTGGCAGGGAAGGAGAATCTTTCGATGAGTTCAGGCCGGGTTCTGAATCTGGGAAGGAAGTGGGGAAGGAGCGTGTCAAAGAAGTACCTGTTCCTGAACAGGCGAAAGCCCCTGGTACGCATAGTTCACAAGACAAAAGGGTGAAGATCTCTCCTTTGGCAAGGAATATGGCAGCTTCGTTGGGTTTTGATCCCCGATCGGTGAAAGGAAGTGGCCCTCACGGAAGGATCCTTGCCAGAGATATCGAAAAGGCAGCAAAAGCAGAAACAGATAAGCAGTCAGAAAAACCTGCTGCCCAATCTTCGGGTTTGGAATCGGGAAGCGATTTTGAAGTAAAGCCAATTCCAACTATCCGGAAGCTGATAGCCAAAGCAATGCACCAATCGTTGCAGCATTCAGCACAACTTACGCACCATATGAGTGCTGATGCACGCAAGTTGCTGACATTGCGTAAGCAATTCAAGGCCGATCTGGAAGCAGGCAGGACCTCTCAGAATATAACCATCAACGATTTGGTTTGTTATGTGGTTGTCAGGGTCCTCAGGAAAATTCCCAGGGCCAACACCCATTACCTCGGGGATGAAATCAAATGGTTCAACAAGGTTCACCTGGGGTTGGCTGTGGATACCGATCGGGGGCTGATGGTCCCTACGGTCAGAAATGCCGATGATCTTTCTCTTGAGGGGCTTTCCTCACAACTTGCCGCAGTTGCCAGGGCAGCACGCAGCGGCAACATCAATCCGGACCTGTTGAAACCGGAGGCAGCCACCTTTACAGTTTCCAATCTCGGAAACTATGGCGTGGAGATGTTTACACCGATAGTCAACCTGCCTCAAACAGCGATCCTCGGAGTTTGTAACATTATACCACGCCCGAAAGATCTGGGCGACGGCGTGTATGGATTTGTCCCGACGATAGGACTTTCCCTCTCTTACGACCATCAGGCTCTCGATGGAGGGGAAGCTACTTTGTTTCTGGCTGAAATTAAAAAGCAGATAGAAGAACTCTCCGTTTAACGTTAAAGGATGGAGCAACAATCGAACAACCGGAAGATTTCCGAGCATCCAAAAAAATCAGGAAACGATGTAAATAATTCAAAAATACAGGATGAAAATTCCTTTAAACTTATTCAGATATGCCAAAATCACAATTTATAGATCCGTCAGAGATAAGAAAATCCGGACAGATTGATTTTGATCCGGTTCCGGTAAACCGGTATAACAAAACCATTGAACAGGAAAAGGAGAATTTTTCGAGGGAGGACTTCCTGCAGATATACCATGATATGGTCGTCATCCGTGAATTTGAAACCATGCTTAATCTGATCAAGATTCAGGGCAAGTATAAGGAGCTTTCCTATACCCATCCCGGTCCTGCCCACCTTTCTATCGGACAGGAGGCAGCAGCTGTGGGGATGGCTTATACCCTTACAACGGATGATTTTATCTTCGGGTCACACCGGAGTCATGGAGAGATCCTCGCAAAAGGATTATCCGCAATCCGTAAGCTGGGTGACGAAGCATTAAAAGAAATCATGGAGTCGCATTTTGATGGGATTACGTATGCAGCGGTTAAAGATCATTTTAAAGGGACCATCAGGGAGCAGGCTGTGCATTTTCTGGTGTATGGCACACTGGCGGAGATCTTTGCCCGTAAAACCGGATTTAACAAAGGATTGGGAGGATCCATGCATGCCTTTTTCACCCCGTTTGGAGTGTATCCGAACAATGCGATTGTAGGTGGCTCTGCTGATATTTCCGTTGGGGCGGCTCTCTATAAAAAAGTCAACCGGAAGAATGGAATTGTGGTGGCTAATATTGGTGATGCTTCCATGGGATGCGGACCGGTATGGGAAGGTCTTGTTTTTGCAACCATGGATCAGTTTACCCGGTTATGGGAAGGGGATATGAAAGGCGGACTTCCGTTGATTATTAACATCGTGAATAACCAATATGGCATGGGCGGGCAAACCTGCGGTGAGACTATGGGGTACGGCATTGCAGCCCGCATCGGAGCTGGGCTGAATCCCGAACAGATGCACGCTGAACGCGTAGATGGATACAATCCACTGGCTGTGATCGATGCCTATAAACGCAAACGAAAAGTGCTTGAAGAAAAACGGGGGCCTGTATTACTCGATGTGCTGACGTACCGCTTCAGCGGTCATTCCCCCTCCGATGCCTCATCCTATCGTTCCAAAGAGGAAATGGAAGCCTGGCAGGAACAGGATTCCATTGTGTGGTTCGGAAAAGAACTGGTTCAGGCAGGGATCGCTTCAGAAAAAGAGCTGCAAACCATACAGTCAGATGCCGAAGGATTCATAACATGGGCGATGAAATATGCGACCGATGATACCGTTTCACCCCATATGGATCTAAAAAAATATCCCAATCTGATCGGGGAGATGATGTTTTCAAACGCATCGGTAGATAAGATGGAAGACCGGGAGCCGGAAGTCAGGCAGCCCATGGAAGATAATCCCCGGGTTAAGCAGATTGCCAATAAGGAACGGTTTATGTTTGACCGCAATGGGAAGGCTTTCTCGAAAATAAAAACCTATTCTGTGCGCGATGCTATTTTTGAAGCCATCATCGACCGGTTTTACAAAGACCCTACGCTCATCGCCTATGGTGAAGAGAACCGGGACTGGGGTGGAGCCTTTGCTGTATACCGGGGGCTTACGGAAGCTTTGCCTTACCATCGTCTCTTTAATGCTCCAATTTCCGAGGCAGCGATTATCGGTACAGCCATCGGGTATGCCATGTGTGACGGAAGGGTGATTCCTGAGTTTATGTATTGTGATTTTCTCGGGCGCGCCGGCGATGAAGTGTTTAACCAACTGCCCAAATGGCAGGCCATGAGTGGAAATGTGCTGAAAATGCCTGTGGTGCTGCGTGTGTCCGTGGGTTCAAAATATGGAGCCCAGCATTCTCAGGACTGGACGGCCCTGACTACCCATATTCCCGGATTAAAAGTGGTTTTCCCGGTTACCCCTTACGATGCCAAAGGACTTATGAACGCAGCCCTCCAGGGTACCGACCCGGTGATCTTCTTTGAAAGCCAGCGGATCTATGACATGGGAGAACAGTTTCATAAGGAAGGGGTCCCCAAAGGATATTACGAAGTTCCGATTGGCGAACCGGATGTTAAAAAAGAAGGAAAGGATATCACGATATTAACGATTGGTGCAACGTTGTATCAGGCACTGAATGCTGCCACCCTACTGGAGGAAAAATACAACCTGTCCGCAGAAATTATGGATGCCCGCACGTTGGTTCCGTTCAATTATGAACCGGTGATTGAATCCATTAAAAAAACAGGACGCATTCTGATCACGGGCGATGCCACTGCCCGTGGTTCCTATATGCGGGACCTGGCTTCGAACATTGCTGAACTGGCATTCGATTACCTGGATGCACCGCCCGTGGTTGTCGGCTCACGCAACTGGATTACACCTGCTCATGAACTGGAAGATTATTACTTTCCACAACCTTCCTGGATCCTGGATGCGATCCATGAACGAATGGTCCCCCTGGAAGGATATATTCCTGAAAATGATTTCTCCGAGGAAGAGCAAATGCGAAGAAATGCAGCCGGAGTCTAGAAGAATGCATTTTTCCATCGCCTGTTTTCCGGGATCTTAGTTAGCAACCGTTATTGCATAAGCTGAAATACAATGAACCGATTGATTAAATTGCGACCGCATCACGTTCTCGACATCATCCGGAATTACGGACATTTTGAGAAATTTACGCCCCATCCTTACGGGCATGCTCAACACCTGATTTCCCAAAAACTTGTTTCCGACCTGAATACACCCATTCAATTCATTATTGGTTCGGATGATATCTGTACTCCCTGCATACATCTTCTTCCCAACGGATTGTGTGATGATGTGCTGAACCAGCTGGAGAAGCCGGTTTCAAAACAAGAATACAACGATTCGCTGGATGAGAAATTGCTCCCTTACCTGAATCTGAAAGAAAATACGGTACTCACTTTTCAGGAATTCCTGAAAATAATAAACAGGAAAACTCCCGGGATTGAGGAAATCTGTACGCACCCGAAAGAGGACAAAGGGTATCGGCTGGAAGGATTAATAAAAGGGCTTCAGAAAACAGGAATCAGGCACTGAACTCCTTTGAAAATATGGATCCGGGAATCTTCAGGCACCATATAATAGTTGCCTTATTGTAACTTATTTCCTGTTTTATCGTTACTTTCATACAATTATTTAAATTCATTTACCATGTTAGATTCCATTGCCAATCTAAACCTGGCATTCCTTATTCAACTGGATAAAGACAGCAATGAGGCCACACGGAAATTCAACCTTTTGCGACAATTCCTTATTCGGGAAAAATGTACTTTTAACAGCCAGGCAATGCCAACCTTACTGAAACCGAATTTTATTTCAAGGAAACAAAATCAGGCACTGATTTATGCGGTTGAAAAAATTAGCAGTGCGTTGGTTAAGTTTATACACCTTTATCTGAATGACCAGAGTGTAAGGAAAATTATGAATTTCAGCAAAAAAGAAGAAGAGCTGTTTTCGATAGATCCCGGATACAGGATGCCCCTGGTGATTTCCAGGCTGGATGCTTTTATGGAAGATTATTCATTAAAGTTCCTTGAGTTCAACTGCGATTCCCCTGCCGGCACTGCGTATGCCGATGTTATGGAAAACGGATTCCGGGAACTGTTTCATGATTTTGATTTTCTTGAGAACTGGGAAATGGATTATTTTAAAAGGCAGGATAGCCTGTTAAAGGCATTGCTTGCATGTTACAACGAATTCCGTGAGACCCATGATGCCATGCCCTCGAAACCTGTCATTGCTATTGTCGACTGGGAAAATGTATCTACGTATTCTGAATTTATGTTGCATCAGAACTATTTTACTAAAAAAGGGTATAGGACGGTATTATGCAGCCCGCAGAATATTCACATTGTAAAAGGGAAAGCTTTTGCCTGCGGTGAAGAGGTCCACCTTGTTTACAGAAGGGTTATTACCCGTGAACTGCTGAACCAATGGGATGATGTACAGGATTTTATTCAAAGCATCAAAAAAGGATTGGTTTGCTGCTGCAACTCTTTCAGGTCGTATATTGTCGGAAATAAAAAGGTGCTTTCGGTAATTACGGATCCCAGGTTCCAGTACATCTTTTCAAAGGAAGAACTGAACGTAATAAAAAAAACCATCCCGTGGACGAAAATACTGGCCGACACCAAAGCAATGTATAATAATATTCGTGTGCACTTAAAGGAATTTATTCTTGAAAACAAGGATATACTGGTGCTTAAACCCGCTAATTTATATGGAGGTAAAGATGTTTATATCGGTTGTGAAACTACCGGTAAAACCTGGAGGAAGGTTCTATACGACCACCTTGACGACGGATCGTGGGTAGTGCAGGAATTTGTTGATATCCCAAGGGATATTTACCCTGAACTATCCGAAGAGGTTGTATTACGTTTTAAGAAGGTGAATATTAATCCGTTTGCTTTATTGGGGAAATACAGTGGATCCATAACAAGAGTCTCCGATAACATGGTTATAAATGTCAGTGCAGGAGGCGGATTGGTGCCGACGCTGAGTGTGGCAAACAAGAAAGACAAATTAAAATAGTCAGACATCCTATGAATGAACTGGTTTCTTATTCACTCGAAGAAATCAAAATCAAACTGGTGAACCATGATTTCCCGTTCTCCGGCATTACGAAGTCAGGCACAGCAGAATTTCATTTTGAAAAACCTGCTTGTTATGCAGGGATAGCCCTCCACGCAGGACACAACGTCAGGCCGGAAATATTGCCTTTATTCGCTCTTTCAGAAGAGGAGAGATTTCGCGATGAAGATCCCTACACCCATTTGTTTATTAAGGATTTTCCTATACGGGTAATTGCCCTTGACTCACGGTTTGAATATGACCTGAACAGGGAACGCCATCGCTGTATTTACGATACGTATGTGGAAAAATGGGGGCTTAACGTCTGGCAGAAAAAGCCGTGTGAAGAGATCAAAAAAAGATCCCGCGAAAAGTATGATGAATTTTACGGGTTAATGGATATCCTCTCCGAATTTCTGGCCCTACATAATCCATATACAGTCATGTATGATATGCACTCCTTTTGTTACCAGCGCGAGAGACAAAAAGCCTGGCAACAGGATCCCCGCCCGGAAATTAATATAGGTACCAAAGCTGCCAACAGAGATTTTTTTGCCCCTGTGATCAACCGATTGAAAAAAGAACTTTCAGAAACCCGGATTCGTGGAAGAAAAATCCGGGTAGCTGAAAACGAAGTGTTTTCCGGAGGCTATCTCTCGCGGAGAATCAGCCGGAAATACTTTAATCAGATACTGGTTCTGTCTCTTGAATATAAAAAAATATTTATGAATGAGATAACCGGAATCTTCTATCCGGAGGTTCTTAACCTGCTTGTTTCTGATTTCCGGAGGGCTGTAAATAAAACAGGTCCTCCTTTTTAACAGGACAGAAAAGGACACTTTTCAGCCCGGAAATGTTTATTTTGCAGCCGGAAAAGCAATTGCCATGGTCTTAAAAAGGTATCTGTTTGACGGCTTTCCTGAAAAAGGCGAGTTGCTGGAGGATTTTTCGTGGCCTTCAGGGAAACCCATTCCGGAAGTAAACGGACACATTCACACTCCCCATTCCTTCAGTGCATTTAAAGATATGGAACAACCTTTTCTTTGCGCTCAGAAGGAGGGTGTCCGTGTGCTGGGGATCAATGATTTTTATACGACAGACGGGTATGAAGAATTTGCTGAACTGGCGCTGAGATACAGAATCTTTCCATTGTTCAATATCGAATTCATGGCCTTGCAGAAAGATCTTCAGGAGGACGGGATACGGGTAAACGATCCCAATAATCCGGGACGCACTTATTTCAGCGGCAAGGGGCTTACTTTTCCGGTTTCTATGTCAGAAAAAAGCTGGACTCTCATGCGGTCGGTACAGATGAATAGCAACCGTCAGACCTTTCAGATGGTGGACAGGTTAAATTCATTTCTCCGGGATTCAGAAATCGACCTCTGTTTTGACCCTGGAAAAATGCAGCGTACGTTGGCAAAAAACCTGTTCCGGGAAAGGCACATAGCACAGGCCATACGAATGGCGGTTTTTGAAAAAATGGATACGTCAGAGGGCAGGAAGGATCTGTTAAAAAGAGTGTTTTCAGGTAAGGAGGTGGAATCTTCGCTGCAGGATGTGGCTGCCCTGGAAAATGAGATCCGTAGCAATCTTCTGAAAGCCGGCGGTCCTGCTTTTGTTGAAGAAGATCCACAAACTTTCCTTTCCCTTGAAGAGGTGATTGGCATTATAAAAGATGCCGGGGGAATACCCTGTTACCCTGTGTTGCTCGATGATAAGAAGGGGAAGTTAACTGCTTACGAAGCCAATAAAGAAAAATTGTATAAGTCGTTAACCAGCCAGGGGGTGTGGGCTGTTGAACTGATCCCGGGACGAAATGATGCCCGCATTCTGAAAGAATTTGTAACCTGGTTTTATAAAAAAGGATTCGTAATTCTTTTTGGTACCGAACACAACACCCCAAAAATGGATCCTTTGAAGATAACCTGCCGGGGAGGTGTGCCCCTCGATCCTGAACTTAAAATGATTAACTTTGAAGGAGCAGCCCTCATTGCAGCCCATCAGTATCTGAAGGCTAAGGGTGAAGAGGGATTGCTTAACGCGGAGGATGTAAGATCGAAGCAGAAACAGGAATTTATTGAATTGGGTAAGGCTGTAATAAACTATTTAACGGGAAAAAACCATGAAACAGGAGATCAGGGAACTTATTGAAATATCAAGGTTCTACGGTACAAAAAAAGATTTTGTAGTAGCCGGAGGAGGCAATACTTCCTGGAAAGATCATAACCGGTTGTATATCAAAGCCAGCGGGATTAACCTGGGCTCTATCACGGAAGAGGGATTTTGTATCCTTGATCGGGGCAAACTGGCAGAACTGCCCGGAAAAACGTATTCGGAAGATGTGGTGATCCGTGAAGAGCAGGTGAAGAATGACCTGCTGGACAGCCGGATCGACCAGAAATCGGGATTGCGGCCTTCGGTGGAGACCTTGTTGCATAATCTGATCGATTACCCTTTTGTGGTTCATACCCATTCAACATGGGTGAACGGTCTCATGTGCAGCGTCCAGGCAGCTGCAGTTTCGCAGGAGATCTTCGGCAGTGAATTTCTTTTTGTCCCCTACTCAGATCCGGGATATACTCTTTTTAAGCGAATTCTTCAACAGGTCAATGCATATAAGGAACAATACAGGAAATGCCCGCAGGTTATCCTGATTCAGAACCACGGAATCTTTGTGGCTGCCAACACAGTGGTTGAGGTGCGCAGGATCTATGAAGAGGCTATCGGTAAGATAAAAAACAGGATGGAAACAGGGGGAGAAACGGAATGGTTTCCTGTTTCTGAAAAAATAGTTCATATCCTGCCAGCCCTTCGAATGCTCCTGTCTGAGGAAAACCTGAAAGTCACAACCGCCTTTGCATCCTCCTGGATACGTCCTTTCCTGTCGGATAAGGAAACCTTTGTGAAGGGTGTCAGTAAGCCTTTTACTCCGGATCAGATGGTATATTGTGGTTCAGAATACTTGTTTATAGAACCTGATGAATCAGAAGCCTCTGTTATTGAAGAGGCTGAGATGCAGATTGCAGAATTCAGACGCCGCAAAGGTTTTCTCCCCAAAGTGCTGTTTATCCGTGGGGAGGGAGTCGTTGTTGCGGAAGATTCTCCGGTATCGCTGAACTATGTCAGGGATTTTGTGAACGATTTTTGTCAGATCAGTATGCTGGCTGATAATTTTGGTGGACCCCACCCTTTAACCAGAGATCAGGTACGTTTTATTGAAAACTGGGAATTTGAAAATTACCGGAAAAAAGTATCCCTGGGCAGGCAACCTCAGGGGAAAGTTGATCAAAAGATTATTATTGTCACCGGTGCAGCCCAGGGTTTTGGTGCAGGAATCGCTGAATTGCTGTTCAGGGAAGGGGCCAATATGGTGATTGCCGATATCAATGATGAAAAAGGCCTGCTTTTAGCGGATAGCCTGAACAGGGAAGGAACCAAAAACAAGGCTTTGTTTGTGAAAACAAACGTTGGCGAAGCTGCATCGGTAAAAAACATGGTACATGAAACCGTTGCCTATTTTGGCGGATTGGATGCCATAATATCCAATGCAGGGATTCTCTATGCCGGAAGCCTCGATGAAATGGACCCGGAAACATTTGAGCGGATGACCCGGGTGAATTACAGTGGTTTTTTTCTGTGCGCTAAATATGCACAACCGGTTATGAAAATTCAGCATAGGTATAAGCCGGATTTATTTATGGACATTATTCAGATCAATTCAAAATCGGGTTTACAGGGGAGCAATAAAAATTTTGCATATGCCGGCAGTAAGTTTGGGGGCATCGGACTCACGCAGTCGTTTGCTTTGGAGCTGATGCCTTTTCATATTAAGGTGAATGCCATTTGTCCCGGGAACTACCTTGACGGCCCTCTCTGGAGTGATCCCCGGACCGGTCTGTTCGTGCAGTATCTGAAAGCCGGTAAGGTTCCGGGTGCCCGTACCGTTGCCGAAGTAAAAGCGTATTATGAAAGCCAGGTACCTGCCGGAAGAGGCTGTAACCCTGAAGATGTTGTCAAAGCGATATGGTATGTCATGGATCAGGAATATGAAACCGGTCAGGCTGTGCCGGTAACCGGAGGACAAAATATGTTGAGCTAGTTGCATAACCCGCAGCTCGAAACTCGCAACTAAAAAAAACATGAACACAAAAGCAGTACGATTATACGGAAAGGAAGACTTACGACTGGAAGAGTTTGAGCTTCCTGCAATCAAAGAAGATGAAATTCTGGCAAAGGTTGTTTCAGACAGCCTTTGTATGTCTTCCTGGAAAGCAGCCAAACAGGGTACGGATCACAAACGGGTTCCGGATGATGTTTCCGTGAATCCACCCATTATCGGGCATGAATTTTCCGGAGAGATTCTGGAAGTGGGGAGCCAATGGCAACACAGGTTTCACCCGGGGCAGAAATTTTCCATTCAGCCGGCCATTTATTATGAGGACGGTCCGGTGGGAGTGTTAAGCGCACCCGGATATTCCTATCCCTATATTGGGGGGGATGCTACTTACGTGATTATCCCCCGGGATGTGCTGGTTCAGGATTGCCTTCTGGCATACCAGGGGCCGGGATTTTACCCGGCTTCGCTGGCTGAACCCTTATCGTGTGTCATCGGGGCGATGCATGCAAGCTATCATACGCAACCGGGGTCATACCATCACCGGATGGAAATAAAGAATGGAGGAAAGATGGCGATCCTTGCCGGTGTAGGTCCCATGGGACTGGCTGCGATCAATTATGCAATCAACCGGAAAGACCGGAAACCATCCTTGCTTGTAGTGACGGACATTTCACAGGAAAGACTCGACCGGGCCACCACAATTTTGCCTCCCCACCACGCAAAAGGGAAAGGCATAGAACTGGTTTATCTCAACACAGGAAAGATTCCCGATCCGGTGTCGGTCATGAAAAATCTGACGGAGGGGAAAAGATACGATGATGTGTTTGTTTTTGCCCCGGTCACACAGGTAGTCGAACAGGGAGATGCCCTTCTTGCCAACGACGGATGCCTGAACTTTTTTGCCGGCCCGGCAGATCCGGAATTTTCTGCTAAAATGAATTTCTACAATGTTCATTATGCATCTACACACATCGTAGGTACATCAGGTGGCAACAAGGACGACATGGTCGAAGCTCTGAAATGTATGGCTGAAGGGCTGGATCCCGCAGGACTGGTAACCCACATCGGCGGGTTGAATGCCGTAATTAATACCACTCTGAACCTGCCTGCGATACCCGGAGGGAAAAAACTGATCTATACCCATATCCAAATGCCCCTGACTGCGATCGATGATTTTGAAAAATCCGGAAAAAAAGATCCTCTGTTCTCAGAACTGGCAAAAAGGGTTGCGAAGACCAATGGCCTCTGGAATGTGGAGGCAGAAAAATATTTGCTGGAGTATGCTCCGAAGATTTAACCTTTGAATCCTCTCCTCAGCTTATTCCGTACGAAGAATTTTCCAGGTAGCTGACAGACATAAAAGCTGCCAGATAAACCTTCCTTACAAAATCGAAGGAGGCATTGTTCCCATAATTTCAGGGTCAGCTCCCTTACATTTTGTTGGTTTCCCGGGGTTCCGGTTATAGCTTCTTTTTTGTTGCCAGGGGAACCCCTGCAGACAGAATAAGGAGCAGCAGGGAAACCGCCATAATGGCCGTGCCAATCCCTAACCGGTCGGCAATAAATCCAGCCAGAAATGCGATCACTGCTGTCATAATGGTTTTTAACAAAGATTGGGCTGAAATGACAGAAACCAGGTTTTCATACGGTACATGGTCTGCAATAAAACCGGTCAGAAAAGGTTTTCTAATATTTTCAACCAGATAGATCCCGACAAAAGCGATCAGTGCCATAACCTGCCAGGAAACCATATAAAAAAGGCCGGAAATCATGCCGGATAAGAGTCCGGCCAGCAAGGTCAGATACGCAATATGGGTTTTATTTTTTGCTGCAACGCTTGCTGACATCTTTGATGCCCAGGAACTTGCGAGGTAAATAAAAAAATAAAACACTCCGATAACCACCCCGTTTTTCTTTTCGGTATCTGCATGTACCAATACAGGAATTAAGAGAGCCACACTGGCCATTACGGGTTGGATGTAATCCTTAATGGCTTGCAGATAAGCCGAATGAAGGGCTGTAGTGTTTATAATTCCCAGCACCTGTGGTTTCCGGATAATCTTTGCCAACGATTTGACCATAAATAAGAATTGTCTTTTTCCTTCCGGATTTTCTCTATGCTCCGATCGGTTTATCTCAGAAGGATAAGAGAAAATCAGAAAAAGATTCAGTAGGTAGGGAATGACCGAATAGAGGAAAATATGCTGGTACGAACCACTGTAAAAAACAATAATTCCGGCAATCAGTGAGGAAAGAGCAGAACCTTTCTGAGACCAGGAGCGGGTGTGTCCGTAATAGATTATTTTCTGATCTTCCCAGTGATTCAGCCTCAGATAATCCATAATCATTCCTTTATGCGTTCCGGTGCGAAAAGCATCGCCTGTACCATAAAGAATGAAGGCCAGAAGGAATAGCCAGAAATTACCGGACCCATAGAATACAAGGAAGGAAACAATGTAAGCGGTAAGCGAACCCATTAACGATTTTTTACGGCCCCAGGTATCGGCAACAATCCCTGAGGGAATCTCCAGCACATTGGTGCTGATTTCCCGGACGGCATAAAGAATCCCGATCTGGGTATAACTCATCCCTTTTTCAACCAGGAACAATATAAAAAATGCCTCAAAAAACCGAAGGTTCTTTAAGAATCCATATGAACTGAATTTATAATATTGCCTGTTTTTTACAAAGTTGCTCACTCAAATTTTTTCAGAATCTCCTTCACGGCCTCCTTATGGACGGTAAATCCCATCATTTTAAGTTTTATGTAATCTTCGTGAAAGAAATAGTACCCAAAGCGGGGATCTTCTTCGCCTACATTTCTGGAACCGGAACTTGAATCTTTTATCAGGAACCAGTCTTCTCCGGAGTTTTTATAATTTTCAAGGATTCCGATCAGATGCATTCCGTGGTCGTCGGTGGTTGTCTGGTTGGAGAACCGGAATTGTCTGGCATCTTCGTTGATAAAATCTGAGGGAATATCAAAATCAGGAATGATGGCGCAATTGGTTTCGCGGCTGAATCCGGATTCTGAGACATCTCCTCCGATACTCAGGGTATATCCGTTTTTTATGGCGCTTTTCAGGGCATCCATAAAAACATCGAGCGGTACATTGTAGTACTCATTGCTGTGCCACCAGTTATCCGGGACTTTGTATTCGACCCGTTCCCAGTAGGGTTCCTGTTTATACGAAAGTATTTCCACAAGGTCGTTGGGATTCAGCCGGAGGTACTCCCTAAGGTAGGTTTCCGGGGTATAGGTTTTTCCTTCCGCGATAAACTCTGCCGGTGGTTCGCCCATGTAGTGGTTCATAATGGCTTTGATGGTCTCAAGTCCGTAACTGAGATTCCATGCTTCGGACTCTTTCATGGAAGTCAGAAATCCCTGCATCTCTCTCACCATATCTGCATGGGTATGGAATTTTCTGCCGTGCAGCAACCCGGAATAGGCACTTTTAGGGACTGCTCCATACGTATTCATAATACGGGTTACGGCATTTGCTTCTGAGCCCTCACTGAAATGGGAATCCCCCCGTTTTTCAATATAGCGTCTGGCCTTTTCAACATATTCCCAATACACGGTGTACATTTCTGAAAGTTCCACCTTTTTTCCCGTTTGCCTGAAAATCTCGGATTCAATCATCGAAGTTGTGGAGAAGCACCAGCAGGTTCCTCCATTGCCCTGCGATTCCGTAGGATGGCACCATTCTGATGTATAAAGAGTTGCATCATTGGGGAGCTCCATACCCGATTGATCCATAATAAAGCGTTTGAACGGCTCTTTCTCTTTCAGGGATTCATTCACAGCGTTTATATCTTTCAGAATGGATTCGTAGTAGTACCCTTCTCCCTGTTCAATGACTTCCATTTTTCCTTTGTCTGTATTTTTCTGTGCCATGGCACTGAAAGCAACACAGATTGCTACCCCTATAAGAACATTTTTTTTGATCATACTTTTATTGTTTTAGATGTCCAATCCTTGTTTTAAAAGCTAAGTGTGTATCAAATCCAGCTCGTTTCACTACAGAATCTTCAACAGCTCATCCGGGTTTATATCCGGGTTTTTTATTTTAAACTGTGCCTGTTTATAAAACCTGCTCCTTTTTTCGAGTGTCTCGTCAATAAAACGGATCAGTTCGGCTTCAGACTTTCCTTTGATAAGTGGCCTTTCGGTTTTTGAAAGCGTAAGCCGGTGAGCCAGTATTTCGGGATGGATGTCCAGGTAAATTGTCTTCCCTGTCCGGTTCATCAGGTCCATATTATCAAAAAAACAGGGGGCACCACCTCCGGTCGCAATGACCAGATCGGTGAATTCTGAGAGTTCTTCCAATGCCTGACGTTCTTTTTTTCTGAATGCTTCCTCGCCTTCTTCTTCGAAGATCTGAGGAACGGTTTTGTAATTCCTTTGTTCGATGTAATGGTCCATATCCACAAACTGCAATCCCAGTTTGTGGGCCAGTTTTCGTCCCAACGTTGATTTACCGCTTCCCATATAGCCGATAAGATAAATTCTCATACATCCGGTTCAATGTGGTAAGTCAAAGGTAACAAGTAAAACGTAAAACGGCAAGAAATACTTTCGTACGGATTCTGTTGTACCCTGTTTTCATTTAAAAAAGAGACATCTGACTGGGATCGTCTTTCCCCGGGCGTTTCACTTCAAAGGGGATGTCGTCAAAATCGTTCGTTTCTTCTTTGGGTTCCTCTTTTTCGGGCGAATCGTGTTCGTCTTTTATAACCGGTTCAAGTTCTTTGATATTTTCAACCTGGTAATTGGTCAGCCTTTTTCCTTTTGCCTTCCATGATTTAACACCGATAAACTCAGCTACTTCGATGATTTCATTTTCACGTTCTGCATTTTTCCCGCCAAACTCAATTTCAAACCGTGGATATCTGACCCAGGTGATGCTTACGAGTTTGTTTTCGTTGCTATCCCCTACAAAACGAATTCTTTTTCCTTCAGGTTCATCAATTTCAAAGCGTTTCAGATAATAATATTTCAATTTGGCATCGTAATAAACAGCCGACAGAACTTTTCCCCTGTCATATTTTTCAATCAGAAGGATATTTCCGTCGAAATGGTTGCTCAGGTCATAATTGTATAACTGGAATTCGCCGTTTTTGTATAATCCCAGGATTTTATCCTCTCCGGAAAATTCCCCCAGGTATTTGCCTCTGCTTTCAGCATTTAAGCGGAGCACATCGGGATCGAACCATATTTTCCGGCCTCCCAGGGTGGAAACCCCTTTTTCCTTCAGGGAGATTTTGTGTACTTCATATTTGGTCAGTATATTTCCCATAGCCTGCCGCCCTTTGATAGTCAGTTCGCCCAGATCTGTCTCAAATATCTGCTTTTTAAGCCTGGCTTTCGGTTTGAGGATAACTTTCAGAACTTCGGCTTCGCCGTTGGGATTGGCCGAGAAATAGAGAATTCTTGATCCTTTGGATCCTTTCGTCAGGTCATATTCTTTATCGCGGGTTACGCCTGTTACGGAAAACCTTTTCATGTAGGAATAACCGGATTTACCGTCACGGTATATGACATTGTAAATGGTCCGTTTGTCGTTCTTTTTGAATACTGCCAGGTATAAGGGGTGTTTCCCGATAAATGCTTTTTCAGAAATTTTAGTAACAAAATAGGACCCATCTCTCCTGAACACAATAATATCATCAATGTCGGAACAGTCGCATACGTATTCGGCTTTTTTCAATCCGGTTCCCATAAATCCTTCCTGGCGATCGACATACAGTTTCTCATTGGCCACTACCACTTTGGTGGCAACAATATTTTCAAAACTCCGGATTTCCGTCTTGCGCTCTTTTCCTTTGCCATATTTATTTTTAAGGTAGGTAAACCATTGGATGGTATAAGGGACGATATTTTCCAGGTTATGGATCACTTCATCAATTTCATCTTCTATGGTTATCAGGTTCTCGCTGGCTTTATCGGAGTTGAATTTCATAATGCGGGCCATGCGGATTTCCATCAGTTTAAGGATGTTTTCGCGGGTAACCTCGCTTTTTAATTTCGGCTTCCAGGGATCCAGTCTTTTGTCTACATGTCTGACTGCCTGGTCCATATTTTCTGCCTGTTCAAATGGTTTGTCTTTGTAAATTCGCTCTTCGATGAATATTTTTTCCAGCATGGAAGCATGCCAGGACTCTTCCAGTTCCGCTTTTTTTATCTGAAGTTCATGTTTGAGCAATTCCAGCGTAGCATCGGCTGATTTTTTCAGGATCTCTGTGACGCCGATGAACAGAGGTTTGTCATTTTCAATGACACAGGAGTTGGGCGACAGGGTAGTTTCGCAATCGGTAAAAGCATACAGGGCATCTATGGTTTTATCGGAAGACACTCCGGCAGCAAGGTGAACGATTATTTCCACATGCTCGGCGGTATTGTCGTCAATTTTTTTTATTTTGATTTTCTCTTTATCGTTGGCCTTAATAATGGAGTCAATCAGGGTGGTTGTATTTTTCCCGAAGGGCAGTTCTTTAATAACCAGTGTTTTGTTATCGTATTTTTCTATTTTAGCCCGTATTTTAACCACCCCGCCCCGGAGTCCGTCGTTGTATCTGCTGAAGTCGGCGGAACCGCCGGTAGGAAAATCGGGGTTGAGTTCAAAGGGTTTTCCTTTCAGGTAGGCAATGGAAGCATTCAGCAATTCATTAAAGTTGTGCGGCAGAAGTTTGGATGCCAGTCCGACCGCGATGCCATCCACTCCCTGAGCCAGCAACAGGGGAAATTTCACCGGAAGGGTCAGCGGTTCCTTTTTTCGTCCGTCATACGAAATTTTCCATTCCGTGGTTTTTGGGTTAAAGAGCACTTCGAGGGCGAATTTAGATAGCCTGGCCTCAATATAACGCGGAGCAGCTGCGCTGTCCCCGGTATGAATATTTCCCCAGTTTCCCTGTGTTTCAATTAACAGGTCTTTTTGCCCCAACTGAACAAGGGCATCCCCGATGGAAGCGTCGCCATGGGGATGATACTGCATTGTATGGCCAATGATATTGGCCACTTTATTAAAACGGCCATCATCCAACTCCTTCATGGCATGCAGTATCCTCCGCTGAACAGGCTTCAGCCCGTCGTTTATATAAGGTACCGCTCTCTCAAGAATGACATAGGAGGCATAATCCAGAAACCAGTCACGGTACATCCCTGACAAATAGGTTACCTGTTCTTTATTTTCTTCCTGGTTACTAATCTCTTCCGACATCCTTATTATTCTCCTGTGTAAAAGTTAACGTTACAAAACCGGTCCATGAAAGGAATAACCCTGCCTTTTCCGGAATCACCATCAGGCAACCTCGTCTTTTTCAACATACAGATTATCAATAATAAAATCCTGCCTTTGCGCGGTGTTCTTCCCCATGTAGAAATCAAGCATCTGGATCACTGATTCATGTTTTTTTAATTGAACCGGATCGAGCCGGATATTTTTCCCGATGAAATGTTTGAATTCATCGGGTGAGATCTCTCCCAATCCCTTGAACCGGGTAATTTCAGGTTTTCCCTGTAATCTTTTTATTGCTTTTTGTTTTTCTTCTTCCGAATAACAATACCATGTTTTCTTTTTATCTCTGACCCTGAAGAGGGGGGTCTGCAAAATAAAAACATGTCCTTTTTTAATCAGTTCCGGAAAGAATTGCAGAAAAAAAGTGATCAGCAATAACCGGATATGCATTCCATCCACATCGGCATCGGTAGCGATAATGATTTTGTTGTATCGGAGGTCTTCAATGCTTTCCTCAATATTCAAAGCAGCCTGAAGCAGATTAAATTCTTCATTTTCATACACTACTTTTTTTGACAAGCCATAGGTATTCAGCGGTTTTCCTTTAAGGCTGAAAACGGCCTGGGTGTTTACATCCCGTGATTTTGTGATGGAACCGCTTGCTGAATCCCCTTCTGTGATGAAAATAGAGGTTTCCTCTTTTCTTTCTTCGTTGCTGTTATAATGGATCCGGCAATCACGAAGTTTTCTGTTATGAAGGTTTGCTTTTTTTGCCCGTTGTTTTGCCAGTTTTTTTACACCGGAGATGGCTTTTCTTTCTCTTTCTGATTCAATAATCCGGCGAAGCATATTTTCTGCAGTTTCCGGGTTTTTATGCAGGTAATTATCCAGCTCCTTCTGAAGAAAGTTGCCTACATGCTGACGCACCGATGGCCCATTGGGGCCAATATCCCGGGAGCCCAGTTTTGTTTTGGTTTGTGATTCAAAAACAGGTTCTTCCACCTTTATGCTTAAGGCAGCCACAATGGATGCCCGGATGTCAGATGGTTCAAAATCTTTTTTGTAAAAATCGCGAATGGTCTTTATCAACACTTCCCGGAAGGCCTGGAGATGAGTACCCCCCTGGGTTGTATGCTGTCCGTTTACAAAAGAATAATAATCTTCACCGTATTGGTTTCCGTGGGTAAGGGCAATCTCAATATCCTCCCCTTTGAGATGAATGATCGGATAGATCGGATCCTGATTAAGATTCTCTTCCAGAAGATCCCGCAATCCGTTTCTGGAATAAAATCTCTCCCCGTTAAATTCAATGGTAAGCCCTGAATTCAGGAAGGTGTAGTTTTTCATCATATTTTCAACATAGTCGCTGATATAATGATACTCACCGAAGATCGATTCATCGGGTTTAAAGGTTACTATGGTTCCGTTTTCTTCCTCCAATCCTTTGTGATCACGTTCCTTTTTTTTGATGCCGTTGCTGAAAGCTACTTCTTTAGCTATGCCCTCACGGATTGTTCTGATATTGAATTCTGACGAAAGGGCATTTACGGCTTTAATGCCTACTCCGTTCAGCCCTACGGATTTTTTAAACACTTTGGAATCGTATTTGGCTCCGGTATTCATTTTGCTGGCTACATCGACCAGTTTCCCCAGCGGAATACCTCTTCCGTAATCCCGCACTTTCACCTCCTGCTGGTCAATGGTTACTTCAATCCGTCTGCCATTTCCCATTAAAAATTCATCGACAGAATTATCCATTACTTCTTTCAGTAACACATAAATACCATCGTCGTTTGAGGAACCATCTCCCAGTTTCCCGATATACATTCCGGGCCTTTTCCGTATATGTTCCTGCCAATCCAGTGTTCTGATTGTCTTTTCGTCGTATTGCGGAGTCATAGTCCTTTTAATTTTGCCTCAAATATAGCCAAAACAAAGTTTTTATAGGCATTTCAGCGTGTTCAGTAGTTAACAATGTTTGGTTGAAAACTCAGAGGCCACAAATGCCGGATTCCAACCGTATCTACGGTTTTTATCTTTTTGGGTGTGAATAATCGAAGAGGTAAACTGTCATGTGATTATGAGAAAATTTCAAGGACCATAATATCTGAAGTGTTGGAAATCATCCGAAGGTGGATTGCTGTACCGGTGAAGCAAAAGACCCGGATGTCCTAAAAAAAACGTTTCCGCTTCAGCAGGTAAGCATACAGGACCTGTTTAAAATCCTGGTTTATATCGGCTTCAACCAGGTCGATCTGGTACTGGCCGCACTTCACTTTCAGTTCGTTGAAATAGTTCTTTACGGTATCTATGTAGTGCGATTTCACTTCGTGTGGATTAAATCTTATCTGGTGACCGGTTTCGAGATCGATAAAACGATACGGGCGGTTCGAAAATCCGAATTCCCTTTCCTGTTTGTGATCGGTTACGTGGAAAAGAATTACTTCGTGTTTGTTGTAACGAAGGTGTTGCAGTGCCTGGAAAAGTTCATCGGTTTTATTGGTCTCAATCATATCACTGAAGATGATTACCAGGGAACGTTTATGAATTTTTTCCGCGATCAGGTGCAGAGTTTCTGTCGTATCGGTGGTTTTCCTGAGCCGGTAATTTTCGGGTTGGATCAGGTGGGTGAGTTTTCCGTACATCAGTTCTGCATTCACAGAGGAAAGCCTTGGATCCAGATGATCTTCTATTTCATCGGAGAAAAGGGTCAGACCTACTGCATCGCGTTGTTTGCGTAAGAGATAGATCAATGCTGCTGCACTGTATACGGAAAAGACGAGTTTGTTGCGAAGTTGATTGGACCCTTTTGAATAAGGGAATAACATGGAGGAAGATGTATCGATTACAAGCTGGCATCGCAGGTTCGTCTCCTCTTCATACTGTTTTACAAAGAGTTTGTCCGTACGGGCAAAAAGCTTCCAGTCGATATGTTTTGTTGACTCCCCCTGGTTGTAAAGGCGGTGTTCCGCAAATTCAACGGAAAAACCATGAAACGGACTTCGGTGAAGCCCGGTTATAAATCCTTCCACAACTTCACGGGCAATCAGTTCGAGGTTATCGAACTGCAGGAATTGTTCTATGTCAAGAATGGATTTTAAAGCAGGCATTACAACAGGGCGTTCAGTTTGTCCACAAACTTCTGTTTGGGAGCTGCACCTACCTGTTTATCAACAATCTCGCCATTTTTCAGAAACAAAACGGTTGGAATATTCCGGATGCCATATTTCGTTGCTATATCCGGATTGGAATCTACATCTACTTCTCCTATAACCGCTTTGCCATCATATTCAGCTGACATTTCCTCCACAATGGGAGTAACCATACGACACGGACCGCACCATACGGCCCAGAAATCGATTACAACGGGTTTGTCGGTTTTAAGGATCAGCTCCTCAAAGTTTGAATCAGTAATTTCTACCACCATAATGGACCCATATTATTGTTTGTATTCAAGATTTCACAAAATTACGTTAATTAATCCGATATCCAATATCGGGATGATTATCAAGAAATGTTATCAGGTCATTATCTGCTTTGATCCGGGTGTTCCGTGAAAACATGCAGATCTTCCTGTTGTTTTTTACGTCTGTAATCTGAAAATTTAACAATGTTCTGCCCTTTTTGTTTTTCACCTGTTTTTCTATTTCTTCGATCACTGATTTATTTATCTGATCAAGTGACAATTGGATTGTTAACGTTTTTACATGGTTTTTTCTTGCTTCCGAAAGCAATTCGATATGTTGAATTTTAAATTCCAGGGATTCCTGGTTATACCTTTTCTGAACTTTTCCCCGCATGAGGATGAACAATCCTGTTTTACAGAATTTTCCAAATTCCACAAAGCTGTTTTTAAACAAGTAAAAAGCATAGGAATCGGTATAGTCAGTAAGGGTTAGAATGCTGTAAGGATTTCCGTTTCTTGAGATAGCTTCTTTGGTATGGGTTACCATTCCGGCGATCGTAATTTCCCTGTTTTTAAACTGTTCGATCTGGTTGTTTATCTCTTTTAAAGTGACTCCGGGGGTACAGAAATGTTCTATTTCGAACTGATAATCGTCGAGGGGATGGGCTGTCAGGTATACCCCGATGAGGTTTTTTTCTTTTTCAAGGAGAATAAATCTGGGCCATTCCTCTACCGATGGGATTGCTGGTTTCTGCACTCCGGACCGGGTGTCGTAATCTCCGAACAGGCTTTGTTGCATCGATTGTTTTTCAAGGCGTACCTTATTGCCATAACGGATCAGTTTTTCAATGAAAGATATTGTATCATGGGAATCTTCTCCTGCAAAGAACTGGCTTCGTTTAATATTTTTCAGCCGATCGAAGGCACCTGCCATCGCCAGGGCTTCGATGGTTTTTTTATTCACGGTCTGAAGATTAATCCGTTCGGCAAAGTTAAATATATCTGTAAATTCCCCTTCTTTTTTCCGGGCTTTGATGATAGCACGGGCGGCTCCTTCACCTACCCCTTTAACGGCTGCCATGCCAAATCGTATATGGCCATCCTTGTTCACATTGAATTTTGTAAAGCTTTCATTTACATCCGGTCCAAGAACTTTCATTTTCATCCGGGAACACTCACCCATCAGTTTGGTAATATCGGTGATATTGTTCAGGTTCCGGCTGAGGTTAGCCGCCATAAACTCAGCCGGGTAATGGGCTTTCAAATACCCGGTTTGATACGCAATATGCGCATAACATACGGAGTGGGATTTGTTAAATGCATAGGAAGCAAATGCTTCCCAGTCTTTCCATATTTTCTCAATAATTGTTTCCGGATTTTTCTGTCCTTGTTTGCATTCATCAATAAATTGTTCATTGGCTTTGCACCCTTTATTAAATTTAACTTTCAGTTTGTCCATGGTATTGAACATCTTTTTGCCCATAGCCTTTCGTAGGGTGTCGGAATCGCCTCTGGTAAAATTGGCGAGCAACCGGGATAAAAGCATGACCTGTTCCTGAAAGACTGTAATCCCGTATGTTTCATCGAGGTATTTTTTCATCATTGGGACATCGTATTCCACTTTTTGCCTTCCATGCTTCCGTGCGATGTAAGCCGGAATGTAATCCATAGGTCCGGGCCGGTAAAGTGCGTTCATTGCCACCAGGTCTTCAAACCGGTTCGGTTTCAGGTCCCGAAGGTGTTTTTTCATGCCATCCGATTCAAACTGGAAGATGGCTGTGGTTTCGCCCCGGCTGAAAAGTTCATAGGTAGCAGGATCGTCCCAGGGAATGGCCTCAATGTCAATGGTTATTCCTTTGGATAATTTGATGTTCTCAAGGGTTTCTTTTATGATGGAGAGGGTCTTTAATCCCAGGAAATCCATTTTCAACAAACCGATATCTTCCACAAACCGCCCGTCATATTGAGTGGAAGGCAATTCTTCGTCTTTTGTTGACATCAGGGGAATGTGTTCGGTAAGCGGGTCTCGGCTGATCAGGATTCCGCAGGCGTGGATCCCTGTCTGCCTGACCGATCCCTCCAAAGTTTTGGCAAATTTTAAGGTTTGGACAATAAGGGGATTGTCTGATTTCAATTCTTTTTTCAGTTCCGGACTGGATTTGAATGCTTTTTCGAATGTCATTTTGGGTGCATCAGGAACCAGTTTTGCCAGCCGGTCGGCTTCCGGCAGGGGCAATCTCAGAACCCGGGCCACATCACGGATTGCCAGCCTGGTAGCCATGGTGCCAAACGTGCATATATGGGCCACCTTATCCCGCCCATATTTTTCTGCAACCCATGCAAGTACCTGTTGCCTGCCGTCATCGTCAAAATCGATATCTACATCGGGCAGAGAGATCCGGTCCGGATTCAGAAACCTTTCAAAAAGCAGGTTATATTTGATCGGATCAATGTTGGTGATTCCGGTACAGTAGGATACAGCTGCACCGGCAGCAGAACCCCTTCCCGGACCTATAAGTACGCCCATTTTCCGGGCCTGGTTGATAAAATCCTGGGTGATAAGAAAGTACCCGGGGTACCCCATCGATTCAATCGTATCTAGTTCAAAAGTAAGCCGCGTAATTACCTCTTCAGGCAGCGGATCGCCATATCTTTTCTTTGCCCCTTTAAAAGTCAGGTGCTTTAAATAGGCAGATTCGAGTTTTATCCGGATGATCCTTTCATATCCGCCATGCCTCCCGAAGGCTTCCGCTCCAAAGCTGCGCAACAGCTCTTCTTTTGAAAACTTCTTTTTAAACTCCTCCTCGGTCCCGAATTCTTTGGGAATGGGGAAAAACGGCATGATAGGCAACCCGTTCAGTTCATAGTTTTCTACTTTATCTACAATCTCAGCGGTATTGGAAAGTGCCTCCGGAATATCGGCAAACAGGCTGTTCATTTCCTGCGTTGTTTTAAACCACTCCTGTTTGGTGTAGTGCATCCGATTCGGATCATCCAGCTCCTTTCCGGTATTGAGACAGATCAGGATGTCATGGGCATCCGCATCTTCTTTGTCAATAAAATGAACGTCATTGGTAGCAATGACCTTGATATCGTGTTTACGGGCTAATTCAAGCAATTTTTCATTAACCACTATCTGGCGGTCGTACACATCCCTTCGTAGCATCTCTATTTCTGAGGGATGGCGGATAAGCTCAAGATAAAAATCATCCTTAAAAAGGCGTTTAAACCACTGAATGGTATTTTCTGCGTCACGGATGCGGTTTTCAAGGATCAATTTGGGTATTTCTCCCCCCAGACATGCGGAGGAGACAATCAATCCTTCGCTGTATCTCTCAAGCAGTTCTTTGTCAATCCGTGGTTTTTGGTAAAACCCTTCACAGTTGGCTATGGAGATCAGCTTGATCAGGTTTTTATATCCTTTGAGGTTTTTGGCCAGCAGGATCAGGTGATACCCCGACCGGTCGGTTTTATCGGTTTTATGGTGTATGGATCTTGCAGCTACGTAAGTTTCACAACCCAGAATAGGTTTTATGTTTTGTTGCCGGCATTCATCATGAAATTCTTTAATCCCCAGCATCGTGCCATGATCTGTCAGTGCCAGGGCTTTCATCCCATCGGCTTTGGCTTTAAATACCAATCCCTTTATGCTGGCGGCTCCATCGAGGATGGAATATTGCGAGTGTACATGCAAATGTGTAAATGGCATCATGTGTATCCTTTTGTTACGGGTCCCTGGTGCGTCCTCTTTTTTTGTGAAAATGCGTGCTGCAGGCAGCCGGATCAATGGTTCAGATACAGATCTGTTTTTCCGGTTTTCCGTCTAATAAAAGTAAGGAATTTATTTTTCCCGGGGGGACATGTTGAAAAAAATAGAATAAAAAAACCAACCTTGGTGCAAGACGGCATTTACGCGATGGCAGCAGCAATTTTTTGTTGAATTTCGGTAAACTCTTCAGGTGATAACGTTAAGGTATGTGAAAAGTTTAACAGGTCTGATTCACTCTGCATGGGCACCAGGTGAATGTGTGCATGCCGTACTTCAAGGCCTAAAACCAGAACCCCAACCTTTTCACACGAAAGCGCTTTTTTTAAGCCGACAGCTACTTTCCGGGCAAACAACTGCAGTCCTGTATAGGTCTCTTCATCCAGATCAAAAAGGTAATCTACCTCTTTTTTGGGAATTACCAGGGTATGCCCTTTAGTAACCGGTGAAATATCAAGAAATGCACAAAAGTCTTTGTCTTCAGTAACCTTGTAGGAAGGAATTTCACCGTTAATAATTTTTGTAAAAATGGTAGCCATATCTTAAATAGAAATATTGATAATCTCAAAAGGGATCACTCCCGATGGAACGGTAATCTGAACAGTGTCTCCCACTTTCTTCCCAATCAGACCGGCAGCAATCGGTGTTTTAACCGAAATTTTATTTTCTTTCAGGTTGGCTTCGCTTTCAGGAACGATGGTATACTGCATTGTTGCATTGTTTTTCTTGTTCCTGATTGTTACTATATTTAATATCTGAACTTTATCGGTATTGATCTTTGATTTATCCAGAATCCGTGCATTGGCGATTTTCCTCTGTAGTTCAGCAATTTTTGCCTCAACCATGCCCTGTGCATCTTTTGCTGCATCATATTCGGCATTTTCAGCAATATCCCCTTTTTCAATTGCTTCTCCAATTTGTTTTGATATAGCCGGGCGTTCAACGTTCAGCAGGTAATCAAGCTCCTCTTTTAGTTTTTTTAACCCTTCCTTGGTCAGATATGTACCCTTTACCATTCCTGTTCCTCCTAAGTTTTAACGTCTGATATAAAAACAGGAAGAATCCCGAATTTATCAGGACCCTTCCATGTATGCAAATGTATATATTTTATTCAGATTTCCGAAACTATCTGTAAGAAATATTCCTGAAGAAAAAATTAAAAGTATTTAGGTTTAATTATTTCCGAGAAAATAATGGCTCTCCGGAGGGTAAATCCTTCCGGCAGGTGGGCTTTCTTTCTTTCTGATCCGGGTTTCCTTTCTTTCAATATATTTTTTATGGTTTCGTCTTTTATCGAACGAACGCCTTCTTCTACCGGTTTTAACCGGACAGGCTGGTAGGTGTTTTTTTTAGTATCAGTTGTTTTCTCCTCTTCGTTGAAATCATTTTTTGGAGCCGGTCGTGGAATGAACTCTTCCCTTTTCTCATCCATAAATTCATCCCAGAAGTTTTTTTGTTCCGGGGCTCTTCCTGCATCGTTTTCAGGTAAAGGGGCTTTTTGTTTTTTCCTGAATTGGTTAATTCCTCCGATTCCAAGTATCAGCAGGGTCAATATAATTACAATCAGATCATCCATAGCATGCTATTCTGAGTCAATAAAATGTTTACTTTTACCATTTTAATAGTAAAAGTAGAAAAAATGAGACACAACGTAGGGAGAACAGCCAATTATTTTTCGGTTCTTGTCATGGTGTTTTTTCTAAGCGGGGGGTGTGAAAAAATTGAAGAGTCTGTAATCCCTTCTGTGTCATTTTCATATATTATTGATCTCAACCAGTATCCTGAGGTCAATGCAGGGGGGAATTCTGTTTTCATCCCGAATTTAGGGTATGGGGGTGTTCTTGTTTATTGCGAGATGCCAGGTTCGTTTTATGCCTGGGATGCAACCTGTACCCACGAGGCGAATAAATCGTGTATTCTCGAAAATGACGGGGTGGTGGCTACCTGTCCGTGCTGTGGATCTGAGTATATTCTTTTGGGTGGGGGATTCCCTTCTCAGGGTCCCGCCACTCAGGGACTACGGCAATATTATACTTCTCTTGCGAATGGGATTCTGCGCATCTATAATCCGTAAAGAAAAAAGCCGTTCAGTAATTTTACACGTATTTATACCGTCGGATATTCTTTTTAGGTGTTTTCTCAAATTCTTCTTTAACCAGTTCGATCCTCGCAATCTGTTCAAATTTCGGTAGCTGGGTATTCAGCTTCTTTTTGTTTTCTTCCATAATAGAAGGCAGATCCGATTCTTCCAGTCCATCTGCTTTTAAGGCTTCATAATCCGGGTATACCAGGGCAATCATTTTCCCGTCCCGCTCGGTTACCACACATTCGGCTACATAATGAGCGTTGGTTATTTTGGCTTCTATCTCTTCGGGATAAATATTCTGTCCGGATGGGCCCAGCAACATATTTTTCTCCCGTCCTTTTATATAAACAAAGTTGTTGGCATCGGTGATTCCCAGGTCACCGGTTTTCAACCAGCCATCTTTGGTAAATACTTCCTTTGTAGCTTTTTCGTTTTTAAAATATCCAAGCATAACATTTTCGCCTTTTACCTGAATTTCTCCCACTACGGCATAGGGATCTTCCGATGCGATGCGTAGTTCCATACGGTCGACCAGCCGGCCTGCGGATGCTGGCATGGTTTTGTTCCAGGCTTCGTAACTAATGAGCGGACCGCATTCTGTCATGCCATACCCAACCGTAATCGGGAATTTGATCCGTTTGAAGAATTCTTCCACATCGGCACTGAGAGGTGCACCGCCGATAACGATCTCAAAAAACCGGCCTCCGAATGTTTCCATCAGTTTTGCTCTGATTTTTTTCAGGATGAGGTTGGAAAGCCCCGGTAGACTCAGCAGAACTCTCATTAACGGTTTTTCGATTACCGGCAGGATCTGCTTTTTGTAGATCTTTTCAATGATTAGTGGTACCGATAGAATCAGGTGCGGCTTGATTTCTCCGAATACTTTGATTAAGATAGCCGGTGAGGGGATTTTATTTAAGAAAGTAATATGGCATCCCAGCGTCACCGGAAACAAAAACTCGAACAACAATCCGTAAACATGTGCCAATGGTAGAAAGGAGACGATGCTGTCGCCGGGTTTCAGGGGCATGTGGTCCTGCGCATAGATTATGTTCGATGTGAGGCTGCGTGTAGGAATCATAACCCCTTTGGTGAATCCTGCAGTCCCCGAGGTATAGGAAATGATGCAACAATCTTCCGGTTCCCGTTCCTTGAATGCAAAACCCTCTTTTGTCAACGGATTATCCCGGTAATGCCGGAAAGCATCCGCCAGCTTAGATTCAATGTCTTTATCCTTGGTTTTGAATAACGAAAAATCTTCCAGAACAACCATGCATTTTAACGCAGGGGCATTGTCAAAATCAACCTTGTCAAGAAGGTTCCTGGAGCCGATAAGAATTTTTGATTCGGAATGGTTGACAATATGGTTTGTGTTTTCTAAACTGAAATCAGGTAGTATCGGTACAATGATCAGGTCCTCGGAAAGGGCTGATAAAAAAACAGATCCCCAGTGAGCCGCATTCCTGCCCAAAACGGCTATCTTATCCCCTTTTTGTATTCCGCTTAACTGATAAAACAGATGAAGCGATTTGATAATCCCTGCAACATCCTTGAATCGAAGGGTACTTCCTTCCCAGTCTGAAAAGGCTTCTCCTTCCCAGTTGTTCCGGAAGGAATGGGTGTACAAAGTTGCTATTGTTTTTGTTTCCATAGGTCAATGATTCATAAATGTATGGTTCAAAAGTATGAAAATTCTTTTTGTGAAGGCAATTTACGTATAAATAATCATTTGTGTAACGTTGGTACCCTCTTTTTTACAGATGCTTCTAAGAAGGCTCTCGTTGCTGACTCCTGCGCGGGTTTGTCTGATAACATCTCTTCAAGTTTCCTCTTTATGCGCACTATCTTTACACTGACATTCGATTTTGATATCCCGGTAATGGATGCAATTTCGAGGTAACTTTTTTTCTCAAACCATAACAAAATGATGGCTTTGTCGATTCTGCCAAGTTTTGAAACAGCCTCAAACAGCCGTTTGACTTTTTCTTTCTCATCCGTGGATTCACTTTTTACCTGAACGGTATCATCATTCAGTGGCTCATAAACAGGACGATGTCTTTTCTTCCGCAGGTTACTGACAGCAGTATTCAGGGCTACCCGATACATCCATGTGCTGAACTTTGATTCTTCCCTGAAGCCGGCATATGATTTCCATAGTTGCAGGCAGATTTCCTGAAACAGGTCTTCACGATCAAACGGACTGTCAGTATACATGAAAGTAATCTTATGAATAATCCTTTGGTTGTTCATTATAAGCTTAATGAACTCCTTTTTCGTATGCGTATGTATATTCATTCAGTTTATCTTATTGTTACTGAAGCGTAATCTTTCAGTAGGGGGAACTGCTTTCTGAAAAACATGTTGGTTTCTGAATCTGAGCAACCTGTATCGTGTGGACAGGTATTTTTATAACCATCTGGCCGGCACCATATAATTGTTGTTTATCCTTTTAATACCTCAATTACTTTATATTGGATCAATTCTTCGGTCAGGTCTTTGATCTCCGGGAGATGTTCTTTTTCAATGCCTGCTTTGATGCGGATCTCTTCGAGGGTTAAGTGTTCACCATCAGGGAAAGGCAGATTATACAGAAATTTTCCCTGTGCTGTTGTCAGGTTGATTTTTTTCTCCTCCCGCTCACGGCCTTTTCCGATCCAGATGACTACCGTACTGAAATGCTGCCCTCCTCGTGCGAGTGAGAATCGCACTCCGGCATTTTTCTTTTCCCTGATTCTGGCATTTTGCAATGTGTCCTCTTCCGGATTTTGCAGTTCATCAACAAGGTTCAGGGTAAAATGGATCTCTTTTTTTATCAGTGTATACCTGTAATACGGGCGTTTATGTTCCACTGCTTCTTTTTTTTCAAGAATTTCCAGGTCGCTCATGGTTTCCAGGAACTCCTGGACGGTCTGAATGTGCATTCCAAGCCTTGAGGCTGCCTCCGATGCCGAAATGTCCCGGTAATTGTTTAAAAGCCTGAAAATGTCTTTTGCGTAATTTTTCGATATGTAGTTGCCAAACCTGGCTGCTTCAATAAATTTCACTTGTATGCTTATTTTAAAACATTATACTACATTTTGTTAATCATTCATTATCCTGAGAGAACCCGCATGAATACTGTATATCCTCATTTCATACCTATGAGAATAATCCAACTTTAACTGAGTTTAACCTGTCAATAATCCGTACTTTATCGCCCCTTATATAAAAATCGGCAAAAGTGATTAATAGCCTGCCAAGAGATTCGCACAGGTGGTCAAAGGCTAAATCTTCTTTATAATCAAGGTAATCTTTGCGTGAAATATGTACAGAAACCTGTCCGTCGAAATTAAAGGAGATCCAGGTCTTACTCAGATAGTCATAGTTAGGATTGTAAAGAAAGTCAAATTCATCTCCCATTTTTACAGGCACCAGAAGCACCCTGTTTTTTTCCTCAAATGGCATACATACAAGATTCGATTTTAAATGATTCGCAAAATCAATGATATCGTATTTTGAATAATCTACCACTCCTGCCGGACGTGGCCGTTCGGTATACGATTCAGGTCCTTCTTCCACATCCCGGGCTGCCAGCTCCATCACTTCCCTTCCCCGGTATTTCAGTTTCTTCCTGTACCCGATATAGATCAACCAAAACATAAAAAAATAGCAGAATAAAAGTGAAAGTTTGAGCTCATCACTGACGATCAGTACCGGACTCCGTAGATTCCCTTTTATATCAATAAAAAAGAAAATCAATCCAAACGCAAGCAGATAAAAGGCACTTATTAAAAAGTAAAAATTTCTGGTTTTATAAAAAGACCAGAATCCAAATAATGCCGAATACAACAACATTAAAATGCCCATAGCAATAGCAGCCGGATGCAATCCAAAAACGATAGCAATGAAAAAGAAAATCAGCAAGGATGCGATGGCCGGAATCAACCCCTGGATCCCTCTGTCGGGTTTTAATTTTCGTGTCATGGCTTTGAGGTTTAGTTACAAAAATTAAATACTACAAAAAAAATGAACTATACAAATATAATAGTTCTTATTTAATGAATGCAAATAAATTGATATGTTATTCAACAGGTTTAATGAAGGTCTGTCTGGATTTGCTTTGTTGCAGTTTTCAGAAAAGTTATACTGTATGCCTGGTTCTGTTCCGCATAATTAGGATCTAATCCTGAGATAAAAAGAAAATGATTGTTATATTTGTTTCCACCAAATAAGGAAGATGGGATTGAACATGGGGAATAAAATAAAGTTAAATATTTTAGGACTTTCTGTAAGCCAGACACAGTCAGGGGCCTATGCCCTGGTCCTTACGGAAGAGCATGGTGAAAGGAGAATCCCGATTATTATAGGACCGGTCGAAGCGCAGGCCATAGCTATTCAGCTTGAAGGACTTAAACCTCCCCGCCCTTTAACGCACGATCTGGTCAGGAACATTGCTCAGGCATTTGATATTGTTCTGCTTGAAGTTATAATCCATAAGCTGGAGGAGGGGATTTTTTATTCCGAGTTATTGTGTGAAATGAACGGAAAGGAGGTAAGGATCGATTCACGTACTTCCGATGCGGTTGCGTTGGCTTTACGTTTCCGGTGTCCGATTTATACCACGGAGGAAATTCTTCTTAAAGCCGGGATCGTATTGGAATCGGAAGATGAGAAATCCCCGGGGAAAAGCCGGTTTGAGGAACCTAAGGGAGCCTCTTCATCTGATAAAGCATACGAAAATTATACATTGGCTGAACTCAAGGAAATGCTGGATGAAGCAGTCCGTAACGAAAATTACGAGAAAGCTTCGATAATCCGCGATGAAATATCAAGAAGAAAAAAATAGGCAGGGTTTTATTGTGGCGTAAAGTATAATGAAGAAAAAACTATTTGTTTTAGTCATCCTCCAGATTCTCTTTTTATCCCTGCCTCTGTCGGCACAGCAGGATACGGTTGCAACCGGGCAGCCGGAACAAACCATGGTGGATTCTTCCGGACAGGTATCGGACGGTTATGCCGAAATCCTTTTATCGAAACTGCGTGAAACTCCCTTTTCGCTTATGACCCTGTTCAGGGGGTTGCTGGGCATGGGCGTTTTGCTGGTGGTAGGATTCCTGCTGAGCAAAGACCGGAAGAATATTCCCTGGCGGACGGTTTTTGTTGGATTGGCCTTTCAAATGGTGTTGGCTGTGGGAATAATCTATGTACCTTTTATAAGGCTCATTTTTGATTACATGGGAAAGGCTTTTGTGCTGGTCCTTGAATTTACCAAAGCAGGAAGCGAATTTCTTCTGGGGGACCTCATGGACACAAGCAAATACGGGACGATTTTTCTTTTTCAGGCCCTGCCCACCATCATCTTTTTTTCGGCCCTGACCAGTCTGCTTTTTTATTGGGGAATTATCCAGAAAATTGTGTGGGCACTGGCGTGGATCTTTACAAGGTTGCTCAGAATTTCCGGTGCCGAAGCGTTGTCGGTTGCGGGCAATATTTTTATAGGTCAGACCGAAGCGCCTTTGATGATAAAAGCCTACCTGCCCAAAATGAGTCCTTCGGAGATCATGTTGGTGATGACCGGGGGCATGGCAACCATGGCGGGAGGGGTTCTGGCCATTTACATTGAGATGCTGGGGGGCAACGATCCCCAGCTCAGGCTTGAATTTGCCAAGCACCTGCTGGCTGCTTCTGTAATGGCCGCGCCCGCAGCTATTGTATTTTCCAAAATGTTGGTTCCTCCTACCGAAGCCATAAACAAAGAAATTAAGGTGTCCCGCGACAAGATCGGCAGCAATGTACTGGACGCAATTACCAACGGAACCAGCCAGGGTGTAAGACTGGCCGTGAATGTAGCCGGAATGTTGCTCGCTTTCCTGGCTTTTATTGCCATGTTCAATTATTTTATCGGCAAAATTGGTGACTGGACTGCGTTAAACGGAGTAATTACAACAGTAACCAACGGGAAATTTACCGGCTTATCGTTTGAGTTTATCCTGGGCTACACGATTTCGCCTCTGATGTGGCTCATCGGAGTGGCTCCGGAAGATATTGCCCTGGTAGGCCGCCTGCTGGGTGAAAAACTGATCCTTACAGAATTTGTCGGATACATAAGCCTGAACGAGTTAAAAGCTGCCGGTGCTTTTGTTGAAACAAAATCCATTATTATGGGAACCTACCTGTTGTGTGGGTTTGCCAATTTTGCGTCTATCGGAATTCAGATTGGCGGCATCGGAGCACTTGCTCCCAACAAAAGAGTACTCCTTTCAAAACTCGGGATCCCTGCCCTGTTAGCCGGAACACTTGCTTCCCTGATGTCTACTACCATCATCGGAATGATCCTGGGGTAAAGCCTGTATGCCGTTTTGTTGCTGGCATGAAAATTTTGATGACTGGCTGAAAAGTTAATTTAACCGCGAAGAACACAAAGTTTTCGCAAAGAATGCAAAGTAATTTCTTGTTGATTGTGAATTCTCTGCGAACTTTGCGCATTTACGACGGACTTTGCGGTTAATGAATCCAATGACTTTTCAGACAGCCTCTTTTTTTTGTACATTTGCCTCCTTAACAATAATGTTACGATTCTATGCACATTCCTAGCAAGTATGATCCTGCCAAAGTTGAGGACCGATGGTACCAATATTGGGTTGACAACGGATTTTTTCATTCGGAACCTGACGGACGCAACCCTTATACCATCGTGATTCCTCCACCCAATGTAACCGGTGTGCTTCATATGGGGCATATGCTCAACAATACGATTCAGGATATTCTCGCAAGAAGGGCACGGATGCTGGGCTTTAATGCCTGCTGGGTTCCCGGTACCGACCATGCTTCCATAGCCACAGAGGCCAAGGTGGTGAACAAGCTTAAGGAGGAAGGGATCCATAAAGCAGATCTTTCTCGGGAGGAATTTATGGAGCATGCGTGGGAGTGGACCCGTAAACACGGGGGGATAATCCTGGAGCAGTTAAAAAAACTGGGTGCTTCGTGCGACTGGGAACGTACGGCGTTTACCATGGATGAGGCCCGCAGCGAATCGGTCATAAAGGTTTTTATCGACCTGTATAATAAAGGCATGATATACCGCGGGGTTCGTATGGTCAACTGGGACCCGAAAGCCAAAACTGCCCTGTCGGATGAAGAAGTAATTTATAAGGAAGTCCAATCAAAACTATATTATATAAAGTATAAGATAGAAGCCCCCCTTGATCCCCCTAAAGGGGGAGTTGAGGGGGCTTTTATCACCATTGCAACAACCCGCCCGGAAACCATCCTGGGCGATACCGCAGTTTGTGTGAATCCGGCGGATGAACGCTTCAGGCACCTGGTCGGAAAGAAAGTCCTTGTCCCCCTTATAAACCGACCGGTTCCTGTAATTGAAGATGATTATGTGGATATGGAATTCGGAACCGGCTGCCTCAAGATTACACCCGCACACGATGAAAATGACTACGCGATCGGGATGAGACATGCCCTTGAAACCATCGATATTTTTAATGACGATGGAACCCTGAATGAAGCGGCTCAGATCCTGGTCGGTGAGGATCGGTTTGTAGCCCGCGAGAAAATTATTCCGGAACTGGAAAAGGCCGGTAGCCTGATCAAGGTGGAAGATTATACCAATAAAATAGGCTTCTCGGAACGGACCGATGCGATCATCGAGCCCAAACTTTCGGCCCAGTGGTTCTTAAAAATGGATGAACTGGTGAAGCCGGCTCTTGATAACGTCCTAAACGGTACGATTCACTTTTATCCTCCGAAGTTTAAAAATATTTACCGTCACTGGATGGAAAACATCAAAGACTGGTGTATCAGCCGCCAGTTGTGGTGGGGCCACCGGATTCCGGTGTGGTATATAAAAGCTCCCCTTGATCCCCCCATGGGGGGAGATTGGGGCTATGTGGTTGCCGGGAATGAAGAAAAGGCCCGGGAACTTGTCGTTGCCAAACACCCCTCCTTAGGAGGGGTTAGGGGAGGCTTTTCCTTGCAGCAGGAGGAAGATGTCCTGGATACCTGGTTCTCAAGCTGGCTCTGGCCAATCTCGGTTTTCGACGGAATACGGTTCCCCGACAATAAGGAGATATCCTATTATTACCCCACAAGCGACCTGGTTACAGCGCCCGATATCATTTTCTTCTGGGTGGCCCGGATGATCATCTCCGGGTATGAATACCGCAATACATATCCCTATAAAAATGTATACTTTACAGGAATGGTACGGGATTCCCAGGGGCGGAAGATGTCTAAACAACTGGGTAATTCACCTGATCCCATCAGCCTGATGGAACAGTATGGTGCCGATGGCGTGAGGGTGGGGATGCTGCTTTGTTCCCCTGCCGGTGGCGACCTGCTTTTCGATGAGAGCCTTCCCAAACAGGGCGCCGGGTTTGCAACTAAAATATGGAATGCTTTCAGGCTGGTGAAACAGTGGGAAGTTTCCTCTGCAATGGAACAACCCGAACATGCCCGGATCGCCATTTATTGGTTCAGGAACAAACTGAACCAGGTGACCGGAATCCTCAACGCACAGTTCGACAAATTCCGGATCTCGGAAGCTTTGATGACCGTTTATACCACCGCCAGGGATGAATTTTCGGGGTGGCTGCTCGAAATGGTCAAACCCCCTTACCGGAAACCCGTGGATGCCAAAACCTATGCCGACGTGGTTGACTTGTTTGATCAGCTCCTCCGCCTGATGCATCCCTTTATGCCGTTTATTACCGAAGAGATCTGGCAGCTTCTCAGCGAAAGGAAACCCGGGGAAAGCATCATGATTAGCAGAATGCCTGAAGAAAATGCTTTCGATGCCGTATTGCTGGAGCAGTTCGATACCCTTAGGGAGGTAGTTTCCGGGATCAGGAAAATAAGAAAAGAAAAAAATATTCCGAATAAGGAATTCCTTGCGTTAAAAATCCAGGTGGGCGACAAAGGCTATGAGCCGCAATGGAACCCTGTCCTGATGAAGTTGGGTAACCTTTCAGATATAGAACCCGTTACCGAAGAAGTCAAAGGGGCTGCCTCTTTCAGGGTGAAATCAACCGGGTTTTATGTGCCGCTCGAAGGGCATGTCGATTCTTCTGAGGAGATCCGGAAACTGGAGGATGAACTGAACTATACCAAAGGATTTCTGGCTTCGGTGATGAAAAAACTGGAAAATGAACGATTTGTCAGCTACGCCCCCGAAAAAGTGGTTCAGAAAGAAAAAACCAAAAAAGAGGATGCGGAAGCTAAAATCAAGGTGTTGAAGGAAAGGATTGCAGCGATGAAACGAACATGGAAATAATTATTACCCAGGAAGATGATTGTAATTCCATGCGGATTATCCCGAAGGTCGGGAATCCCGATGAAATAAAAAAAAGAAGTTCCTCCCCCGCACGGTTTTCCATCCCCCTCTATTCCTTTCGGAGTTGTAGCCCGTACGCTTGAAAAGTCCGATCTGTGAATATCCGGACGAACATTTTAATATTTGTTAAAAAGAGCGTTAAAATGTGTTATTTTGGATTTTTAAAGTAGGGGAAAGTTATTTTTGATGCTTTGTCAGACCGGATTATGATCAACCTGAGGATAAACATACTATGGGTTTTTTTGTTGTCAGCACCTGGCATTTATGCCCAGGAGGCCTGGGAGGTGGATCCAATGCCGGTAAGGGTGGAGGGATGCATTGTAAGTGCTGCGGATAAAACCCCAGTTCCGTATGCCCATGTGGTTAACAACCGCAATCACGGTGGAACCATTACAAATGCTGCCGGAGTGTTTACAATGGATATGCTGAACATTGACAGCCTTAGTATATCTGCTGTGGGCTTTTTAAAAGAGACCTTCACGATTCCTCACACGTATCATCCCGATAGTGTGGTAACGTTTTATTTGCGTCCGGTATCCTATATCATTCCGCAGGTGGATGTCCAGGGGGAAAAGCCACGGGTAAACCTCGATGGTATTCCTTCGGGCAAGCCCGTGGATATTCCGCCTGAACTGCGTGGCGATGCATTTAACGAACGCCCGCCCATCATAGCTGCGCTCTTTAATCCTATTTCTTACTGGACCTATTACCTCAGCAAACGGGAGAAGCAAAAAAGAGCGGTCCGCGAAGCCACGTTGCTGGAAAAAAACTGGAAACTGCATTCAGCGAATTACAACAAGGAAGTGGTCATGCGACTTACCGGATTAAATTTCGAGGAGGCCGACACCTTTATGATCTGGTTTAATTCAAAGAATATCCTGCCCTATACTTCTACAGAGTATGAGATCAGGGCAGCCATACAACACTATTTTGAGGTTTATAAATCCCAAAAAGGGATCGGGCATTAGGGATGCTTTTATCGTCTTATTATTAAACCCTATTTTTCTTCCGGCTTCAGTCCTGTAAAAAGGCATCAAAGTTCTGTGACCACCACGTTGCGCCAGCATACTTTTATCCCTCCGCCGTCGTGGATTTGCAGTGCAATAGCTCCTTTGCCCCGGCCGATTTTTTCATCGTTGATATCCACCATTTGGGTCCCGTTGAGCCAGGTGGTTACATGCCCGCCCACTACGCGGATTTTCATCGTATTCCATTCTCCCATCTTCAGGATATCCTCTTTTTCATCGGGTATCTGAATCAGCCATCCCCGTCCGTAGGATTCGTAAATACCTCCTGTGTCGTGATTGGGAGGAGCCACCTCCACCTGCCAGCCGGTTACTTTAGTTCCTTCGAAGGTGGACCGGAAAAATACACCGCTGTTTCCGTTTGCCAGTTGCTTAAATTCCAGGATCAGTTCAAAATCATCGTAATTCTTTTCTGTTGACAGGTATCCGTAGGCTTTATCCGGCCCGCTTTCACAAACCAACAGTCCGTCTTCAACATACCATTTTTCTGTTCCATGGATGATCCATCCATCCAGGTTTTCCCCGTTAAACAGGTTTTCCCCGTTTTGAGGAGCCGAAAAAAACAATCCTGTCCCTGCGATGTACGCAATCAAAAGAAGAAGAGTATGCATGCTATTCATTTGTTGATTTATTGCCCGAGTTGCTCTTTCAACAGTTTGACATTGTTTGTGAGTCTCAGTATCTCAGCATCTTTTTCACGGATCTGTGTGTTTAAGGTGGAGACTTCCTCCCGGATGGTTTTTAACTCTTCCTGCAGGGTATCAATTCTGGTTTGCAACGTCTTTTTTTCATTTTCCAGCAAGGAAACTCGGTTTTTAACCTGGTTCAGTTCAAAATTTTTATTGTCAATTTCTGAGGCCCGTTCATAGGCTGTTTCTTCCCATGATTTAATTTCGTTTTTCAACTCTTTTATGGTTCCGTCTCTTTCTGAAATGGCATTGTTCAGTCGCCGTTTTTCAAACTCAAAAGCAAAGTTGCTCTCTTCCAGCGTTTCCGTAGTCTGGGTTACATGGCTTTGCAATGTGGCGATTTCTTTATTCAGATCGGTAATTTGCTGGTCTTTTACGGCATTGCTTTCGAGTAATTCATTTTTTAATGTTTCAAAATCATCGATCATGGCCTGGATACGTTCTGCTTTTGCATTGTTTTCAGCAGTCAGCTCCCTGACCTGTTGCTCTGCCTGCAGGCGCCCGGCCTCCATGGCAAGGTATTTCTTTTTTGCCACACATCCTGTCAACGTCAGCAAGGTAAAAACAAAAATCCAGAAAATCGGCTTGCTTTTCATTGTAAATAGTTAAAGTTTTAACAAAGATATAAAATAAAAATACGGTTTTATAACGTTATCTATTGGGGAATTGATATTAACTTGTGCCTTGATTAATAAAATAATTGGAAAATCATGAAAAAATGGATGATTCTGATACCCTTTCTTGCATTGTGTATGTTCGTTTCTGCACAGGACAGTCACATCGTGAAAGGAAAAGTTGTGGATGAAGAAAACAACCCGGTTTCCTACACCAACATTGGCCTGGAGGGAACATATTACGGTACAGCCAGTGATGTGGAAGGTTTTTTTGAATTGCCCGTTCCGGGAGATCTTGCCAGTCTGAATGTATTTTTTTCAGCAGTAGGGTATAAAAACCGGAAATTCCCGGTTGCCACTCTTTTTGATAAAGACTTTACTGTCATCCGCCTGGAATCACAATCCTACAGCATTGAAGATGTTGAGGTGAATGCTCAATCCATGGTGTTATACAGGATTCTGCGTACTGCTTCGGAGAATGTACCCCGGAATTTCAGCCAGGGACCCTTCACCATGCACTGTATCTATGAACATGAAAAACTGGTGGAGGGAGGGGATTCCTGCAGAATGACCGCCAGGGTTGCTTTGTATGACGAAACAGGATATGCAGATCCCTCCCTTGAAAATGCGTTTAAAAGCCGGAATTATTCCTTTTCAGCTATCAATAAAAACTGTGCCAGTTACCTGCTCTCGGATGGAATGACAAATATGGATGAATTGATTGAACTGGATCTGGCGCGTTCTTTGTCTGCTTTGCTTAATCCCGTGAACCTGGATCGGTTTGTTCTGAACCAGGAAGAGGATGCCATCCTGGAGGGAATCGATGTCTGGGTTATTGGGTTTAACCTGGCTGAACCCGGACTGGTTGGCTCGGGCGATTATTATGCTTCGCGGTTTGAAGGAAAGATCTATATCAATAAAAACAATTATGAAATAAAAAAAATTGAAGGGTGGATTACCTCCGGTCAACAAAACCGGTTGGGACGCTCATTGGCTGTAACTCCAGGGTCAGAGGACTTTCTTCGCGATGTAGCCTATGATTTCAGGGTCAATTACAATACCGAGGGTCTGGGGTTTATAACCCTGCATAAAAACTATACACAGACCGGAAAACCAACCTCCGAAAACACCCTTCTGGTGGTTACGGAAACGAACACAGGTAGTAGTACGCCCATTTCTGCCAGGGATTATTTTGTGGAATAGTTAATACAATGCCCTTTTCTGGGATTAATCGGTTTTATAAAGTTCTTCCTCGTCTACAACTTTTACCTTCATGCTGTCTTTTAAGATACTGTTGATGGTATTATAGGGAGCAATAACTACTTCATCTCCCGATTTCAAGCCTTCGAGTATTTCGATATCCGTATTGTCCTGAATTCCGGTTGTAACTTCCACTTTTCTGGCAATATCTTCGTTTACCACGAAAACCACCTCCTGTTTTTCTTCGAGGGCCGGTTCATCCTCCTCTTCGTCTGTGTTTTCTTCTTCAACTTCATCTTTGACCTCTTCGGTACCACCTCCTTCTTTTTTTATCCGTGTTGTAACGGCCTGAATGGGAACCGTGATCACATCTTTGCGTGTTTCAGTTTGGATATCCACTGTAGCCGACATTCCGGGCCGGAAGGGATAAAATTTCCCGCCGGTGGTTTCGATCAGGTCTTCATAGGATTCTTTCAGCAGAAAAACCTTAACATCAAAATTGGTCACCTGGTCGGTCGATGTTCCGGTAACGTTGGCCGAGTTGGCAATTTCGGTCACCACGCCTTTGAATTTCCGGTTCAGGTAGGCATCCACTTCGACCAGGGCGGTATCTGCTTCCGAGACTTTTACAATATCGTTTTCGTTCACTTCTACCTGGACTTCCATTTTTTCCAGGTCGGCGACAACCATCACGTCTGTTCCGGCATACATGTTTGTGCCGACTACCCGTTCGCCCTTTTCCACGTTCAGTGCGGATATGGTTCCTGAGATAGGGGCGTAAATTTTTGTTTTGGTCAGTTGTTCTTCTGCTTCAGTTACCGATGCTTCTGCACTTTTCACGGAATATTCGGCTGCGCTGACTTCGCTCTGAGCCACCTTGTAGGCAGCCTGTGCCGATTCAAAATCCGAAACCGGAATGGTATTGGTTTCGTACAATTGCCTGGCACGGTTAAATGCCAGTTCCCGCTCAATGAGCTGGGCTTCAGCCTGCGCTAACCTGGCTTTTGAGGAATTCAGCGCTGCTTCTGCCCGGTTCAACGCGGAAATATAAATATCAGGTTTTATGACCATCAGCAGATCCCCCTTTGTTACCTCATCTCCTTCTTTTACATACAGTTCAATTATTTCACCTGAAACATCCGGACTGATCTTTACTTCGGTTTCCGGCTGTATTTTCCCGTTGGCAGTGATCAGTTCTGTGATCGTCTTGCTTTTTACCACAGAAGTAGCTACACTTACGGAATACTCCGTTCCGATCCACCCGGCTTTTTTTCCGATAACCATAAAGAGTATGGCAATAACTACAATTCCAATTGCAATCGGTAGAAATTTCTTATTCTTCATTTTTTACAGGGTTCGTTTATTCTTTTTTATCTGTTTTGGTATATTGGTCAGATATCGGGTGTTAAAATTACACTCATTTTATCTGAAACGGAATAAACAGGTGTTAGGGCAACGATTTTCTGTATCCGTGACCATTTTTTAATACTAACCGGGCAGTTCTCCGGCTCTTTTGTTCAAGTAAAACCTTTTTCCCTTTGGTGATCCAGGCAATAGCCTCATCGGTATAATACCGGATCGTTACCATCACCAGCCGGGTGTTGTACTTTACCTCATACCGGTTTTTTAATTCCTCTGTGGCTTCTTCAAATCGTTGTTCGGGAAAGTCGGCCACCAGGTTCAGGTCAATGGCTGACTGTTGAAAAAGGTTTATTTTAAACCGGTAGCTGGCAAGCAATGCAAAAACCCGGGTGATATCCTCTGCCCCGATAAAAGAAAAGTCGTTGGGCGATAAGGTAATCAAAACCTGGTTTTCCTTAATGATGTATACCGGCGAAAGACTGAGGGTATGGGTTAGGGAATGAATCACGGTCCCCTCGGAATTGGGGTCTATGAAGGATTTAATATACAAGGGAATATTTTTATTGTACAGGGGTTTTATGGTTTTAGGATGGATCACCTTGGCTCCTGAATGAGACATCTCGATGGCCTCCCGGTACGAAAGTTCATCCATTTTTTCGGTTGCCTCCAACTGTTTGGGGTCGGCATGTAAAATACCGGGTACATCTTTCCAGATGGTCACATCTTCCGCATTGAGCAAATTCCCGATGATCGCTGCCGTATAATCGGAGCCTTCGCGGCCCAGGGTCGTAGTTATATTGCTGGTGGTAGCTCCGATAAAACCCTGGGTTATGTAGCACTGTGCATCACGGAAATTAAAAATTTTCTGAACCAGTTGACCGGTCCAGAGCCAGTCTACTTTGGCTTCCCGGTAATGGCTGTCGGTCTTCAGACAGGTGCGGATATCAATCCATTGGTTCCCGATCGTTGCCTGGGTAAGGTATTCACTTACTATTCGTGTGGAGACCAGTTCACCGTAGCTCACCACCTGATCGTATTCAAAATTAAAATCAAGGGATGGAGTTGTTTTTAGTTTGTGCTCAAGTTCCGTATAGAGCTGATCAATTGCCATGGGTGCCTTTCCCGGGCCAAACAATTCATCGGTTATGGCCTGGTGAAATTTTTTAAATTCCTGAAAAACCTCCCATTGACTTCCTTTTTTATCAAAATAGGCTTTCACCAGTTCTTCCAACAGGTTGGTCGTTTTCCCCATGGCAGAAACTACCACGACGAGTTTTTCAGGGTACTGCCTTAAAATAGTTCCGATGTTTTTTACAGCCTCTGCATTTTTTACCGAAGCGCCACCAAATTTGAATATCTTGATTTTATCCATCTTTTTCAACAAATATAATCATTCCTTCTATTCTCTCCTCTGAGAGGAGATTCAACAAAGCGGGAGAGGGGTGTACCTCTTATTTGCGTATTTCCTTTAGCCCCGTTCTTCGGGGTTGCAGGAAAGCATCCTGTTTTTGAAGATTCGTTTGGCCCAGTACACAAACGGGGTATCCGCAGCAGCCACGATCCACTTCAGCACATAGGTGGTTATAAAGATCTCAAACAATATTGGGAGTTCATAAACCCCGTAAAAGGCAATAACTACAAACACCAGACTGTCAATAAGTTGTGAAACCATGGTGCTGAGGTTATTCCGTATCCACAACTGGGTGTCTTTGCCGAAATGTTTTTTCCAGAAGTGAAAGGCCCACACGTCGTGATGCTGCGACAGGAGGTAGGCAGCCAGACTGGCGAGGGCAATCCGGGGCATTAACTCGAATATGGTTTTCGTGGCCTCATGGGTTGCAAAAGAAAAATCATCGCCTTCAAGGGGGTTGAAAAGCAGGGCAAGGTTCATCAGCAGGGTCATGGAAATAAGGCTGTAAAAACCAATCCATACCGCTTTTTTGGCTTCTTTTTTTCCATAGTTTTCCGAAAGAATATCGGTCACCAGAAAAGAGGAAGCATAGACAATGTTTCCCAGGGTAGCTGCCAGCCCGAACAGTTGTATGGTTTGAATGACCTGGATGTTGGCTACAATGACGGAAACGGGAATCCATAGTATAAGGCCCCACTTGCCGAAAAGTTTATATGCCAGAATGATGAGGAAAAAATTGACCAGCAGCATGGCCAGCCAGAGTAATTCGTTGTGCATTTTTTTAATTTTTTTGCCCGCAGGGTGATGGAACCTGCTGGAATTTACAAAAAGTTTACAGGGCGCAAAGGTATAATTTTTTGTGAAATGAGAATATTTTACTCTCCAGGAGAGGGGTCATTACACATTGAGTGGGTTAAACCAACTGCCCCTCGTTTGTAACGAGGGGCAAGCTGTATTTGAGTTTGCAACTCATAATTGTTGAACCATAAACGAATATACATTATTGGTTTTCTTCGATTTTTCGGGTAAAGCAACTACTATTCACAAATCGGGATTTGATTAAAGAATGCCCTTGATTTCTGCAATAATGTTGTTTGCCAGCCCTTCTGCATCTTCCAGGCTTTTTGCTTCGCTGTAGATACGGATGATCGGTTCGGTATTGGATTTCCTCAGGTGAATCCAGGAATCCGGGAAATCAATTTTTACGCCATCGATATCCGTTGTTTTTTCCTCCCGGTATTTTTTTTTCATTTTTTCCAGGATGGCATCCACATCAATTTCCGGGGTTAACTGGATTTTCTTTTTGGAAATGAAATAATCGGGATAGGTTTTGCGCAGTTCCGAGCATGTGAGTCCGCTTTTTGCCAGGTGGGTCAGGAAGAGGGCGATACCCACCAGGGCATCCCGGCCATAATGACTTTGGGGATAGATGACTCCTCCGTTTCCTTCGCCCCCGATGACGGCGTTGGTTTCCCGCATTTTTGTCACCACATTTACTTCCCCTACAGCCGAGGCTGCATAGCTGCCTCCGTATTTTTCCGTAACATCCCGTAAGGCCCGGCTGGATGACAGATTCGAAACCGTGTTTCCGGGGGTTTGGGATAGCACATAATCGGCAACAGCTACCAGGGTGTACTCTTCATTGAAAAAGGTTCCGTCTTCATTAATTATAGCCAGCCGGTCCACATCGGGATCTACCACAAAGCCCACATCTACTTTATGCTCGCGAATGGTTTGGGCTGTATCCACCAGGTTTTGTGGTACAGGCTCCGGGGTGTGCGCAAAATGGCCGGTAGGCTCGCAGTTGATCTCCACCACGTTGGTTATACCCAGGGCTTTCAGCAGTCGGGGCACGGCAATCCCCCCAACGGAATTGACTGCATCGATCGCTACCTTAAACCCGGCCGTTTTGATTGCTTCTGTGTCTACCAGTTTTAACCCGAGGACTTTCCGGATATGGATTTCCGTATAATCTTTCTCAAGGGTTGTGCCGAGGCAATCGACGCCGGCAAATGCAAAATTTCCGTTTTCAGCAATTTCCAGTATTTCTGCTCCTTCTGCGGCATTCAGAAATTCGCCCTGTGCATTGAGGAGTTTCAGGGCATTCCACTGTTTGGGGTTGTGGCTGGCCGTCAGGATGATTCCTCCGTCGGCTTTTTCTTCTGTTACCGCTATTTCGGTGGTTGGCGTGGTAGCCAGCCCGATGTTAACTACATCGCAGCCCATGCCGTTCAGGGTCGCGGTTACCAGCGCGGAGACCATTTCACCCGATATCCGGGCATCCCGCCCAGTGACCACCAGGGGCCGCTTCTTCCCGGAGGTTTGCCTGCACCATGTGGCATAGGATGCCGCATATTTGACAACATCGACGGGACTTAGTCCTTCGTCCGGGGGCCCGCCAATGGTGCCCCTGATCCCTGATATGGATTTGATGAGTGTCATAAAAAAATAAAGAATTAGCTATTGACATCCCAAGCGATGCGTCCCGGTTATCCTTCCAGGAGGCTGTTCAGCAAACCGCCCCGGGCTTCTTTACGCTTGTTGGGCCCACGTGTTGACAGCTGGGCTATTAATTTGCGGATCGGCATGCTTTGCAACCACACTTTCCCGGTGCCACGCAGGGTAGCCAGAAAAATTCCTTCCCCGCCGAAAATCATCGACCGCAGGTTTCCTGCCTGCTGGATGCTGTAATCGATAGAGGGTTCAAAACCGACAATGCATCCGGTATCCACTTTCAGTACTTCGTTGTTCAGCTCTTTTTCAATAACGGTTCCTCCGGCATGGACAAAAGCCTTTCCGTCACCTTCAAGTTTCTGAAGAATAAAACCTTCGCCTCCAAAAAAACCAGCTCCCAGTTTTCTGTTGAACGTGATGGATATTTTTGTTCCCAGGGCTGCACACAGAAAGGCGTCTTTCTGAACGATGAGTTGCCCTCCGAGCTGAGCCAGGTCCAGGGGGATGATTGTCCCCGGATAGGGAGCTGAAAAGGCTACTTTTTTCTTTCCCATTCCCTGGTTGGTAAAATGGGTAAGAAACAAGGACTCGCCGGTGATCAGCCTCGATCCTGCTGAGACCAGTTTGTCAAAAAACCCGGCGCGTGGATTGGATCCATCCCCCATACGGGCGGTATATTCAATTCCGTCATCCATATAAAGCATGGCCCCGGCTTCGGCAATGACCGTTTCGGCCGGATCCAGTTCCACTTCAACCAACTGGACATCATGGCCGATAATTGTATAGTCTATTTCATGTGATTGCATAATAAGTTCGTGTTTTAGTGATTAATGATGTTATTTTTCGGGTGGTAAAAATAACAATAATCCCTTTAATTGGATGAATCTACTGATTTTTTCCGACCTTTGCGCAAAAAAGCACAATGCCAGGGAAAAACAGGCCCAATAAACCGGGAAACAAAAGAAAAAGATCGGGGGAAAATATATCGGGTGTCCGGCCCTACCGGAGCAATCTCAGAGGGGAAGAAAAACTGGAAAACCGCCGTCCCAGGATTCCGAGAGACCCGGACGATATGGAAAAAAGAAACCGGAAAAAATCCCGCCCGGTACGTAGTTCGGTTTCCAATCCGGCAGGAAAACCGCGGGCAGGGAGAACCCAAACAGGTTCCGGGAGAAAGCAACCTCCCTATGATGCTACGAAGTACGATACCATGCGGCTTAACCGGTTTATTGCCAATTCGGGAGTGTGCTCAAGGCGCGAGGCAGATAAGTACATCGAAAGCGGGAAGGTGTCTGTAAATGGAAAGACGGTTACGGAACTGGGCGTGAAAGTAACCACTCAGGATGTGGTTCAACTGGACGGACGAAAGTTAAGGCCTGAATCCAAAGTCTATATTCTCTTAAACAAGCCAAAGAATTTTGTAACCACTACCGATGATCCCCATGCAGACAAAACGGTCATGGACCTGGTCAGGAACGCTTGCCGGGAGCGTATCTATCCGGTAGGCAGACTGGATAGAAATACCACCGGCCTTCTGCTTTTTACCAACGACGGGGCCTTGTCGAAACGCCTCTCTCACCCGTCACACCGGAATAAAAAAATTTACCAGGTAAGCCTGGATAAACCGGTCACAAAAAATCACCTCCAGGAAATAGCCGAAGGAATGGAACTGGAAGATGGAACAATTGCAGCAGATGCCATTAGCTATATCGATTCCGATCACAAAGAAGAGGTGGGTGTAGAAATTCATTCCGGGAAAAACCGGATCGTCCGCCGTATGTTTGAACACTTCGGATACAAGGTGAAAAAACTGGACCGTGTATATTATGCAGGACTGACAAAGAAGAATCTGCCCCGTGGAAAATGGCGTTTCCTGACGAATAAAGAGGTGAATTTCTTAAAGATGCAATAAAATAATTCGATCATACCTGTAATTCTAAAGACTTCAAAAGACAAATAGGTTGCACTTTGGAGAAGGAATTTTTAAAAATAGTACAAAAGAACCAGGGCATCATCCATAAAGTCTGCAGTTTTTATTGTGACTCTGAAGATGATCGCAAAGACCTTTTTCAGGAGATCCTTGCACAGCTCTGGAAATCGTTTCCTTCGTTCCGGCAGGAAGCCAAGTTCTCAACCTGGATGTATCGCGTAGCTTTGAATACCGCGATCACCTCGTTTAAAAAAAACAGAAGAAGACCTGATCAGAAGAACCTGATGCATGCAAATCTTCAGTTTCCGGATGAGGCTCCTGATCAGGAAACAGAGGAGAATATTAAGTTGTTGCATAAAGCCATCAGCAAACTTACAGGAATCGAAAAATCGATCATCCTGCTGTTCCTTGAAAACAAAAGCTATGAAACCATTGCAGAAATAACAGGAATCACCCAGAATTATGTACGGGTAAAAATGAACCGGATCAAGAAGAAGCTGAGAATGTACATGAATATAGATAAGTAAATGGATATAAAAGACCTGAAGAAAGCATGGGATCGTTATTCATCCATTGAGAAGAGAGAATTGGATGAAAATCAGATAAGGGAAGTACTCCGGGGACGAACCCGAAGCATGATTGAAAAAATTGAGAGGAATATCCGGATTGGCTATGTCATTATTTTTTTGCTGATCGCATTTTTTCTTGTGGATGATTTTTTGGTTGCTCCACTTCTGGTTGACGGAATCTCCGAAGGGATAAAAATCCCGCGCTGGATCCTGGCTCTGGATGTGTTGACCAACCTGATGATTGTATTTACCTTTATCTTTTTTGTTATCCGGTATTATAAGGTCAAAAGGGAATGCGATGTTACCTGTAAGCTTTCCCAGACCCTGACAAAAATTATTCATACCCTGAACATTTACCGGCGGATGTTTTATCTGGCTATTATGGTGCTTGTTGTTTCAACAGCTACCGGTTTTATAGCCGGCATGTACCAGGGGGTGATTTACAATACGCAAAAAAGTGGGATCAGCATCAGTGAAATAAACACCGGGAACCTGATTCTAACCTTCCTGATGGGGTTGGTGGGCTTACTGATTCTGACCGGTGGGCTGTTCTTCCTTTTCCGGTGGGGATTCCGAAGGCTCTACGGGAACTACCTCACCAAATTGAAGAGCACCTTGCAGGAGCTGAATGAGATCGAATAAGCATTGATTTTTGTGGCTTGATTTGACAAGGTCGGTTCCTTCATCCTCTTTAACCTTATCTATTTTCAATGCATAATCATTTAGTTACCCCTGTCACATTCCTTCCGGGTCGCCATAGATAATTCCTCTTCCATGGGTCCCTACATAGACTCGTCCATATTTTTTGGGATCCCCGGTTATATGCAGAAGAAGGCCCCATTGATGCCTGTCGTCATTGATCCGGGTCCATGAAAGAGCTTTATTGTCAGAACGGTAAATGCCTCTTGTTCCGTTTACTATTCCAATCAGGTAAAGGGCGGGATATTCGCTTTCGGTTTTTCCTTTTCCGAAACCGAAGGCATGGATTTCTTCTACGTTGGCTGTTTTTTCATAAGTTTCACCTTTCTCCGGAGCGTGGTACAGACCGTCAAAAGCGGCAATCCATAGATCTTCCTCCATTCCGGGTGTTGCGTAAATGCGATCCTGCCCCCCGCGTGAATCTCCCCGGTTTCTTCTGTCTTCGGGCAATCCATCGGCCAGGTTCAGCGGTTGATTTGAAAAATCTTTCCCTCCATTGGTACTCATATAGAGGATTCCTTCGAACAGGTCCATGCCGTAAAATTTTTGTGGATTAACCGGGTCGGCAATAACGCGTGTATTTCCCGGTATGTTGCTGCATGGATTCCAGGTTGTTCCTTTGTCGGTTGTGTAATAGACACGTACAGGCTCCTGGTTGCTATCCTGCATGAATCTGCGGAATCCTCCTTCAGGAGCCCAGATCCAGGTTCTCCCGTTTGCTGAGACGGCAATGTGACCCAGGCTGCTGGAAGGGGTAGGCAATGATTCTGTGGGTTGCCATGTTTTGCCTCCGTTGAGGGAATATCCGATCGTCTGTCCGGGATTGTCATTGGTCGCTCTTCCTACGCGTACAATAACATCCGGATTTAGCGATGCACAATCCACGCTGTTGGTATTGCCAAAACGAGGATTGATAAAATTCCCCTCCGGAGCCGGTTTATCCGGATCCCAATGCACAAAACCTCCGTAGTCGCCAATGGCAGAGATCAGATGGGCTCCTTTGGGCGGGCTGAGCATATCCAGGGCTACGGTTTCATCAATGCCGGTACTCATCACCTGCCAGTGGGTGGGCTTCCCCTGATCTGAACGGGTCAGGTTAAAGGTTTCATAGCCCCCGTAGCCTGTTGTAAAAATAGCATGGTCGGGGTCTGTCGGGTCGATCTCAATATCAAAAAGCCAATGGATTCCGGTGAATTCCGTGTAAGGAGCCAGCGACCAGTCGTAGGTGCCTCCTTCACCAAAGATGGTTGTCCAGGTAGTCCCTCCGTCTGTGCTCCGGAAAATATCTTCGCCGCCTGCTTCCCGGGGCCGTCCGAAGGAGCTGACAATAATTGTCCGGGGATGGGCCGCATCATACGATACTGCTGCATAGCCGAAGGATTTGTTGTTCTCAGGATCGGGCTTATCGGGCGTAATGTTCGTCCAGGTGCCGGTATGGGTATGGTATTTCCATACTGCACCGTCACGCATCTGGGAAGGACCCGGTGACGTGCCGTAGGTCAGAACCAGCATTCCGTCGGGGGTCAACACTCCATGGGTTGGTCGAAATTGCGTGGGTTGCCCCGGAACCGGATCCCAGGTTTTCCCGGCATCGGTACTGCAGAAAAAACTGGTACGATCCATTAAGGATACACCGGCATAGATCGTTTGGGTGGCCTCTCCGGGAGAACTGCTCCGGGGATCAAAAAGTACAAAAATGATCCCGCTTCCCCTGCTAAACCGGAACATGCGCTGTCCGGCATCTGAATCCGGACCGGATTCAGGGAATACCTCGCGAATATCCGGGAAGGATGCCACAGAATCCCACGTAGCTCCATAATCGGAACTTTTCCACAGTCCGGCATTGCGGGTTCCCAGGTAGATGATCTTTCCGTTGTTCGGGTCAACAGACATGCGTTCCCCGTTTCCCCGGCCATCTTCATTGCCTCCCATTTTAAAGGGCATATCGGTTCGTTGAAAGGTGGCTCCCCGGTCACGGGATCTCAGAACCGCTCCGTTGGGCGTACGTTCATTGGTATAAGTCCCGCAGGAAAGATAAACCCGGTCCGGGTCGGACGGATCCAGGGCGATGCTTTCCACACCCATCAGGTTCATCTCTTCATACGATAACCAGTCCAGCAAAGGTTCCCAGCGGAGTGTCTCCGGATTCCTCCGGTAGGCGCCTCCCATATCGGTGCGGCAATAGCATACACCCGCTTCTGTGGGATGAAAAACGATCCCGTCCACAAAACCTCCCCCCACAATCTGAACATTCTGCCAGCGATACGCTTCATCCGGCGAATGATCCTGTGCCTGTGAAAAGAGGGTGAAGAGAGGGAGTAAAAGGATTGCAGTAATTTGAATCTTCATGATCTGTTGGTTTATAGTTTTGATACGAAAGTAAGGGATTAATATGTATAAGCAGCATATTTTTTGATCTCTTTGGCGAGCTCGCGTGCTTTTCCCCCGGTCGTTCTGTTGAGAAGCTGGTAGAAATCGGGGCCGTGGTTTTTAACAACAGTATGGGCCAGTTCATGCAGCAAAATATAATCGATCAGAGGATCCGGAAGTTTCATCAGATTCAGGTTCAGGCTGATGTGATTGGCGGATGAACAACTGCCCCAGTTGGACTTGTTGTTTCGTATGGTGACTTTGTTGTACCGGAACCCATACCGGTCAGCAAGCAGGGAAAGCCGCTCCGGGAGATACTGTTTTGCCTCCCGGCGGTATACCTCGGTGATAAGCCGTTGCATGGATACATGGATCGACTCTGTATCAGTGCTTTTTGGAAAACAGACCGTTACGGTTTTATGATTTGTAGCAACCAATGGTTTTTCAACATCTTTTTCCTCTATTTTTATAATGTGGTATTTGGTAAAATATACAGAGTCTTTGGTAAATTTTGTAGAGCTGGTGTGAAATTTCGATTGTTGTTTTACGATCCAGGAGGTGTTTTGAAGAGCAAATTTCTCAGCACTATGGAACGAAGCCCGGGCAGGCAGGGAAACAATAACCTGCTTGTTTGGTTTGACATACAGCCGGATATGTTTTGACCGGGCATTCTTCTTCAGGATTACTTCGCCAATCTCCGGCAGGGATACAACTTTCTGAACCATATTTTTCTGAAAGAATAAAAAACCAAAGATATCAATTATGGGTAATTTCCGTTCCCCGGATCTGTTTCTTTCAGGCTCTGAATTCAGAAAAAATTTGTAATTTCAGGATGATTTAAGCTGGCGTTATGCAGAATAGAGGAGATAGTACCATCACCTTTCGTTTTTATGAGGAACTGAATGACCATCTGAAGCCGGCGTTTCGAAGTAAGGAGGTTCCGCTCCGGTATCATTTCGGGCAGACGGTTAAAGATGCGATTGAGAAGCTTGGAGTTCCCCATGGAGAAGTGGACCTTGTTCTGGCTAACGGGCGCTCCGTGGGCTTCAGTTACCGTCTTCAAAAGGGGGATTATATTTCGGTATACCCTGTGTTTGAATCCTTTGATATTTCGCCGGTTATCCGTCTACACCCAAAACCGTTGCGGAAGATACGTTTTATTCTCGATGCCCACCTCGGGAAACTGGCACGCATGCTGCGGCTTTTGGGCTTCGATACCCTGTACTGGAACGATTATAAAGATGAGGAAATGATCCGGCTTGCGTCTCAGGAGAAACGGATCATTCTGACCCGCGACAGAGGCCTCCTGATGCGCAAAGAGGTAACCCATGGCTATTTTCTGCGGAATATCCGCCCTTCCAAACAACTGGAAGAGACAGTAACCCGTTTCCAACTCAAAAATCTCATAAACCCTTTTGCCCGTTGTGCTGTATGCAACGGCGAAATAATTCCTGCCACAAAGGAAGCAGTACTCGATAGACTCCCCGAAAACACAGCAAAATACTACAACGGGTTTTTTACCTGCTCTTCCTGTGGAAAGGTCTATTGGAAAGGATCCCACTATGAACGAATGAAAAAAAGAATAGAGAAGCTGAAATGATACGAAACGACATGAAATGAAATGCCGGGGAGCACTTTATCGTGGTATACAAAAATTCCATTTCGCGATGGGGGAATAAAATTTGATTTATTCGTACATTTAAAAATTAATAACGTAAAACCACCTACAATGAAAAAGTTAACTGTGTTAATTATCCTCTTATTTTCTGTCATGACCTATGTTCCATCCCAGGCACAGTCTGAACCAGAAATGATTCTCGACAGCACACTCCAGGTTCGGTACAACCCTGAAACAGGGACGATGGAAAATTATTTTAAAGAGTTCTTTGCGTATGATTCACTCGGGAATGAAACCTTTTATCGGGAATACCTGTGGGAAGCCAAAACAGGCAGCTGGACGGAATATATACGGAAAGACTATACCTATGATGCCATGGGAAACCGAACCAGTTTTGTCTATTACAGGTGGATTGAAGAGGAGCAATACTGGGAGGGACATTCCTTTAGTGAAACATCCTATAATGAAAATGGAGAACAGATCCGATATACGTCATACGAATGGGATCAGGAAAACAGGGAGTGGGTATACCGGATGCAGTTTAATTATGAACTCAATAACAATGGCGATATTATTATAAACGAAATATTGCGATGGGATGTCGAAACGGAAGCCTGGGTGGGGAACCTGAATCTGGCAAATCGCTCTGATTATCAATTTGATGAAAACCACAACACGACACAGGCCATATTTTATGAATGGGATACCCTTTCCGGGGACTGGATGTACCGTTTGAAAGATGAATATGCCTACAATGCAGAAGGGAAAGACACTTTGTACAAATCGTATACCTGGGATCCGGAAGCTGCTGACTGGGTAAAAAGGTTCAGAAATGACATTGCCTACGACAGCCTCGGGAATATATTGGAGGAAGTCCGGTATGGATTGGATACCCTAACCGGGGAATGGACCGTTACGCAAAAAGGAGTATATACCTATACCCCGTTTGAAGATACTGTATTGATCACGCTTTATGAACGGTCCGACTGGCTTCCCGATTCGTCCGTCTGGTGGACCTGGGAGCAATCCAAATATGCATATGACAGCCTGGGCCATTTGTTGGAACAATCACACTCTTATTTTGATGAAGATGCCGATACATTGAAGCCCTATATAATATTTGAATATGCTTACAATGCTGCGGGATTGCGAGTTCAGGAAATCCGGCTCAGAATGGACCGGCAAACGGGTGAATTGATGAATGATGAGAAACTTGTTTCTGGCTACGATACCAACAACAATGAAATACTGAGGGCTTCCTACAGATGGAATCCTGACCTGGGTAGCTGGGAAGGAGAAAGAAAAGAGGAGAGGATAATCGATGCTTTTAGCCAGACGGAAATAAGATATGAGTGGGATGAGGATGCACAGGACTGGGTTGCATTGGAAAAAAGGGTAGAGGTTGCCTTATCAAACGATGATTCCTATCGGCGGCTCTACTACGAACTGAACGATTCAACCGGTCTGTGGGAAGGCTATTTTGGACATGAATCTGTTTGCGATGCATTTGGAAACCGCCTTTTTGAAACGGATTTCTTCGGGGATGAGACGAAAAATGACTGGCGGGTGAATAGAAAAAGAGAATTTGAATACGACTACTCCTGTCCGGCAGAAAAGGCAATTGTCTCCTCGGAGTATGCCTATTACAACAATATCCATATCCTAACGCAAATCAATGAATACAGATGGGATCCCCTGATTAACCAGGCCCCCTTATATTCTTCGTTAACGCTGTATTACTCATCCACAGGGGGTACTTCCGCCAGGGAACTGACCGAACCGACGCTGGTTGTATACCCCAATCCGGCAATCCATACCTTGTTTGTAGACATTACCGAAGCAACCGCTACCCTGGATATTTTTACCCTGACAGGGAAGAAAGTAATCTCAGAAAAATTACTACAGGGAAGAAATGAGGTGAATATCAGTGGGTTGCAACCAGGAATGTTCCTTTACACCCTGAACCAGGGAGGAACATACCACCAGGGGAAATTTATCAGGAGCCGCTGAGATTTAGCAAACTTTGGTTGATTTTTTTCCCATGGCATTGGCGGCAATCATTGCAGCGTATGCTTTATCCGGTGTAACCGGTCCGGCATCATGATGGATCCCTTCCTGCGGTTCGAAAGCTTTGCGGGCTACCTTCATCAGCATATTTTCGGTTGTTTTCTTTAACCCGATCAGGGATTCAGTGTTGTTTGGCTTCATCAATATTCCCTTCATGATGGTGTTTCAATTCGGCATAATCAATCGCATCATAATAAGGTGGGTCAGTTGCTACTGAATTGACCACCAGGTCTTGTTATGCAAAAACCTAAACTCACGAATGAAAGCGATGAAAAGGGCATTTAAAAGAATTTTAACTAAATGCAATAAGAGGCATCAACGAGGTAAAGGTCCGAAGTTAATTGGTATTAAGTCTTTGGAATGTAATTTTTAGCGATTTTGTACCAATGCATATGGAATTCTCCCTCACCTAAAATGATAAACTCATCTTTCTTTCAATTAATAACTTGCTCAAACAGGTCCTGGTAGAAAGGACGGGATATGGTGTGGTATTTTAGAAAATAATTGAGTAACTTGCTAAGAGTTTACAATAAAATCCAATGAAAAGAACCCATACGATCCATTGTTTACGGCACAGCATTGCTATCCCTTTGCCTGGGAATGGGACGAACCTTCGGTATATCCGGGAATGGCCAGGGCATGAGAGTTCAAAAACCACTGAAATTTACACCCATGTATCGAAAATGGATTTTGACAAATTCCATAATCCGCCTGATGAATTGTTTTCTGATACGGGGTTGTAAAAGAACGAATGATTTTTACCAAATAATGGGAATATAGGTAGTTCTACAAAACTGAAATATAAGTAATAATTTTAGCACGACGTTGGCGGTCATTGTATTACCAACAGCAGTCAGCAACTACAAGATAGAAATTATATTAACTTTAGACGGAAATTTATATAGTGATAGAATAGGCAATTTTTAAATTATGAGTAATGCTAAAATATCCATACGTTTTTTTGACGACCGCGAAGTACGTGCTATTTGGGACGAAGAGAACACCAAATGGTGGTTTTCGATATTGGATATTGTTGCCTTGCTTACCGATCAAAATGATTATGCCAAAACTCGTAACTATTGGAAATACCTTAAAGCTAAGTTAAAGAAAGAAAATAGTGAAGTGGTTAGTGGCACTACCCAGTTGAAACTTCTTGCACCCGACGGCAAAAAGCGGTTTTCCGATGTGCTAGATTACAACGGTATAATTGAATTGGGTAAACAGTTTCCGAGCAAAAAAGCAAATCGTTTTATCGAATGGTTTACTTTTAGCGATGAAAGCATAGACGGAAAAAGTAAAACAAAAGCCTATGCCTTATTTGATAGTTCGTTTATCAACAGCATTGAAGTTGGAACAACCAAAGGTTTGCAACAAATACACGCATATTTGTTTGGCGGATTGTATGATTTTGCGGGACAAATCAGACAAAAAAATATTTCAAAAGGTGGTTTTCAATTTGCCGTATCACGCTTTTTAGGTGACACATTAAAGCAAATAGAAGCAATGCCCGAAACTACATTTGACGAAATTGTAAACAAATATGTAGAAATGAACATTGCACACCCTTTTATGGAAGGTAATGGTAGAGCCACCAGAATATGGTTGGATTTGATACTAAAAAAACGCCTCAAAAAATGCGTAAATTGGAGTAAAATCAGCAAGCGAGATTACATGCAAGCAATGATGCTAAGTCCAACCGAAAGTAGTGTTCTAAAAATACTTTTGGAAAAAGCACTCACCACCAAAATAAACAACCGCGAAATATTTATGAAAGGAATTGACTACTCATATTACTATGAAGAAAATGATTAATGCAAAAGTAATAAAATCGAAAACAACGAACCGCCAATATGCGGTCATACGCAATACGGGGGTTACAGCGTAATTCAGCGTCTGTGGCTCGTTTCAGTCTTTCTGCATCTTGATAGTGAAGAGGCTTCGAAATCCCGTACTGCGCATACCGCCAAACCGTTAGGGTGCATTAAAACAGACTCAGTACCATAAAATTAGATAGGAATGAAACTAAAACTCTACATCACAGCATTTCTGATAATTTTTCAGTTTTACCATTCAATTGGACAAGATTTTGCTCCAATTGGTGCAAAATGGTATTATACAGAACAATTTGCTTTTTCTGGTGATATATCCTATTTATGGATTGAATCAGTTGGAGATACTATAATCAAAGGCAAAGATTGTAAAATCCTTGAGAATAATGGAGGATTAATGTGCGCATTTCATAATACTAAAGATTTCGTCTATTACGAGGATAGTATTGTATATTTTTATGTTCCCGAGATTGATACTTTCCAAATATTATATAATTCAAAAGCTCAAAAAGATAGCTCGTGGACTATCATGTTCGGGATGGATTTGGAATCAAAACTTGATACGATTCAGGTTGTTGTTGATTCTGTTAGCTATGTGACTATAAATTCAAAAGAGCTGAAAAAATTACATGTGTCATATAAATCTCTTAATTCTGGTTGGGAGAATTTGGGATATGGAGGTGAAATAATAGAAAGAATAGGAGATAACAATTATTTATTTAATCTCTACAGTTTATCAGGAATTGTTTGTGATGGTAATTATTCTGGTGGGTTAAGGTGTTATCAAGACTCTGAGTTAGGTTTTTATTCAACAGGCATTGCTGATTCATGTAACTATACTTATAAGTGGACTGGCATAGAAAGCAATAGTGCAAATACAAATTATAATATTTACCCTAATCCAACATCTGACTGGATAGAAATAGAAACAATGACAAGTGAAGAATTATTGATTACTATATTGGATTTGTCTGGTAAAGTTCTGATTAAAAAAATATCATTAGGTTCTTCAAGGGTAAATTTGACAAATCTACATGAGGGATTGTATATTTTGAAGATAAAACAATCGGATAAAGTGTTAGAAACTAGAAAAATCATTAAAGAATAACGCAAGCTAACACGCGGTGAATATAAAGCTACCTTTGAATTTCCTGGACTTCGGTATCAAGTTGAAAAAGATGAACTAGTTCAAAATAATGGACAAATTTGGTTGGGTGAGATTAATATGATGAAAGACATAACAATTAAATAAAAAACACGAAAACCTAACAATGTACATATTGCAAAGCGGGGTTTGGTGGTGCGCCATCCGCGGATTCTAGCATCGCAGTTCATGTCCTCACGGACAGGAACGCTCTCCGAAATCCGCTCCGCAACATGTACCAACCGTTGTAGGGCAAAATGCTACCTAAATGACTGATCATACAATATTCACCATTGCCTGGGTGACAAATGAAAGCCCGGTGAAGAGTAATAAAACAGAATAACTATCAATTTTAAATAAAATAACATGGGAAAGCTTACTATTACTGAAACCATCATTGCTTTGGAGACAGCTGCTCTCGAAGCATGGCACAATGGTAATCCCTCTCCCTATCTCGACCTTTATTCGAAGGACTTCACTTATTTCGACCCTGCCCATGAAAGGCGGCTTGACGGTTGGGACAAGATAAAAGGGTTGTATGAAAGCATGCGTGGAAAGGTAAAAATGGATAAGTTCGAAATGATAAATCCCGTTGTACAACAAACCGATACAATGGCAGTCCTGACCTACAATCTGCACTCATATTCAGGTGAAACGCTCTGGAAAGAGAATTGCACAGAAGTGTATAGGCTTGAAGAAAATAACGAGTGGAAAATAATCCACAGCCATTGGTCATTGACTAAACCTTCTATTGAATAATTACACTGTCACACCTTTTAGATTGCTTATGGATAATATATTGACATTCGCTGATAGACAAGCCTTTCGGAAATGGCTTGGCAAGTATGGGACAGAGAGCGATGGCATATGGTTACTCTTTGGTAAGAAAGGGAAAATTGTCACACTATCTGCTGCCGATGCATTGGAAGAGGCGCTTTGTCACGGATGGATAGATGGACAAATGCAATCTCTTGACGATAATACGTATAAAAAGTATTTTTCGCGACGTTTACCAAAAAGTAAATGGTCTGTTAAAAACAAAGAGCTGGCACAAACACTTATGGAAAAGGGCATAATGACTCAGCAGGGTTTAAAAGCCATAGAACGCGCCAGAAAAAACGGTTTTTGGGATAATGCTAAACGTATTATTATTAACGATGAACAAATACAGATGTTTAAGCAAATCATACAGCCGTATGAGCCTGCTTATAGCAACTTACTGGCTATGTCGCGTTCGGTACAGCGCACATATACCGGATTTTATATTGATGCCAAATCTGAAAAAACCCGTCAAACCCGGTTAGAAAAGATTATTGACAGGCTTAATAGGAATTTGAAGCCAATCTGATATAAGTAATATATATGAAGATATTGAAAAATGATAAGGGTTATAAAATACACGAACGCACAACATTTTAGGAATTAAGGCACATTTGGGCCCTGAAAAAAGGCAGTGGGTTGATTTACCTGCTGCCGGGCATATTTTTCCCATTCACCCAAAAACAAAAAGTTTTTAGCTGCAGCCAGGGTGTTTAAATTTTTCAAGGAACGTTTGTCAGTCTATGGGTTATCCGGGTTTCCACGGAACATCCTTCACAAAACCAGCGTAAACCGTGCCTATAAATGGTTCGAAACTGTACGGAAACAATTTCCTACACTATTTTACCATTGGCAAATAGGATTATGTGGATAAGGCGTATAGATTTGTATAACAAGAGCCGTATGACGGGAGACTGTCACAGCCTGTCCCGGATCTTTCGGGATACGGTTCTCCCGATCGGGTCGGGACAAGTTGTGAGAGGCTTAGGGTGAAATTCCCTTTGCCTACTCGACTGCTTCCCGTTACCGTGCATATTGAGTGCGACACGAAGTCGTTCAAATAACTGTTAAACGTTCTTTTTTTTAAGACGGAGTTAACCTCATGTTCCATCATGAGTAGCCTACCGGCATATGCGTGGAGAGCAATTTCCGGATGTGAAGCTGCCGGGAACAAACTACCCAACGGATAGCAACATTCCCGAAGGAGCTGGTCTGGATGGTATGGCGAAAACATTTAAACTGCCGTTGACGTACCGTCATGCTGCGAAAGAGTGAAAGTTGCTGATACACTCTGACCAAAAGGTAAGAAGCCAGGATGCAAGTACCTTAGCTATGTGCACATGGATGTAGGGCTTCCGGTATATAGGCAGCACCTAACCCAATCCTGTTATTTGAACGGAATCCCGAAAGTCGGGACAGGCAGAGGTAAGCCTGTGTAGCTCCTTTGTTGCAGAAGGTAGGTTCGCCGCAAGGTGAATACAATGCAGCATAGGTATGGGACGGTGGAAAAAGCCAATGCCCTCTTGTAATCAGGGGGATATGCCCACTTCCATCGGGTTCTCTATTGCAAGAACATTGAAATAAGATTCTAAATCAGGAAAGCAAATGATTCCGAAC
>Ga0307422_1000006_pt1 | contig 102614 bp, 154 predicted proteins | sample SalMarWE160290MG_FD_202153 | JGI IMG/M metagenome (GOLD analysis project Ga0307422, IMG submission 202153) | Salt marsh sediment microbial communities from the Plum Island Ecosystem LTER, Massachusetts, United States - WE1602-90 | ecosystem: Environmental > Aquatic > Marine > Intertidal zone >...
TAATAATCAACCTCAATATCCTAATAATCAACCTCAATATCCTAATAATGCATATCAGCCGCAACAAGGATTTCCACAACAAGGATATCCTATTCAATCACCATATCCTATGCAAGGACAAATGCCGTCACAAAATATGCCACAGCAATTTACTGGACAAATGCCTGTTTATAATATGCCTGATGCTAATCAAATGATGAGTGCATATCAAGAGCATAAAATGTCTATGGGACGCGGTGGATCTCAATATACTTTTGTTAAATTTTTAGGCCCAAATAATGAGTCTAAATGGGAGAGTGTAGCAGTTCCTATTGGCTACCAATCGGTTATAAGGGCTTTTATTTTACCACCATGGGCACCTGGAAAATATATATTTGCGATTGCTTTAAGCCATTTTTGGAAATCAGTCAGTAAGCCTCAAGGTGCGTCATTAGGCTGTCCGGGAGCTGATAGTTGTAAAATATGCCAAGTAGCTAGATTAGCTATTGAAAGTTCTGACCTTAGTACACAGAAAAGGGCGAAAGATTGGGGGAGTGTTAATACTAATTTTCTATATCAAGTAGCGTTATTAGATACACCACAAATTCATTTTAATAATGGACAAGCCCAACCGGCTGTTTTACGAGCAGGTGCTACGCTGCATAAAGCAATTGGTAATTTATTAGAGGAAAGATCTGTTAATATTTGCGATCCACAATTAGGTAGACCTATTAGAATAAAGAAAACAAAAACTGGTCCAGGGAAGTTTGATGTAGAATATAGTTGTATTGATGAAGATCCACAGCCTTTACCACAGCAATTTTGGGGATTATTGTCTAATTTGATAGACCTTGAATCTGTATTTAAGCATCCAAGCGAAGAAGAGATGCAAAATGCAATCATAGATATGGGACTTGGTAACATCGGTGGATCTTCATCGATGCAATATCCCAATTCTGGAGTACGGCAGCCTTATTCAATGCAAAATACAATTCCTCCAATGGTGTCTAATCCTATTCCTCAACCTAATGCTCCTAATTTAGTACCACAACCCCAACAGAATATTAATCCTCCTCCTGTTTCAAGTGGGAATTATAATGGACCTCCGTACTATCCGCAGCCTTCCCAACAGAATACTTTACCACAGCAACCTATTACGCCTAATGTACCATTTAACCGTAGTCCAATTAAAAAGGAAGCTCAAAATGTAAATCCTTCCCAGCAGGCGAATACTCAAGCACCTTTAGGGCAACAACAGCCCATGACTTTACAACAACTTCAAGATTCTATTCGAGGAAATAATGGTAATTAGTAATGAAGCGTATTTCTATTGGGAAAAAACCTAAACCTATTAAAAAAGACCCAATTGCCGAATACCAGACTTATATAAAGAAAAAAGGTAATGGGATTGTTGAGGTATTAGATTTTTCTAATGATGATTGCTTAGCTAACGTTAAGCAATACATATCTACACAAAGTATTGCTTTAGATTCGTTATTGAATGGTGTAGGTATTCCAACAGGTAGAGTGACAGAGATTTATGGGCCACAACATATCGGAAAATCTACTATTATAGATCACCTATTTGCTTCTGTTCAGTCCATAGGTGGAGTGCCTATTTTATTTGATTCAGAATCTGCAAGGGATTTTAGGTACACAAGTAAGATAGGGGTCGATATTAATAAATTGCAATGCGTAGAATTTAAAAGAGATGAATTACATATAGAAAATGTAATGATTCAAATGTACAATACTGTGGAATGGTGGGCGATTAATGCTCCAGATGTTCCTGTAGTAATTGGATGGGATGCGCTAGGTGGGACTGCAACTAGAGATGAAGTAAAAAAGCGATTAGAAGCTGAAGGCAAACCTGCGGGAGCCGCTAAAGTATTAAAAGAAGCTTGTCGTTTATTGCCTTCTAAATTAGGAAGAACTAATGTAGCTATTGTAATTGCTAATCATCAATATGAAGCATTTGGTAAGAACAAAGGCGGTTTTGGAAATGTAACAAAAAAAGAAACTTATGGAGGTTCAGCGGTCAGACATTTAGCCACTATTAGGATTAATTTATTTAATCTGGGATATATTAATTATAAAGGGGAACATATTGGTAGACAAGTTGGTGCATTTTTAGATAAAAATAGATTAGGGAATCCGTATAAAAAAACTGATTTTGCGCTTATTTCTGGAATTGGTATAGATAATACTTGGTCTATTTATGAAACATTAAAAAATGCAAAAATTATCGTAGTGGATGGTAGTTGGGGCGCAATTAATATAGATGGGGAAGTAATAAAATTTCAAGGTTGGAATGGTTTGGCAGATAAATGTAGAGAAAATCCTTTATTGTTTAATAAGTTGCTATCGGTTTATTACACAGTAATGTCTAACAATAAATAAGGAGTATTTTTATGGATGATCTATATCATAAAAATTTATATGAATTGGTTTTATTGTTTTTAAAAGAAAATAATTTAGATGGGTTAAGTAATGTAGTAGAACCTTGTGAAATGGATTGTTGTTGTGACTTAGATAATTTAGGATGTTGGTGTGATAGATGTACAATGATGCATTGTTTCCCTGGTAAAAAGCATGTAGTGGAGAAGGATAGTTGGATAATATTTCCGTGTAAATTTAGAAAAGAGTAAGCAATATGCCTATTTATGAATTTAAATGTAATAAATGTAGTAATATTGTTGAACAATTATTCGATACTTTTGAAGAGGCTTATAATTTTGATGGTTCTATTTGTGAATGTGGTGGGCAATTAATTCGTATGTATAGTTCTCCTTTTTTAGGAAAGCCTAAGCATCAAACTTATTTAGTTGCGGATGATGGTTCTATTATAAAAGGAAAATTTGAAAAATGATTATTTTTTCTGATTTACATCTACATGAACGTACTTCGGAAATAGTATTTAATGAAGTACTTCCTGGTTTAAAGAATGCAGTAGTTCAACAAGCGGATAAATTACTTGTTTGTTTAGGCGATTTTTATCATTTAAGGTATAAAGTAGATGTAGAGATACAGAATAAGGTATTTGATTATTTTCATGATTTAAATGATTGTGGAATTGAAGTTATTTTATTAGTCGGTAATCATGATCAAATAAATGAAAAAGGAGATAATGCGTTAAAACCTTTTTCAGAATTAAATAATGTGGAAGTGATTGAACAGCCTTGTGTTTACAAAAATTTTATTTGGTTACCATATAGAAAAAATAAACAAATATTATTAGACTACTTAAGTAAAATTCCTTCTGGAATTGTTTTCATGCATCAAGGTATTCAGGGGTTTGAGATTTATAATAACGTATTAGATAATGATGGTGTGTCTATTAATGAATTATCTAGCTATTTTATGGTTATTTCTGGGCATTATCATAAAAGGCAGAATATACGTAATATATTTTATGTAGGGTCTCCTTATCAAATTGATGCAAGTGAAGCAAATCAAGAAAAAGGTTATATGGTTTTTACTAAAAATATTCAAGAACATTTTGTTCCTATTTATAAGACTGTGAATTGGGGGACTAAACATTATGTATTTGATGTAGTACCACAAGGTACTTGTATTAACGGTGTTGAAAAAGGAGACATCGTTAAATTGAAAGCTCCTCAAGGAGTGGATTTAGAAAAATTTAGGAAAAGTATTGTTGTTCCTGAAGGAGTTAGATGCATTGTAGAATCTTCAAATGATAGTTCGGTAAACAATAGATTGAACGTATGTAGTAATGATTCAATGGACTATGTAAGATCTTATATTGATAATTTTGCAGGTGAAATCGATAAAGAATTACTATTACAAGTATTTAATCAATTAGTGAATGAACTATGAAAATACTTAATATTAAATTGTGTAATTATGGCTCTTATGCAGGAGAACATTTTATTTCGTTGATTGATAGAGGATTAGTGTTAATTCAAGGAATAAATAAAGACGAGCCTAAAATGGATTCTAACGGGGCAGGTAAATCTTGTATTCCTGATAGTTTAGACTGGTGTATTAATGGAAAAATACCTCGAGGAGATCATATAGACAGTATTATCAATGATGATTGTAAGAATTGTTATGTTGAGGTTCAGATAGAATCAGATAATGGAGATATGATCCTAATTCGAAGGGAGAGATCTAGAAAAGGAAACACTGTTTTGCAATTATTAGTCAATGATGACAATCAATTGACTAAGTTAGATATAAAAGAAACACAGAAAGCTATTTATAATCTATTAGGCATTGATGGAGAAATTTTCCATTCTACTATTTTATTTGCTCAAACAAATTTAGTGCATTATGCAGATAGTACTGACACTAAGCGAATGGAAATATTAACTAAATTATCACAACTTGAATTCATAGATAATCTTTTAGAAAAAGTTAAGTGTAAGCAAAATGAATTACTGTTATCAGAACAGCGTATACTAGGAAATAAACAAACCATTGATCAAATTATTTCAAGTTTACAAGGTAAAAATTATACCGTTAATATACAAGATTGGGAAATTAGCAAAAGTAAGTCTATTGAATCTTTACGCATTAAGGAAAATGAATTACAAATTAAAAATGATGCAATTCAAATATTGGATAAGGTTGGACATGAAACCAGAATACAAGAGTTACAGATCCAAGTAGCCAATTTAAGTAAACCAGATGAATCTGTATATAAATCTTATTTGGCACAGCAGTTAGATATTAATAAACAGCTAGCTGTTGTAGATAAAGAATTGTCTGATATTATTAATAAACAACAGTATTTGAATTATACTATGAATAATGGTAATTATTATTGCGATAGTTGCGGGCAGTTAGTTACTATAGAGCATTTACAAAAGGAATATAGTAAATTAGAGAATTTATTTTCTGTAAAAACGTCAGAATTTCATAATATAAAAAATACATTGGATACAATTGATGGATCTATTCGAATAGAATTACGTAAAATAGAGAGAGAAAAAGCTTTGTTTTTAGATAATTCTGTTAAGTTAAAAGCAGAAATACAAGAACAATTAAATGCTATATCGGATATAGACAAAAATAATAAATTAAAAAATTCTATTCAGGATGATATTATTTTTATTCAAAATCGTATTAAAGAAGAATCTAATAAGATAAATCCGTGGATATCTATACAGCAAGAAGATAACCTTAAATTGGATAGATGTAATAACGATTTATTACAAATAAACCAACAATTAGATAGTATTACAACTTTAAAAGAGTGCTATGTTTTTTGGGTTAAAGCATTAGGGGCTAAAGGATTAAAATCGTACATACTTGATACAAAATTAAGTGAACTTAATGCCTCCATTAATTATTGGGTAAAGCTTCTTACGGATGGTACTATTTGGGTAGAACTGGGTTCTTACAAAAAGGGTAGAGGTAAGAAGATAATAAATAGTCCCGAGGTTAATATTTGTAGATGGGCACCTAACGGTTCCATAATTTCTAGAAATTATAGAAGTTGGAGTGGAGGGGAGAAACAGCGTATTTCAATAGCTATTGATTTAGGACTTTCGTCTATAATCTCTAGACGTTCTACCAAGCAGTACAACTTACTTATTTTAGATGAAATATTTAGACATTTAGATAGTGGTGGCAAGTATGCAGTAATGGACATGCTTCAGTTGTTAGCTAAGGATAAGGATTCTGTATTTGTGATAGATCACGATCCAGATTTTCAATCCTTGTTTGAAAATAGAATTACTGTTATAAAAGAAAATGGACAAAGTAATCTTGTGGAGGATACTTTTAATGAAGACAAAAGATATAAAGAAGAAACAAACAGTTCTATACCAAATAGAGCCTATTTCAAGCGAAGAGCAATTAGAAATTCCGTTTGATGAAAATATAAAGCATCAAATAGTTAAACAAGAATTAGATAATGTTATTGTTGTTAGTGTTCTTTCTAGTATGACGCACAATAGCGTACAACAATTAATGGAAAAATTTCCCATAGAATGGAAAGATAGGCCGGTTATGATTATAACTGATAATATAAAGTTTTTTAGATGCAAAAGAATCCGTACAAAAGATTATGTAAAGTTATATAAAAATGATTAGGACACCCATTAGATACGGTATGAATTATTCTTTAGTAGTGCTTGGCGTTGATCCAGGTATTAGAACTACTGGATTATCTATAGTGGGCTTAGATAATGTTGGTCAATATTATTGTTTAGGTAGCCAATATATTGAGACTAAAAAGCAAGATAAAAAATCCATTAACCAATTAAGAACTAATATAGATGATTTTAGAAGATATAGGGAGGTGTATGAAGAATTAGAACATTTATACCTTTCCCACAATGCCAAATTAAACCAGGTTATTTCAGCGGTTGCGATCGAATCTTATACTGTTATGCGTTATAAAAATCAAAAAAGTGAAATTATTATTGGAAATAATGCTTGGAAATCTGCTGTAGTTTATGGTGGTGTTTTATTTTGGGCGCTTTCTCGTCAATTATATGTTGCTCCCTTTTTTCCAAATGACATTAAAAAACGATTTGGTAAAAAAGATAAAAGTAAAGAAGGTATTCAATTAGCAGTTGAGAGTGAGGTGTTGAGTGCTTATGAAGAAATTCATAAGTATTCTAAAACAAAACGTGAGCATGTATCAGATGCTACCGCGCATGCGGTTTTATTAATAGAAGAAATAAGAAAGAATAAAATATTTATAGGAGGATTTAATGAAACTATATAACGAATTTAAAAGTTTGTTAGTTATATTAGTTGGTTGTTTCATAGTGTTGTTTCTTATGCTTTGTTTTCTTAGTCTAGCAAAGTCTGAAGAATTAACTAATGATTGTGTTTCTATTGTTTTAAATGATTGGATTTTACATAAAACAGAGGATACTCCTAATAGTAAATTTAGAAAGAGTTCAATTATTCGTAATCAATTAGTACAAGATCTCATAAATGGATCTATGATATATGATAAAAGACCTTTTATGCCTTTTTTAGCTGTATTTTTTGCTTATAAAGAATCTTCATTTAATGAATTTGCTAGAGGGGATATTTCTAATGGTAGAGCAAAGGCACATGGAATAATGCAATTCCACAGCACCATCAGAATGGTTTGTCGTAGACAATTACAACTTAATTTGAATGAACGATATGATCAAATAGTTTGTTTTTCTTATTGGGTAAATTATTTATCTAAAAAATGTGGTGGATTAGAGGGAGCTATTCGAGCATATACCTCTAAAGGAGGTAGTTGTAGCGGAACGCCTAAAGGTCGTAGATTAGCAAAACATCGCATTAAACAAGTGAGGAAATTAGCAAATCAATGCCATATAGAGGTTAAATGACTACTATCTTTCTATATAATAGAGAGCGAATTGTAATGGAAGGATTACAATTAGCTAAATTACGAATTTCTAAAAAGTTGGGTTTATCTGAGAATATTGTAGAAGGGGATTTTAAGATTGCTAACGGAGAATTAGTTCCTAATTTTACTATAGATAAGCAGAAAGTTCCTTTGTCTAAATTGGATGATTTAGAAATGATTGTGAAAGATACATGGAGCCAAACTCTAGTAGATATCAAAGACAGGTTAGATAGTTTTGAAAAGGGTTCCCATTAAAGACACAAGAATTTCTTTTGACGATCCAGGTGTAAATGTAAAAGTTTTACCTGGTTCTAAAGTTTCTTCTATTGAATTTGGATCTCCAATAGAAGAATTAAACAATAAAAGTTTGAGAAGTCTTGCAAAGATAAAATATGTAACTTCGCAAACCGGTATTTCTTTGAATGATTTATCTAAAGTTTATCCATTTGATAAGGTAGCATTTTCTACATTGACTAAATGGAGTAAGGCGGATAATTGGGTAGAAGACCGTGAAAATTATAGGATTGCATTAGAGACAAAAATATTAGAGAAGCTTGGGCAGGCACATGTCCAGGCTATTACTAATCAATTAAAAGATGCTGACACTATATCGGAAAAAGTGTTTTCAATGCTTGAAAACATGGGCATAGCTACTGTTAATTCTTATGAAGGTTTATTAAATGCTTTAATGCGATTAGAAAAATTTAGATTTGATGCTAGGAAAGAAATTGCTGACATAACTAGAGGGGTATTAACTGATAAAGAATCTGAAAAGGTTGACAGTAGGCAGGGTGTGTCCGTTCCTAAAATAACTCATTCTAAGGAAGCTTTAAGACAAGCAGCTTTTGCTATTATAAAGGCAAATAGAGAACTGAATAAAAAGAAAAATGAAAAAGAGACATTGGACTAAAAAAGAAGAGTTAAATTTACTTCAAGGTATTGGGGCAAATAGTATTAAATGGCTTTGTAGGAAAAGTGGTAATAGGAGTATATCTTCTTTATATCATAAATTATCGAGAATTGGTTATAATGGGGGATTTACTAGGGGTTCTTATACTTTACGGCAATTGATAGAATTAACTGGATATAGTGAATCGCAGTTAAGAAGGGCTGCTAAGGCTCTTCTTCAAAAATGGCGTAGAACTTCTACTAAAGGAAGTTTTGTAATTACTGAAGATCAAATGGACGAATTATGTACTTGGCTTGGTAAAGATTTTTGGAGTAAACGGCATAAATTATATAGATGTATGTGGTGTAATACGCAAAAAAATAATCATTATGGTTTGGGTTTATGTTTGGATTGCTATAATGAATATCATAGATTATTATATATGTTAGGTTTACGTAAATATAATTTTGAGCATCTTAGATACTGTATAGTTTCTTTATATTTTCCTTTACAAGATATGGATATTGTTACTGGATTTCTAGATAAAGGTAGGGCTATACCAAAAGAACTATTATTGAAGTGTATCGGTTTAAAACAATTGAGGGAACATCATGGAATTGAAGCCTGCTTTGAAAGGCATGCTATCGCTTTTAACGAAGGATAGTAGTAAATCTGTCTTTAATAAAATTAGGTTTGTAGTGAATCCATCTGGAGTATTTGTCACTGATGGAATATGTTCTTCTTTTGCTTATATAGACTCTCCTTTATTAGATTGTTTAGTGGATGCTTCAATAGTGTCTGAAGCAGTAAAGGACAAAGGTGATTTAGAATTTAGTACAACATTTGACGGAACTAATCGTGTATGTCTTATGGGTAAATCCAATTATTACTATTTAGATTGTCTACCAGACGTATATCCATTGCCTATTTATCCTAAAAGTGATTATCAATTTATTAGTATGGATATATGTAAATTGAATAGTGTTATTTTTGGCGCTTCTAAATCTTCTAAGGCAAATGGATTTCCTTATTTACATTTTACTAAAGACTATATTGAAGCAACCGATGGAAATAGATTAGTTAGATTAGAGGAAATGAGTTTTCCTTATGAAGACATAATTATTCCCATTGAATTGTTTAATAAATGGCCTAAAAAAGTGAAATGTGGTGCAGTGTATAAAGATGATTACTTTTTGTATTTTATGTTGGATAGTATTATTCGTATAGTTGCTTTAGGGGATAGAAAATATCCTAATACAGAGATAGCTACAAAGTATAAATATGAGCACCATACTATTGTAAATAGAAAACAATTATTAGATGTAGTTAAACAAGCTTCTAATGTTTCAGATATAAATGGTATTTCTTTTAATATTATTGATAGAAAAATAGAAATAAAAGCTTTAGGAATTGATACTGTTTCAGATTCTTACATTGGTAATGTAGGTATTATTGATGGATCTACTGATATCTCATTTAATGTAGGAATTAATGGTGTAATGATATACCAATGTCTATCGCATATTAAATCTGATGTAGTTGAATTAATATATAATAAATATCCATCTCCTTTAGTAATTAAAGGCGATAATATTACTATGTATATTTGGCCGTTAATTAATGAATAATGGACAAGAAACCTAAAAAGGATTGTTATTTTGATGAAAAACGTGGTATAGTAATTCACGTATATGAAATACATGCATGGAAATGTAATTGTGGGAAAAAGACAAATAGGGTTCCAATAAAAGATGATTTTTCAGTTTTTTTATTTGGAAAGGGTTTAGGTAAATAGATGGAAGAATCAGCTGTTTCAATGAGTAAATGTACTTTGCTTAAAAAATCAGGTAAAGCGGTTTACGTAGATACCCCTGATTTTGGTTACAAATGGGTTCCCTATAAGGTTATCCATGATGATTCTGATTTACATGAAAAATGTACGTTAGGATTTGAAGGTGAGTTAAAAATAAAAGAATCATGGCTTTCAAAACTATAAGGAGGTAAGCCAATGAAACGAACTATAATTATTTGTTTATGTTTAATTGTAATTTGTATAGTGTATGCTTGTGCATTCTTTCAAGGCATTGATCGTGAAAAAGTGAATCAATGCGCCGAAGATTGTACTCTATCCTACGTAAAAAATATTGATGCGTTAAACGATGTAATGGATAAAAAATTGTTGACAGAAGCAGGATTACGTTTTTCTAATTGTATGATTCAGTGTACTGATGCAACGGATTATGTTTTCGAGTATATTAGTAACGCTGTTAATAATAGAAACGTACAATTGAAATAAATTATGAAAATTTCTACCAGTATATTATATACGGATTATTTTCATTTTGTAGATGACTTAGTGACCTTTAAAAATAGGTTGGTAACTAGTGTATTTGTAGGAATAGATTTATCGGAAGAACCTATTTATACTACTAAGATTATCAACAATTATGAAAAGGTTACTTTTCATGAAAAATAATGCAGCGTATTCCTATAATAAATACTACTCCTTTAACTAATCCATTTAAACGGATAGCTATTCCCTTTATAGATAGAAATACTACTATTGCTAATTCATATGAATTACTATTAGCTTCACTTGAATCTAATTTTAATTATGAAATAGTTGAAGAAGATTTAACTGAAGAAGAATCTAATTTTGATTATGAAGATATTAATCCTGAATGTGAAATAAAGTTAGATGAATTAGATAAGCAAATGATACTTGAATCAGTTGCTTATTTTGCAGATTCTATTTTAACGGGGCCTATTGAGCCTCCTTATAATGGTAGATTTTTAATTGGTGACCACCACCTTGAATGGGATGAATTAATTGCTTATAATAATAGAATTTGTATATTGAGTGCTAGAGATCACGGTAAGTCATATTTTTTTGATTTTGCTTACCCAATTAGACAAGCAATTAAATATCCTGGAGAATGCGGGTTTATTTTTTCAGCTACCCAATCACAGGCATCTGAATTTTTAGAAATGATTAAGATTGAAATTGAGACTAATCCTAAATTACAATATTTAGTTCCTAAAAAGAAATCTTCATGGGGTTCTAAAAAAATTACGTTAGCAAATGGACATAGGATATATGCTAGGGGTTTTGGTGTGCGTGTTCGAGGTGCACACCCTAGATGGATTGTAGTAGATGACGGGCTTAACGATGAAACTGCTTGGAGTGAGACAGTTAGAAATAAACAAAATGATTATTTCTTTAATGCTATTTCAAACATGGTTACTCCTTCAGGCCAAATAATTGTAGTAGGTACCCCATTTCATATAAATGATTTATATGGGGAATTACAAAAAAATAAACAATATGTTTTTAAGATGTATCCGGCTGAATCTAATCCAGGAGAAATTGCTAATAATATTCTTTGGCCAGATAGATATTCATTAGAGCGTTTACTTACTAAAAAAGATGAAATAGGACTTATTAGATATGGTAGGGAATTTTTAGTTTCTCCAATTAGTGATGAAATGAGTTTATTCCCAATTAGTCTATTTAGAGGTAATCCCGTTGAACAATTTAGTTTAAAGTTAGGGATGCCTTTACAATTTTGGTTAGATAAAGGGATTGTTCCTTATGCCGGGGTTGATTTCGCCATTTCATCCACTGTCCAGGCAGATTATACGGTTATTATTATTTTAGGTTTAGACAATTTTGGAAATAGATGGTTGATCGATATGTTTCGAAAGAAAGGATTGCCTTATAGAGAACAGCAATCTGAAATTAATAGAATGGGACGTATATATGATCCTGGATTAATGACTTTAGAAGCAAATCAAATGCAACGAATTTTTGGAGACGAATTAATAAGGGAAACTGATTTACCTATTTATAAATTTGTAACTACTGCGCAAAATAAAAATTCATTAGAATTTGGTGTTCCTGAATTACGTGTATTGTTTGAAAATGGTAAATTTAGAATTCCTCGAGGAGATGCCCATAGTATTGAGTTAACGGATATATTGATTGATGAATTTAGATCAATGACTTTTTTAGATGGTAGGGTTCAATCAGTTGGCCAGCATGATGACACCGTTTTAGCTTGTTGGTTATGCAATCAAGCAATTAAACGAGGTGCTTTTGGTTTTAGTTTTGGTGATGACGTTGAGATAGAACCTCGTAGATCTAATTTAATGGATAATGTAGCAGCGACTGATTCTAAAATATCTAATGCAGATCTAGAAGAAAAGAAAAAATATGTTATTAATAATATTAAGAAAGGAAATGGTATTATTTGCAATGAATACGACTATCCTATATACAGAGATATTTTACACGAAATAGCTGGAGAAAGTATTGATGGATGTTCAGAAATACATAGTATTATTGCCTTACAAGAAATAAAGCGATTGGATGATCAATATAATTTTGGAATAGGAGGTTTTTGATGTTTGATGAGAAATGCGATTGTAAAAAACGGGAATTAGATGGTTTATGCAGGTATAAGTTTATAAAGGATGACAAAGAAGTGTTGTGTTGCGATCATAATAGAAGAAAGGTTATTAATTGTATTGAAGAAGAACGTCAATTATTTATTTTTAGAAAACGGCGGAATAAATGAATAATGTAAAAGAAAAAAGTGTAAAACTATATATCCTCAAGTATATTTATAGAGAAGTAAGGGATAAGCCTATACCTACTCCCTTTTTATATCATAAAGCATCTGCTATATTAGGTATACCTAAAAAACAAATGGGAAATTGGTTACATATATTAGTAAATGAAGGATTATTAAACCGTTTAAAAAAGTCAGAAAAATCAAATAAAAGTCATCATTACGTTTTAACGCAAAAGGGGTGCCAGTTTATCAACAATGGAATAATGACCACAGTATATAAACCTAAACATAAAATAGATTATTGCTATAACTGTAATGTAAAGACTACGTTATATCTATACAAGTCTCAATATTACTGCGGAAAGTGTCTGCGACAAGGAGATGAATTTGAGGAAGATCTTAGACTAGAGGATTATATCTACAAAGGGGTTGGCTATATTTGGTAAGTGCGCAAACTTTTCATAAGTTATTACCTTTTTACCTATTTAGTATCATATTGAAATTATTATATTTTTATAAGTTGCGCACTTTTTGCGTAGTTGAGGTATGCAAAAAGTATTATATTTAAGTATATACTTACCTAAATATTATTTCTAAGTACCTTAAATCATTAGTTTTTATTTTTTAACCTTATTTACTTGCTTTGGTATACCGTTTGCACTAACATAAGGGTATGAGCTGCGAGGCAACAACAAAGGAGAAGAAAATGAAAACGTATCGAGACTTCAAAAAAGCGCTTGAAGATTTTAGGGACTGTGGTGAGGCGATGAACTATTACGCAGGTTTATGGTTCGTCGGAACGGCGCAGTCTATAGGAGAGATGACTACTTCTTCTGCAAAACATGCCACGGAATTCGCTCTCGCAATTGGGGGAATGTCGAAGGAGGAAATCCGAGAGGAGTTAGCTGATTGGTGTGAGGTGTCGAAATGAGACTGAATAGGACACAAGAGTATCTTGAGTTAGCCGTAAATCTTTTGGCCGACAAGGGACTTTCGCCTTGTCAGTGCGACGATTTTGACGAGTACGAGGAGGCGCTCATTGAGGTCGAGGGGGATGTTCTCTGGGCACAGTAGCTGGTGACTTCGACCTCCATCCGCTCGCCACTCCGTGGCGGGCGACGATGGGCGCCGAAAGGCAACCGAGGGCCAACCGTGGCCCGGCAAATGCGCGACAGGCGCAAGGAGATGGATATGAAAGTCTACACGATCGAGAAAAAAATGTCCGGAACCGGAACCATCCACGGCATCGCGAGCGAGCATTACGACAGGGAGATCAAGTTTCGGAACGGAATGAAATACGCGGTGGTCTTGGCTGCCTTTTACGGTGACTGCTACAGCACGCACAAGACCAAGGATGCCGCCGCAGACATGTCAAACTCCCAGGCCCGAGCGGGGTACAGTCACGTGGTACTAGACACCGAAGGCAACACCTATACCTCAAACGGATGGACATTGGTAGCCGACTGACCTTCGACCCCCACGCCGCCCCCCCGAAACTCGGGGGCGGCGATGGGCGCCGAACAAAAAAGGAGACTGAGAGATGAGAGGTGTATTTTTTGGTAGAGAACAATTGCCGGACGGGATGGTTGGTATCGATTATGACGACGATTATGTGCAGCAACCAGGGAATTTGGTCGTCGTGTATTGCGAGATGGAGGATGAGGTAATCCCTCATACTGATAATGCATACCCGGCAGGTTTTTATCCACGGGACTACAAGTGCCCCTCGTATATTGCGAGGATAAAAGCCTTAGAAGATGCCAAGGAGTGTATAGTGTGCCCAGACTGCGGACGAGAGCGCCTTATTGTTCCGCAGGATCCAGACTGTTTTGATGCTAGGATTGGTGGATACCCGCTCATGGTATTGAGGTGCCCCATATCTGCCGCGTGGAGAGGGCGGGCGGCGAGGGAGGTCGGCAGGTTATACAGATATCGTCCAACAGATATTGTTCCGGTTGACTGACCCTCAGCCCCAAGTGGCCCGTTAAACGCGCGACAGGCGCAAGGAGAATAAAAAGATGAATATGGAACCATATGGATTCGAAGGAATCCCAGATTGGAAAAGGGGATTTTTAACCTTTGACGTAGAGCATAATTGTAGCGGATACGTGTCCATGTGGATAGAGGGTTGCGGCATCTCCTCCATGTGGCTAGACGTAGTGAAGGAAGGGAAAAACCTCGGAGGGCTCATTCTGTACGAGGATGGAATAGTGTGTGGCGCAGGCGAATACGCCACACACCCGAGGGAACTATACGATTGGGGGGATTACCTGTTATCGGAGGCAATCCGTCAAGACAACACCGTGGCGGACTGGGCCAGGAAATGGATTGATGCCCCCGAAGAAACTGTGGCGCAATGGAAGAGATGTCGTCGATATTGGGCCGAACAGGTCGATTCTAAAGCCGTGGAAGAGATTTTACGATCTGGAGGAACGTGTAAAAAGCACGGCGAGATGTTTGAGATCGAACTGGAAAGTAACCCCAACCTAGTGGTTACTGATTGGCCGGACAGCGATTACGATTCGGGTTGGACGCAGATCTCATGTAGGCCAGGGCCGCCTACCCATGTCGGTTCAATCAAATTAACGAAGCATACGCGAACCATGATCCACGACTGACCCTCGACTTCTACTTCGCTCGTCCCCCTCAAGGCGGGTGTTGAAAGGCAGAAAGGAAAGTAATATGTATCAGGTAATAGATTGTGCTAGAGGAAATGTGATCGATAGTCAGTGGGATGATTTCGATGACGCTCTCGTGAGGGCAGGGGAGCTTGCTGCTGAACAGGCTATTGAGGATGTCGAGGTATCGACCTATGAGAATGGTGATGACCCTCGACGCGGCCCGGGGAACTGGGAGGCGGGGGCGTGTCCGTATGGTGATGGAGGTGGATATTGGACGCATGTTGAATGGGTTGACTGATTTTGACTTTGTCAAGTGATTGTTGAGGATGAAAAGAAAGGATTTGAATATGTCATTAGATATTAATTCATATACAGGAGCCCTTGTGTTTTGGTGTCCGGATTGTGGAGCACAAGTTGATGAGATGGAAGATAAATGCCCCAATTGTGATTATGATGGTGTGGATGGTTGGGAACCGTCTCCGCCTGCAATAATGGAAGTTTACTAGGCCTAAATGGGTGATGAAAGAAGGAGAAGTGTAATGATTAACAAACTTCATAATTCTCTTGCCTTAGCGAGAGAATTCCTTGAAATAGGCGTTATAAATAGCGTCTCAAAATATTTAGAAGATGCAATGTCAATTGTAGATGATCTTGTGATTGACATTAAAAGCATTAACGACAATCTCCTGACATCTCAGGAGAATGTAGAAAAACTGTCTGAGACGTTGTCGCGATTATTCTACGACAAGCAACAAAATGAAAATGAAATCAGATTACTTAAAAAAGAAAATTCTCGCGTAAGGCGCGAGTATATGGTCTTTAAAGATCATGCGGAAAAAGAATTGTCCCAAGCTCGTTTGTATTGGCATGCAGGGTATAAATCAGAGCAAAATGCTCGTAACTCAGTACGCCTTTCCTACGAAAGGGAGTGTTTACTATCAGAGATAGCGTACGAGAATAGACAGTTAAAGGAGAAGATGTCATGTGTAAAGAAGTTAGCGGAGCCCGTGAAATTAAAATTGGTCCATTGCCAGTTTTCATCGAAGATTGCGTAATAGGGGAAACGTGGGGAGATATTCTTCCTGAAAAAATTAACGGAGAATGGTTTGACCAATTTGGCCACTCTGTAACTCGTGAATTAGGGGGATGGTTTGTATATTTAAATACAGACGACGATCGTGTATTCTATATAGCGTGTGATCTTGCAAAAGAATTTGTGGGGCCACAAGCATGCTCTAGCTCTGGATCCCATTATATATTAAGCGATGGAAATTGGCACATTTCAACATTGGATGCTATAGAAATTCGAAATATTGCATCCTCTATGAATATACCAATAGAAGTCGTCAATGATGCGATTATTCATCTAAGAATGACTGACACTGAAAGGGTGAATGAGTCAGATCATGACGCGCTAGAGTCTTTTCCGCGCGGAAGATACTATGCTCGAGGGGGAGGAGTACATCTAGACGGAAAACCTTGTGGGCCATCTTGTCCACAAGGTAGATATAGGTAGAATGAAAAGAAGGACGTGGGGTATTAAAATGAAAATTGTGATTTTTGCATTACTTATCTGTTATTGTACGGGTTGTGAAACAACCCCTTATGAATTGTGGATCGACGATACATGTTCTGATTCAGATCAGGAAGTTATTCGAAATTCTGTTAGTTACCTTAATACGTGGACGAAAAACTTAACAGGTAAAGCTTTCATCAGTATAGAGGGTACTGACAAAGTGAATCACAGAAAGGCGCTCACTGTTGGGTCTGATCCAGCCTGGGGGAGGGATTTTGTTGTATGTTTTTACGATGATCCACAGATGGAGGAATGGGCGGGTTTATTAGGTCATGCATACCAAAATGGTGATGTATGGTTATTTAGATATTTATTATCGGATGAATTATTCACACTTACGGTATTGCATGAATTAGGCCATTATATTGGTATGGATGACATAGTATCTCCTGGATCGGTCATGGATGCAATCAATACAGGAAATACTTTTACTGAAGCAGATAAAATAGAATTTTGTTCGGATGTAAATTGTCATGACTGAATATCATATCAGATTAGTCTTATATGCAAAATTGGTTAATTTAACGCCTGAATTAATTTTACAGTTATACAGCGAATCTTATAGTCGATGGATAAAGGATGAACGCATTGCATGGTGCGCTCAAACTGGGCAAATAAAGAATGGGCGATGGACCGTTGATCAGAATAACTTATTTGATGAATGGCTTTGTTATAGATGGAATTTTAGTAGGCCAATAGAAATGATTAGGAAATCTATTAGAAGAATTCCTATAAAACAGAAAGGATAAATAATATGAAACGTACGCCAATTAAATCGGTAGAGGTAGTTTACGAAACACCTCCTTTGAGGAAAGAATGTGGGGAGGCTATGTGTTGGGAATGCATGGGGCATTGGGCAGACGGAAAGGTGGACTGTGAATCAAGGAAATGCCCATTTTATCAATATCAGCCTTACAGAAAATTGGAGCCTGATTTTTGGTGGCGTCAATTTAATCCCAAACATAAAGGGAAAGTTACATGGGAAGATTGCAAGCGGGAAATGACTGAGGAGCAAATAGAGGAATTGAAGGAACGAGGCCGAAGGTTGGGAGCGAGTAGAAAAGGAAAAAAATAAGATGAAAAAGCCTATTGAGATTATTGACGTATTTCGTTGTGTTGATATAGACACAACATATATGGAGCCACTTGAAGAGTGGCATTGGATTTCAAAAACACAAAAAGCTCAGCGATGGGCATTGAAGGGAGTGTCAACTAGCGTAATAGATTTTTATATTGTAGACAGATCTTTAAATACTTTAATACCGGATGACCATGTAATGGTTGTTGAGTTGTCAAAGAAGGTTGGTAAATATGATCATTCAAAACGCGATCATATTTGCATTAAATTTGTACCCGCACATCAATCTCCATCATCTTGTGTGGGGTTACATTCTTCATGTGATGATGAACAAATTCATCTTCATATCGGTGAATTAATGTATTCTTATTTTTATTTTAAGGATTTTGAATTAAAAAACCCAGATCATATTGAAGGTATTGTTAGATGGCATTTTGATCGTTATTATAAATTTCTAGACAATAGCGATATAAAGAGCGCTGTGGTACAATTATCTGAATATATAGATCAAAATAATTGTACATTGGCTAGTATTAACCGTGCGGCGTCACGTATTTTATATGATCATGCTAAGGTGAGGGGTTTCCGCAAACTGACCAAACAACAACAGAAGCGTTTAGGTTTATTAGGTCAATGGCATACAGAGGCGGAATATGCAACGGCTTTATCTAAGATAGAGAATAGTAGGTATCATCCTTCTGGTGTTAGTGATTATTCCTTAAGAGAAAGTAGAGGTGTTGCAGAACATGGATAATGTGTCGTTAAAAAAGGAAGAAGGTGCGAATAATGAATAAAGTATTACAACAAATTATCACGGAATTGGAGAAAGAAAAGGGAGAATGGATAGAACGGGCGGATAACACCTATGATTGGGCGGTAATACATAAAGCTCATGCACAGGGAACTGTTAGTGGTCTTTCTGATGCTATTTTTATAATTAAAAAATATGTAGAGGTGTTGCAGAACATGGATAATGTGTCGTTTAAAAAGGAAGAAGGTGTGAATTCAGTGGGCACAGTCCCCTGTGTCTACTGCCAAAGAGATAATGGAAAAGGAAGGAAGAAGGTGTGAATGATGGATAAAACGGTACGGCAACAAATTATTACGGAATTACAACAAAAGAAAGAAGAATGGCTGAAGGAGGCAAATAACTGTTACAGTAGTTGGGCTACAGAGTATAAAGCTCTTTCGCAGGGAGCAGCTAGTGGTATTTCCGATGCGATTAATATAATCAAAAAACATATGGAAAGGAATAACATTAATGGAAAGTAGATATCAACGAAAACAAGAAGAAAAGAAAATGACTCGGATGGAGATGATTAAAGAATTGAAGAACCATGGAATTCTGGTTAATAAAAAGGCGAATACGGACAGAGTTACAAAAAAGTATTTTGCCTTTAAGGAGGAGCAGCGAAAAAAGAAAGATAAAAAATCAATAGGGCATGTGGTTGTTCGTAAAATATCAAGGCAAAGGAGGCGTACCATTCAACGTCGTAAAGAGCGCGCTATAGCAGAGATTGGCCGACATGTTGTTCCGAGATATAGAGCAGAAAGAAAATAGAAAGGAGACCAATTATGGATCTAACACACGCGTTAAGGGTTTTTGAAAAAGAAGAAGGTTTTTTTAAAGATAATGTGGAATTGAAATCTGTATTTCGAAAATTGTCTATGCAAAGGCATCCGGATTGTGGGGGGAGTGAAACAGCCTTTATTGAGTTAACGTCAGCGTATGAATTTTTGTTTGAAAAAATTAAAGAATTGGGAATTAACACATCTATCTCGGATAAGACTATTGAGGGGGATTTAATTACGTCGTTGGGGAAAGGCTTCCCTATTACGGAGATTGATGTAGGGCCTTGTGATGTATGTTTAGGAAAAGGATATCATATATACCACGATAAAGGGCAAGTATTGGGTATTGGAGAATGTCCTATTTGTATTGGAGAATGTCCTATTTGTAATGGCGTAGGGTTATTTTCCTATGCTTGTCGATATTGTAACGGTACGGGAAAATATCGTAAATCAGAGCACCACAATGAGATTGAATGTAAAGTTTGTAATGGGTTAGGGAGGTTTTATCCTGTTAATAAATTTTGTGATATTAATTTTAAAGAAAATGTCACTATGCAAGATATTGAAGCCTATATAATGAGTAGAGATAAAACACAATGGATGTCTTTTACAGATCTTTTATCCCATAATAAATTACGTACTAAAAAATGGTATAGGATGCGCATAATCCCTGAAAAGAACAAAATTGGGGTAGCATGTAAAAATTGTCAAGGATCTGGTCAAGTGGAAATTAGGTCTGATGACAAACCTTATTACAGTACTTGTTATCATTGCAAAGGATTGGGGGAAGTTAAATTGAATTTGTGGAATCCAGTTTTAAGAAGGGGGGTTATGAAAGGATATAGGTAAGGAATAATTATGAATAATAGGCAGCAAAGATTTATTCAGAATAGAAAAAAAGAAGGGAAAAAGAGAAAATCTTTTTGGTGTACTGACTTAGAATGGGGAATTATCTCTTACATTAGACAACATATTGAATTAGAGTATATTAGTGTACAGGACATGGTGGGAGGAGAAAAATTTGTTGTTTATGAAGATACCATTATACCAATTGGTACAATAATAACGGCTAAAGCTTTTTGGGTACGTGGGAAATTTAAATGTGTTGTATTTACTTATAAAAATAAGGAATATATGCGAGAAATTAAATATTTAAGGAAACTTACTATAACTTAGTGAGGTTTTCATGCAATCTTTTCAAATTACTGAGGATGGCATTGCACGACGTATTCAGTTAGTTTTAATGAATGAAATGCGACATCGGAAAAACAGAATTTCCGATGAATGGCGATTGTTGGAAACTATCTGCGTTTATGAAGCTGTAAAATTAGAATGTGAAAAATTGAGCAGGTTACCTAGTATTTCTATTTATCAAATTATTAGCGTTATGCAACGAGCTAGAGGTAATCCGGATTTTACATATAGAGTAGCTAAACATTGTGAAGCTTTAATTCTTAGTAGTGCTTGAATATACCGGCAAAATGCCGTATACTATAAATGAAGTGGTTTATAATATTTAGGTATTTAAATACCTAAATAAAGAAAGGAAATATTATGGAAAAGAAAATGTTGGTTGCGACATATACAAATAGTGTAGGGGAAACTATTTATATCAAGAAGACTTCTAAAAAATACTATGTACATTTAAATTCCGCTAATGGTTCTATTTTAGCTGAAGGAAATTTTCGGAAGGTGTGCGACGGGGAAATTGTAGTTGGTTATATAGGCAATATGCCTGTAACAATGAATACATTATTGGATATGAATAGCGTTGGGTTAAGGTGCGAATGATGAGAATAGAACGATTAGAAGAATTGATTAAATTCAATGACGCACATGATAGTATTAAGGTTTTTTTGTATTTTGTAGTGCCTTACATGGATTTTAATACTGATTGCGATATATCTGATAATTATCAGGATACTGTTAATATAGTGCTTATGGGGGGTGAATTTGATCCTTATAGGTTTCTTAAAATTATTGAATCTAATAGTTTTGAAATTTCAGATTCATTTTTGAAGAGTACAGGAGAACAGGAAGTAATATTATACTATAGGGGCCATATTATCTATATACCAATTAGTTGGATATTTGAACGAAAGGAGGGTGCAGATGAAAAATTGTTATGGATAGGTTATGAATTTTTTGAAAAAGGTGAGAAGTACTATCGAGAAAAATTATTAGACTATTTGCGAAAAGGAGACACTAAATGAGGTACATTTTATTATTGATTTTGTTTTGTTCTTTTGCTGCTTGTGAAGATCAAGATTTCGAAATGGATGCTATAGAAGATCAAGCAGGACTTACCGTAGTTACTCGTCATAAATGTAGGAATCCCATTGATATCGATAATCAAGACGATGCAGACTATTGGGAGGAGAAACCTACTTATTGTATTCAGGGGGATTTGACGGTTGTTAATGCTTCGGCATATTCTGTACGTATGTCTAGTCTTGTAAAGATTTATGGACGATTAGTCGTTGTGAATAATCATGATTTACAAGATTTACGTTTTGATAAATTGCGATATGTTCGGGATGGAGTATTTATTATTAGTAATCCACGTTTATGTGCAGATTATTTTATACCTAGATTATTGATTGCTGCCACTGGGTATAATATAGAGCCATTACCTTCAGGATATTTACTTAGTGATAACGGGTCTTGTACGGGTTATCCTGATATCTGATTTTTATGGGGGGGATTTTATTATATGAAAGGAATTTATTATTAGGTAAACAAACTATGTAAATATTTAAAGAGGTATTGAGGAATGGTGGATAGAACATGGGTAAGCAATTAAAAACAGGTTGGTATTGGTTTAGAAAAAGGAATTTGGAAATAGAGTGGTTACCTGCTTTTGTATTTATTCAAAGAGGTGGTGAACCTATTTATAAAGTTTTTGGAGATAGTGATTATAAGGCATTAGCTTTAACTGATGAATGGCAATGGGGCGATAGAATACCTAGTTATAATGAGCATTGTTATCCATGTACGGATTTATTGAAAAGAAAATAAGGAATAATCAATGCCTGTGAAAGCTAATCAGCTTTATTCTGATAAGAAGAATAAAGAAGTGAAAGAGATACTGACTGAGGAAGAGATTGATGAAATATTGGCTATGGCTGAAAATATAAAAACTGCTTCATTAAATCAACTTCTAGAAAGATAAATGATCATGGAAAGAAGTTTAGTGGATAGTTTTAAATTTAAATCTGTTCAAGCCAATTATTTGTATAAGCAATTATTACAAATAGCTGAAGATTTTAAGGTGTCTAGGGAAATTAGAGATAATGAATTAGATAAGCTTGATAAAGTTTATGCGCAAAGTCAGAGCGCTATTCGTTATCAAGATATGGTGAGTAATGCTTTTAAAGAAGCAATGCAGGTAGAATTAACAATGATAGAAAGTTGTGTATCAATTTTTAAAACATTAAATGATAGTGATTAAATAAAGGAATTTATTATGTTGAACACTAATACATTCAAAGGAGTTATTATGAATGAAATCAAAAAAGGTGACTGGGTTTACGCTGAAGATGGTGGAGAGCATGTATTTCAGTGCTCTGGAACAATGGGATTTGACGGTCTCGTCGACGGTGGAGATCATTGGTGGCACGAAGAATACTGCTATCGACTAGGGCCTCTGAGGACCGGTGACAAACTCGAAGTAGGAGATAGGGTGGCGGTGATTAAGCGGTGCGCTACTGCTTATCCTGATATTGGGACAATACATAGGGTCATGGGTTTTTCGTTTGGCAACATTAAAATAGATTTTGCTTCTGGTCGTATCATGCTGCACAGAGAGCTCGCCCGACTACCGGATTGTACGCAGGATAAACGGTGCGAAACGTCAGACGTAAAAGAAACACACTGTGCAGATGATGTTAAAGACGACCAGCCAATACCGTACGTGTTGACCGGCCTGACCATGGAAGCCCCGTGCCCGCACCCTGAGTTTGAGGGATCCACGTGGGATTATTGTGGAGAAGGATTTAAAATATATTGGGAAAATAATGGATGGATAGCGCATAGCATTAAACCATCAGAAAAATGGAACCCTAGTTTTCCAGTGCATTCTGATTCATTGGATTTAGTTACAGAAGAAGACAGTTTTTGGAGACTGGTTGAATTGGCTCCCCAGCAATCTACGCCAGGCAAGAAACTCGAACGACCTAGGAAGCACGGTGGAATCAAAACTCCGTGGAATCCCTGGGAGATATAGGAGTGAAAAATGATAAGAGAATTTTTAATTAAGGTTACTGTGCCTGAATGGGCTACGTGTTACGCAATTGATGAGAGTGGGGATGTGTATTACTATGAAAAGAAACCAGTTGCAGATGATGATGAAGACGGGGAGATGTGGATCTCAAAGGGTAGAATGGAATTCTCAGGAATAACGCTGGAATTGGGCCTATTCGGTGACTGGCGCCAAACTTTGCACGAAATCATAAAAGGATAAAAATAATGAAATTTTGTATGAAGAAAGAAAATGTAGTTAAAGCTATGAAAGAAAAGGTGTCTTTGTATTTAGTAAATACTTCTAATAAATACAGTATGTATTGCACACCTATTCTTGTTACATCAGTTGAGGGCTCCCATGATGAAATGCGCGTTACTTTCGAGTATATGCATTTTTGTAAAACAGGAGAAAGTTGTCCATGGTCAAAAGATGAATTTTTGTTTGAAACAGAAGAAGAAGCTTTAAGGTATATGTATAAAGAAATGAAACAATATATAGATAGTAAAGTGTTTTATTTAAATTCAGTAATTAATGATTTCAATAAGAAAATTGTTAAAGCAGGTAAGCAGTTAGCTTTAATTACTCATCAGTATATAGGAGATGAAAATAGAGATTAAATTTAAAAAAATTAATATTACAAGTCTATAGAAGGCAGTAAGTGATGAGAAAAAGATTACGAAAGAAATTAGGATTAAAAGAGTTTATTAATTTTGCTTTTTATATTTATATTACTTTAAAAGATGAATTCAATACTAAAGAACATTTAAAAGTAGTATTAGAGTACTTAATTACTTTTTGTGAAAGATATGGTTTGCATACTGGCGGAGTATCTAGAATTAGAATGAATGATAAGCAATATAACATTAAGCATTTTATCACTAGTGATAAATGTTTTTATATAATGAATTGGCGCCAAATTTTTTTGTATACATAATTAGAGGAACTAGAATCAGTAAAACAAGTAGTGTGTGAGGACGTAACTCGTTTAGGATTAAGGTAGGAGTTTACTAATGGCGGTGCATCCAGAACTAGCAATTGATATTAAAATAAATGATATAGTACGAGTTATAGATCTATATTCTGCTCACTTTTATAAAATAGGTAAAGTGTATGGATATTTTAATTTATCATCATGTGGGTTAAGGGATTATCAAGTACAATTTAGTAATGGAGAAACTAAGTGTTTTAAGCCAACGGCGCTTGAGGTAATAGGAAAAGGTGGGTATAGGCCATTAACGGAATAATGTTTCCAGAAAAAACATATAAATCTGGTATTTAAATACCTAAATATATTTAGGTATTAACTATATAATGAATGCTTGTCCTTAATAAATTGACTTTGAATAATATGGAGATAAGTAATGTATATAAGGAGTAAACCAAAGAACGTAATGAATAGAGCTGATTTAGAAATGGTTGCTATTAATAAGGAGGCAATATATAGAGTAGTGGTCAGTGATCATTTAAATAGTCTTAAATATGATAAAGTATTAATAGTTTCTGTAGAAGATATAGCACCACACGCAAATCATTTAGGAAGTTATAAAGAGGATTTGTTTTTCTATAGTTATTGTTTTGTAGATAATGGTATGTTCAAGATACTTTCAGGACTTTATAAAGTGTCGAGTCATAGTAAAACAATTTTTATGTTTAAGACGGAGGAAGAAGCTATTGATTTTATATTCGCTGTAGGTCTTTACTCAGTAAATAAGAAAATAGCTTCTATAAACAACGCTATTCGTGGAATGAATGTGATGGGTTTAAAGAAGTGTAAAAGGATAGCCCCTATAAAGAATAGAAAGGTGGGTTAAGAGATGTTTAAGATATCAGAGAATGGAGAAGAGTTTTTAATTGAGGAAAGGTGTATTTGTGGAAGTAATAACTTGAGATTTAGTTTACCTTATTTTGCCGTAGTATGTGATGAATGTTGTTTAAGGACTTCTGCTTGTAATTCTAATAAAGAAGCCTGCATTATGTGGGATAAACAAATGAAAATTTTAAAAAGGAATAAGTAAAATGGTTCATTCATTCATAGGGATTATTTATTTGAATTTACTTTTTTGGTTGGTTAGTGATACTTTATTAAGTACGGCTTTGGTTATAAAGAGAAAAAGATTAATCAATATATGTTTTCATTCTGCTTTTATAGTCAAAGTAGCCTTAATATTGTTTAATTGTTTTTATATATTTAATATTAGGGGATAGAAATATGAGTAAGATATAAATGATGTTTTTTAAAGTGAAAATATTATATATAGTATGGGCTTTTTTCTTAGTATTTTTAATAGTTGCAACCCAATTACCTAATAAACTACAACAAGTATTGTTCTACTTTACGGTATTTTTTGGTGTAGGTATTGTCTTGTATTCTTTAATACAAGGCTTTATAAAGTATTTTGGAGGTATGTAGTGACTCAGTATCAGTCTTTAATTCATGAATACTTATTTAAAACATATGGAATACCATTAAGTACTGTATCCTTGTCTACTTATATTTTATTAGATATTTATAAAATATTTTCTTTTGATACATCTGAGGTTTGTCATATAGCGGTTAGATTACAATCAGTTTTTTATTTGTATGGTTGGGAAGGGCTTTTAGAAGAAGAAAAAAGGATTAGATATGAGAAAAGTGCAAATAATGATTGAGGTAGAAGTACCTGATGGTATTGATTCAATTGCTATTAATCGCTATGGTGATGTTTTTGGATTTCCATACGGAAGTAATCCAATTAATGAATCTAATTCATGGACCATTTCAGATAGGTATTATTCTCATCTAAAAATATCAAACTGGAAAGATACATTGACAAAAGTAGAGGATTAGAGATGAAATCAAAATCAATTAAAGAACGTATGGAAGAACTAGCCATTGCGGCGAATACTGCAAATAATCCTGAAAATGCTTATGTATCTAGTTATACTTTAGGTATAGCAGATGGACTTTTACAAGCGTTTAATTTGATTTATAATACCAATAGACCAAAATTAGAATTACCTGAGAAGTTTAAAATGGTATTAGAGGTAGATAGAAAGGTTATTATAGAAGAATTAGGAAATGAGGCGAAAGAATTAATGGCTAATATAGCCTTAATGGGTATGACTGATGATTCAGTGCGGCATTGAAATGAGAAATAAAATGAATGACATATTGACTTTAGATAAGATTAGGGATTTGATAAAGGATAAGAATTCTTTGTGTTATGTTTATGATAGTGCTATAGATTCTTATTTTATTGGTAGAATTTGCCAGTTTTTTTGTGAGGAAGAAGGAGAATATGTCTTTATGAAGAATGAATGTGGTGTTGCGCGTAGAGAAATACCTATAGCATTAGTGGGATTAAGTAGAGAGCATGCTAAAGCATTATACGCTGTTAAACGAATGTCTGAACTTATTTCCTCAATAGATGAATTACAATTGGAAAGAAATATGTGGAAAAATTATTTAGAGAGTATAGAAATAGAACAAGAGGAGAAAGAAAATGTATGAAGCATTAACTATTAATCAGTTAATTGATTGTTTAAATAATCAAACACCTTGTTATGTTATTGATAGGAATATACCTTACGAAATACTCATATGCAAAATAGTTTTTACTTCAGTTTGGTGCAAAGTAGTTTGTACAGGAGTAAATTTTCATGGCGAAGTAATCCCGCCTATGATTGGTTTATCAGAAGATCATGCATGGGCTTTACACTATTCTAGTGAATTAGATAAGGTCCAGAAAACTATTAAAGATGCAAAAGAATTGGAAAAGGAACTAATGGAAAAATTAGTACAATTCGTGAAAAAGGTAAATGGTGAATAACATGGCAAGTTATTTAACTACGGTAAAGGAAGTAAGGGAGTGTATTAAAAATAAAACTGAACTTTGGACTATTTTAATACGAGAAGATACACAAGAAGGTTTTGTATTTAGGGTTATTGTGGATTCCTATAATCGGTTTAGTGGTAAATCAATTTGTGTTGATAAATGGATTCCCAAATATAATAAGATTTTATGTTTAGTTTGTCCAGTGGCTGAGACATCTCGGTCTTTTATTTGGTGTACTGGTGGATATGATAGGCCCATGAATTATTTATTTTATGACAGAGAAAGTGCTATATTGGCTTTAAATAAATATTGGAAACAAGCAGATATAGAGGAGGATAGGGTATAATGGAATGGCAACCTTTTAAGGTAAATGAGTTAATAGATTTAATGAATAATGGCACGGTTTGTTTTGTGTATAATGAAGGAAATAGTCAATATATTAATTTTAAAATAGATGGAATAATGATAGATAAGGGGGATAGCATAAATAAGTGTTATGTATATACGGATTTAGATAGAGATGATGTATTAGAAGAACCTATTGACAGTGACTTAGTAGGAGTATGTAAATCGCATGCGTATTATCTACGAGAAAATTATTTGAGTAAAAATAAAAATAGTGAGAGTAATACAAATCCTATTGGGCCAAGGACTAAGGAAGAAATTAACAATTGTATTAATAGCAGAACTATAGTGTATAGTTTTCTAATCCAGCCATCGGTTTTAAAAATAATAAAAGGAAGAATTGATAGAGTAGATTCTATTTCCCCTGAGTTTTTGTTAGTATTCTCTTGGGATGAATTAGAAGGTAAACGATGGAGTTTACCTATTGAAAGAATCTTTTATACTAAGAAATTAGTGTTATCTGAAATAGAAAGGATTTGGGAATAATGGCATATGAAAATATTCGCTATAATGGATATCTTTTTTCACCTGATGAAAAAAAGATTAGAAGAAAAGGCCCTAGATCCAATTCAGATTTTTATGAATGTATTGATAAAGAATTATCTGTTTATTATGTATCTATTAGGAGTTTATCTATTGAAATTCAAAAAGGACATATTGTACAAGAAGGTAGTTTTGATGAATGTAATTGTTGTCCTACTTATTTATTTCGTAGTGAACTAGATGGAGACATTTACACTATAAGAGAACGAGAAAGTTTGTTCTATGACAAAGATGACGCTTTACACTATATTAGCTTAATGTGGAAGGGATAAAATGCGATTAGATGAATATAAAACCACTAATAATAATCAACTTTATAAACGATTAAGAAAAAGGTATTTAGAAAATCAAAATCTTATTTCTTGTTCATATTGTAGATATCATCGATTAGAAAATAGAAATAAAAAGGGATGGACAGGAGATCGTATGTGGCAGGTAATGTGGTATCCTGTTATATCTAGTAAAACTACTTGGAAAAAGGTAAGAAGATATCAATATAAACGTAGTAAAAGGTTAGTAATATGGAAAGAAGATCAATTCAGTATTTAGTTAATACGTTTAAACGAATCCCATTTAAATTAGATTTAAAATCTATCCAATTACCGGAGTATTCAGCTATGGTAGTATTGGGTGACCAAATTACTGAAGAAAAGGCTTCTGAAATAATTATTAGAACAGATAGTCTTAATATATGGGAAAGTAAACATGGTGGTTTTAAAGGATGTATTACCTATTTACCTTTGATTTTTTTATGTAATGAATGGATTACTTCCGAATATAGTAAAGGTCCTCATGGTTGGTGCGATTGGGAAGGAAATATTGGTTGTCATTATGGGAATATAGGGCCTAATGCAACGGTTGAATGGATAGAATATGAATGGAAATTAATTGCTTATTACTTTCCTTTTCTTAGTCTGAGGTGTCAATTATTTGATAGAGATGTCAATGATGTAGGTCGAAAACCTATAGTAGAATATGAAGTAAATAAAGGAGTAGTAAAGACTTTATTACCTAGTGATTGCTTGGCACATAGTATTTATGGTGCTAAATATAGGACTGTGAAGGAATGGTGTGAGACTTACCCGGTAGAAGAACGGTATAAAGGATTTAAAAATTCTAAACAAGTGGAGGAGGCTTATAAAATATGTCTGAGAAAATAGTAACGGCTTGTGATAAAGAACATTATTGTGGTTATGAGGGTATTAGCTGTATAAATATGTTGGATTGTTCTTACTATGAAAAGTGTAATTGTAGAGTTTGTATAAATGTTGTATCTAATACATGTAAATGGGAATCTAGTATCGGTAGATGCGAAAATATAAAAGCTTGGCCAGAGAATCAAAATATTGAAAGTGAAATAGAAGCAAGTAGGTCTTTTGCAAAAGCTTTTAAATGGGCTATGCAATTAGGAATGGAAATTGAATTTTTTGTTTCATTTATGGATCATATGAATAATGGATATAGTATAGTTGAATCTATTTTCCATGCAAATAGGGAATGGGATTTATAAAATATGTCTGAGAAAATAAAATGATTTGTTTGCATTGTGGCTATTGCTGTACTCATTTGTCTGTTGTTATAGTAGATAATCCTAAATTAGGTATTCAAGAAGGTAATTTAATACATCATGCAGGTAATGGTCCTTGTAAACATTTGATAGGAAATCATTCAGGGAAATATATGTGTGCTGTTCACAATGAGGAATGGTATAAAGAAACTCCATGTTTTCAATATACTCAGATTGAATCTTCAATAGATACATTTTGTCGAATAGGTTTATCAAAAATGAAAGGTATTGATGATGTTTAACAAAAAGAAAATAGATATAAAAGATCTTCCTTTTGCTTATATGGAAGAAGGAATGTGTGCTCATTGTGGTTGTAGACTAAGTACAACAAAAATGAATGGAAAATTTATTTGTGGTTATTGTAGAGTGCTATATAAAAAGTGTTATATAAAAAAGTTTTATTTAGTAAATGGGATGAGCTAGCTAAGCTAGAGGATTTAGCGCATGGTTGGAAAAGTTAGGAGACAAGATGGCTAAAAAGAGAGACATAGATAAATGGATTAAGAATGGGCAAAAAGTTTGGGAAGTAACTAATAATGGGCCAATAGAAGTAGAATTAATCTATAGGGATTATTTTCAGACCATGGTTCAATATATTAGTGGGCATCGTGGATGTTGTCCGCATTGGGCAATTTGTGAAATAAAAGAGGAAGCTTTATCTGCTTCTATTATACTTATTAGGAATGTGTGTAATTATGATTTAGAAAAATTAGATAAGCAATTTATTAAATTGCAAGAATTGGTAAATGAATCTAGAGAATATTCACATTTAGCGATAGTGAACGATAAAAGATTATCCTTTTTTAAAAAAGGATTTCGTTTAATGAAATTTAAGAAAGGAGAATAGTATGTACAACACTACGGCTTCCAATCACGTTTACCTTACTATTACTGATGCTATAGGTTTATGTAAAATTTGTAACCGGGTTATTTATAAAGAAGATTTAGTTGATGAAGAATTATATAGATGTATTGATTCTGTTATAAAATCAATGAGCATTGATTTATCAATAGCTAAGGATAAGGTGGTAAAATTTAATAAGGAATATCTTTGTTTAAAACATAAAGGTGTAAAAGAATTATGTTTTGGAAAAGAGGAGAATTAAAATGTCTAAGCAATCAAACTATGTAAAAGCAGATGTACTAAAGAATTTTGAAAATGGTAAAATGCCAAGAGTAAAAATTGATTGGCGTGGATTATTGTATATTAATAGAGCAGGAAAATTGATTAAGGTTAAATGTATTTATTCTGGAAATAGTAGTGCTGAAAGGAGATACTGTACTCATGATTGTGCTTGTTTTGGAGATCCCATAACACAGTATTTACCTCCAGATAAAATTAGGATAGAGTTATCTTTATGTCATAAGTTTATTGAGTGTGGATTGTATGAGTTTTTAGATGAACGATTATTGTCTATAGGGGAACGTCGATATATGAATGAATGTGGTGATTTTTGTCATTTAGATACCAGGGATGATGTTTGATATTTTTGAAATAATGGATAAATTAATTGAATTACGAAATACCTATTCTATTTTAGAGTGCTCTAATAAATGGTATTTCGTAATAGGGGATATTTACTTTGAGGCATTACGGGCTAATATACCTAATTGGATGCAGGTAATTTATGAAGATAGTAATGGAGAAAATAGATATAGAAATATTCCTATTGAGATTGATTATACTAATCGGACAGTAGTTTCTTTAGAAAGGCAAAGGATACCTAGATGACTGTTTGGAATGAAAGTAATGATTATGGAAAATCATTTCTTTTAGAGGAGTGGCGGCAAGCATGTGATCGAGCAAAGAATTGTTTAATTGGAACTGACCCTAATTTACGAGTAATGAGCGCATTACAAGAATTGCGTAGAATGAGATCTCAGGTATTTTCAATGGCGGGAGTTATTTGTTCGTCTTGTGGAGGGGAAGGCATGAAAACATATTCTTCTACTGCAACTTGGAAAGGAGGAATTGGTGGTCAATCTATTACCGAAGATGTTTGTGATAAATGCTGGGGAACTGGGCGCAGTGATGTAACTGGTTTAAATTTACGTAAGGTAGACCGGCTTTTAAGAAATAAATAAGTTGTTTATTTACTAATAGATGTTAAATTAGTTAATGTCATATGTCCTTTTCTTCTCCTTGGGTTACACCCCCTAAATTATATCGGCATGGTTGGTTTAGGGGGTGGTTTATCTATTTTCATTTTTAATAAAGATTTGTATTGAAATTATTGTTGATGTGGTGTATGGGTTAAATTCACTTTAACACTCATACTAAGGAGGTATGAATCATGGGAACATCACATTTAAACATTCTTTTAAGAGACCATCTTTGTACACCAATTACTGATTGCTGGATGCTTGATTTAGCTGTTCAGCTTTGTAATGGGACACCGTTATATGATGTATTTCCTATTGTACAGCAATTAAAGGATAGATATTCGTATGCTGCTGTAGTTAAGGATTTATCTGAATATCCTTTACCTGATCAAAGTGGAAATACTCTACAGGTTACTGTAAGCAGTGGGACTATGGAGGAACTCACATTTACTGCTCCAGCAATGACGCAGTCTCAGATTTTTACTCAAATTAAGAATAGAAACTTTACGGGGTGTAAAGTTTATATTCAAGATGGCCAAATTGTCATTGAAACAAATGATAAAGGTCCTACAGTTACTTTGACTATTGGTGGGTCTAATTCTATCGGATGGGCACCTGTGGAACAGGGAGCAGGTTATCGGATTAGTACTCGCTATTATCATAGTGCCTATCGAATTAATATACTTCCTCCTAGTGGACAGTATATTAATCATGTTGAAATGGATGTTCCTGTTGGGTGCTATAAGGTATTTGGTAGAGTTTGTCATGGTAAGAATGAGGATACCTCTAAGGTTATGCAGGTAATTGAGAATTGTGGGGAATGTTATACGGCCAACCTCTTATTGCCGGAAGTTATGAATTGTTCTCGAGATGTTATTTACCCATTAATGCACAAGTTACTTGATTATCAGGGATTGCCTGATATTGCTGATAGGGCAAAGGTATTACAGGGCATTGCGTATGTTGCTAATTTACCGAGGGAACAGATTTTAGTTGAATTGGCCGATCGGAAACAGGATGCCTTGGATATTGATAGGACTGATCTTGCAGCACAGGTTGATTTAATTATTGCTATCGCACAATTACTTCCACAGTGTTGTTAATTTCTAAAAAAGGGCTATATTGTAGATAGGCACTTTGTGCCCCTCCTGTATCTTTGTTGGGGTTGCCCTTGGCAGTGAGTCTCCTTTCCTCCTACCAAGGGCACTTTTTTATAGACAATACCTCCATTTTGCCGTAAAATATTTAGAGGAATAGTATTAAGGTATAATTAAGTACTTTAATACCTAAATGAAAGGAAAAACAAATGTTGATTAAAAATGTCACTGTTTTGGTTGATCGTGGGTGCGATAGGATTATGATCACGTTTGAAGATAAAGAGGCTTTTCCTAATTTGTGTGATAATACCGTCATACACATAGATACACAAAAGGGCATATGGGTATTAATCCAGAAGTGATTAGTTCTCTTCATGGGGTTGTTGAAAAAGGTGAGGAGTTAAAAGATAGACACATTGAGTTTACAAAACGTACTTAGACGCAATGAAAGGAAGTAGGAATGGACAGGAAAGAGATAAAGGATATACCTGTGAATAGAAAATTGTATGGAGAATATCTTCGTGAGGAAAGAAAGAAAAAACGAAAAACTCTTGGAGATATTGCAAGAGCACTGGAAGTATCAGTTACCTGTGTATCAGATATTGAGCGAGCTAAACGATGCCCATTTAGTGATACTCAAAATGAAATCATTGCGAGAATTCTCCAAATTTCTGTTGAGGAATTAAAGTTACGCGCAGCAGAAAGCCTAGGAGCGTTTATCTTAGTGGATTGTAATGTTTTACTTGTTTGGTTTACTTCTGATGGTTTTTCTAATCTTTATCTTATAAAAAATCCTATAAAAAAAGATATTGAACTCTTAGAGAAAGCACATGGGCATTATGTAAATGTAGATGAAGAAGATGCTATTCAAGAGGTTTTAATAATAGCTGATTATATATGTGAGAATGTAGATTATTGGTCAAATAAGAATGATCCTAATATGGGTAAATGGGTTAATTACAAATTGGATACATCTTCTCCTATTATAGTAGACGTTCCTATCTCTATTATTTATACATGTGGTTGGGTAGATTAGAAATGAAACTACGAGATATGAAGCCGAATGTTCGGTATAAGGTTATTAAGGGATCAACGGACAAAGCTTTTCAAATAGGGGATAGTGTTGAATTATGTGAAAAATCAAAGGATATTTTGAATCAAAATGCAGGTGGGTGGATGGATTCATATGATTTAGAAGAATCTGGTTATTTGGATAAAGTATTCGTTGATGTGGATACTGAATATCTTGTGAAAAAGATAAAAGAGAAAAAGGAGCAATTAGAAAAAGAAATCGATTTATTGAGTAGTTTATTGGAGAAAGAGAAATGAAGTTACGAGATGTAAAACCAAATACTAGTTATATAGTTATTAAGGGATCTAAGGATGACACTTTTCAAAGAGGGGATAAGATTTATATTGATGCGTTGTACGAAGATGGTTTTATTCATGGTATTGATGCGTGGATAAATGTAAAAAATTCTGTTTATTTGGATGAAGTAGTAGTGGAAGAAATAGATTAGTTTTTACTTTTTGGTTAATACCTTGTCTTTTTTCTAGAAATACTTCATATATAGAATAATGGAAGGAGGGAAAAATGCTTCCTGTAACGCATATTTTTTCTAGACGGCAAACTTGGCCAGGGCAAGTTCCTAAAAGATTAGACCCTATTTGTTATGGGCCGCAAAGATTAGCGGATTTTGAAAAATTTAATCAATGGACGCAGTCCACTGTGTCTACTGCTAAAGATGTGGTAGAGGGGCTAGGATTCCCTATTTCTCAAGAAAAGGAGTGGATAACTTTTCTTCAGACGCAGATTACTGGTCAAAAAAATGAGTTAGAATTTAGAAAATCAGTAGTTCTGAAGGCCATTTCAGATAATTTAGATCCTTTTTTACGGAATATAATTGGCGTACGTGCTATTAAATATTTTCGAAATATGAAAAAAAGTATACCTATTTTTATGTTACGAAAAGCGGTTCCTCGAGGAGGTTCTTACTATAGGAGGGTACCTAAGAAGAATGGAAATGGTTATAATTATTATTATAATCAAGAAACATACGAGCGAAGTAAGGGGGCACATTTAGGTGGCCCTGATACTGTTTCAGGGTATTTAGGAAATAAAATAAAAAATATTTTGAGTAATGGGGCGCAAAATCCTGAAGTATTTAAAAACCTTGTAAAAAAACATGGTTTAGATAAGATAGAAAGTGTGATGACTGAGTTACAAAAGAAAGGAAATTTGAAAATCAGTAAAGGTAAATTTTACTGGGTAGAAAGTGAGGGATAATGAAATGGAACTTTTTTGTAAAGTATGTGGATCTCCTGTGAATGGAGAATATCTTCGAATTGGTCATTTAGAGCGCAATGTGTATTCGTGTACAAATCGACATTGTGAACGAGCATCATTGCATTATCTAAAGGATAATGCCTCCTTGCCTTCTTGGATTCGTCTGAATCTTCAAGAATATAAAAAGGCCAATTAATGGCTAAATCTCCAAGGGTATTTACACATTGCCGTTGGGATTGTAATCGAATAGCAATTTTATTTATAGATAAAGAATTGTCTATAGATATTACACTAGAGGAAGCTAAAGAACTTTTTTCTAGCCTTAGAAAAAGATATAGAAGAGTATTCTTCGAATAAAGATTGAAATAAAAGGAGTATGTTAAATGGAAAAGGCAGTTTGGTCAAATGCGCATATGAATGATTTGCCGGATAGTGCGTTTCTTTATATTGAATCAGGTGGAAAGAAAGATGAAAGTGGTAAAACGGTACCTCGTTCATTGCGTCATTTTCCTTATAGAGGAATGGATGGTAAAATTGATTTAGCACATGTAAGGAATGCAATTGCCCGCATTCCTCAATCTAAGTGTGGTTTATCGGAACAACAAAAAGTAGCCTTACAGAATAGGGCTCGTAAATTATTGGAAGGAAAAAAAGAAATGGAAAAAGCAATGTTTCATATTAATTTGCAAAAAGCTGGTCAAGTTTATTATGGGCCTAAAGGCGGAAAGTATCGAGATCCACAACATAAAATACCTTGGAGCGATAAAGAATTAAAGTATGGAATGACTAAAGAAGAAGGACATATTCAATCTAGTGTATACAAGATACATAATACTGCTTCAGATACAGAAGCGTTAAAATTATTTAAAGAAATTACTGGTACATACGGAAATGATAAGATTAAAGAGGTTATTGCTAAACAGAATATTCCTATAAGTTCTGGACTAAAAGATGCCTTAAATTCTTATCGTGGAAGAAAAGATTTTATTAATACTTTACAAAATCATATTAATTGGGTCAAGAAGTATGGGGCGAAAAGAGATAAAGAAGAATCTTCAAACGTTCATGGAAAAATACTTAAAAGTTTAAATGAAGAAATTGAAATCTTAGAGACTTTTTTAAAGTCTACAATTGAAGATAGTTCTTTACCTATTATTGGAAAAGGTAAGGAACAAGGAGATCAAACATTAGATGGTAAAGGGAAATCTTCTGGCACTCCTGGTAGTGGTAGTACTGCCCCTGATAGAGGGGTGACAAAACCATCTGTAAAAAAGTTATCTGAAGATGATGAAGTAGACGAGAAAAATATGAAAGATCATAAGAAGCCTATTGAGAACACTGCAAGGAAAAGCCTTAATCTTTCTACTCACGCACATGACTATATGGCTAGAGAGGTAGCGTTACGAAAGGCTCAATTGCTTAAAGAAGATTTGGTTTATATTGAACCAGATGAACCTATTCAAAAGTCTATTGAAAATAAAATAATGACCTCTGATGAAATGGCTGTTCTTTCTATGCAGGATGAATCTTTTTATAAAGCGCATTTACTGAATCGGCCTTTGTCTGGTATTTCTTTAAGTACTGTTAGCAAGTGTAGACATTGCAGTAATACTTTTAGTAAAGCAATAACAGTTTGTCCGAATTGTGGTCGTATGTAATATAAAGGATTTTGATTATGGGCATTATTAGTACTTTTCAAGAAATGATGCCTATTGCTACGGATTTGATAAAAGCTAAACTTGAGCAGTCACGACAAGCAATCAATGTTCAAGCACAACAATTATCTAATCCAGCGCAAAAGGCAGATAATGATCCTAAGTCTATTTTCTTTGATCCTTATTCCGTAGTAGAGCAATTTGGCTATAAGGATCGTCCTTCATCTATTACGTATGCTACTTTGTGGAATATCTTTTGTAAGCTTCCAATTGTTCAAGCAATTGTATTTTTAAGAATGAATCAAGTAGCGGCTTTTGCTACTCCTCAACAAGATAAATTTTCATTAGGATTTCGAGTAGTATTAAAGGATAAGGATAAGAATACTACTAAGCAAGAACAGAGATTCATTGCACAGATGAATAATGTTTTATTAAATACGGGAGTAACAAATAATTCTAGAGGCAGAGACAGCTTTAAAACTTTTTTAAAGAAATTAGTATTTGATACCCTTATATATGACCAAATGTGTTTTGAAATAGTTCCTAATAGAAAAGGTCTCCCCGCCGAATGGTATGCTACAGATGCAGCTACCATTAGAATTGCAGATAATGGGAATGTATTTAATGATGAAGACAAAACAAAAGAGATCAGATATGTACAGGTATATGATGGGGTAGTGATTAACGAATATACCCAATATGAAATGGTATTTGGTGTAAGACACCCTAATACTAATATCAGGCTTCAAGGATATGGGGTAAGTGAATTAGAATTATTGGTGTCTACAATTACTTCCTTATTGTATGGCCATCAATACAATCAGAAGTTTTTTACACAAGGTTCTAGTGCCAAAGGTATTTTGAATTTTAAAGGAACAACTAATGCTAAGCAACTTGCTGAATTCAAAAGGCATTGGTACACTTTACTTTCTTCGGTTAATAACGCATGGAAAACTCCTATAACTAATACCGAGGGTATCGAATGGGTTAATATGCAGCAGACACATAGGGATATGGAATTTTCTGCGTGGATGGATTTTCTTATTAAAGAAGCTTCTGCTGTATATGCAACTGATCCAGCAGAAATTAATTTTAATTACGGTAATACTGGTCAATCGAGAGCTTTAGTTGAAAGTTCTTCTGCTGAAAAAATTATAGAAAGTAAAGAGCGCGGACTACGTCCCTTATTAAATGACGTAGGGGAATTAATTGCCATTCATATAGTGGAACCTATTAACCCTGATTTTACTTTTGAGTTTATGGGGCTTGATGCAGAAACAAAAGATAGTGTTGCTAAAAGAAATCAACAAAGAGTTCAAACCTATATTACGGTAAATGAATTAAGGGCTGAAGAAGATAGACCTCCATTGCCAGATGAACAAGGGGATATTATACTGAATCAGGTTTACATTCAGAACAAACAGCAAACACAAGCAATGCAGCAACAAGAAGAAGGTGATCAAAACGAAAACGGAATGACACAAGATGAAGAAGGTGATGATGGAAAACAAGATATAAGATCTTTATTATCTAAATATTCTGAGGATGATTTAGTTGATCAAAATGAAGATGATGAAGTAAAGAAAAGTTTAGTATTGGATGTAGTTTTATAAAATAAGGAAATTGAGATGAGTATTGATAAAAAATTTGTTGACCGTTATGCAGACGCTTTATCTAGGCTACATATTTCTGTTGAGGTAATTAGTTACTATGAGTCTTTGTTAAAAGATGCTAATCAATTAATTTATGAAGCGTCTAAACATACTACGAATGATTCTTTTTATAATAGGTGTCTTAGTTGGGAAGAAGGTTACCATAATAGGAGGGATAATGTCTAAGATAAAACATATTTGTCGTAATTGTGCCTTTATGCGAAGAAGCGCTAAACCTAAAACTATTTATAAATGTAGAATTAAAATTATGCATGGCATACTTCCATCGGTTGTTAAACCATCAAATGAATGTGACGTAGAGAATGGTTTTCAGCCGTTGCGGATCTTAAATAAGGATAAATAATTATGAAATTGGAACATATAGTGAATGCTAGAATTATAAAAGAATCAGATTTAAGTGATTTATATTTTGGTTTAAGTAATGACTTAGCTAAGATTACTGTTTCTGAATATGATAAATATTGTTCTGGTACTATTAATATTGATATAGGAGGAACAGAAGCTCTTTCTTTTGGGGATATTGATACAGTCAAAGGTATTTTATTAGTAGTTAACAATGATTGCGAATTAACTGTAAATAGCAGTAATGTTCCTATTTCATTGATACGTCATACGGATACTACTTACCCAAAAGCTAGTTTTTTCATGAACGCTTTAATTAGTGATTTTAGCATTAAGGCATTAACTGTAGCTTTATCTGGTTTTTATTGTGCTTGGGGGGAATAAATGGCTAGGAAAGATGAGATTGAGAGTATAGAAAAAGTATTACAACTTTATACTCAACAAATGGATAGCCAAATTACTAGGTTCAATGAAATTGTGATTGAGCAATCGATTCAAATTGGAAAGCAATCTGTTAATTTTGAAAGACTAGAGCGGACTGTAGCGCAAGAAGTACTTCCAGTGATTAAAGAGCTTCCTGGATTGATAGAGCACGGCATTAGATTAGCCCAAGATACTTGTCCATTGTATAAAGCTTGGGATAGGAAAGAAAAAGAATCAGTAGGAGATAAATTGGGTTCTTTATTTGATTCTAAACCACCAAATAAAAAGAAATTTACAATATCTACTAATCTTAAAATTAGATTAATTGAAGCGCTTATTCTTTTACTTCTATCCCTTGCGGCATGGTTTGGTATAAGTAGTTACAATGAACCTTTTTCAGTTGCTGATAAAGCAGTAACAACCCATAAGTAAAATGCACATACAAATAGAAGCAAAGAAGGAAGAACTTTTTTCCAAAAGAGTTTCTTTAGTAAAGTCTATCGCTGATTGCATTGGAGAAGTAGATTCTGATTTAAAAAATCGTTTAATAAAAGCGATAGACAATAAAGACAAATTGTTTACTGATCCAGTTTTACTAGAAGTATTGAAGCAATGGGAAATAGGTTATAAAGACCAAACCAATGCGATGCTTGTTGATATAAGTAAAGTATTGGATAAGGGAAAATTAAATAAGAGTCTTAGTTCTGATCCTTCTTGGATTGGTGTTGATTTAGATAGGACGTTAGCTGAATATCATGAATATAAAGGCCCTGCTTCTATCGGTAAGCCAATTCCTAGAATGGTTGATAGGGTTAAGGAATGGATTGCTAATAATAAAAATGTAAAAATTATGACCGCTAGGGCAAATCCAAATTCTAGCGATTTTAGAGCATCTATTACTGCTATAAAGAAATGGTGCAAAAAATATATTGGAGAAGAATTACCGGTAGTATACGAAAAAGATCTGCATATGGTTGAACTTTGGGATGACCGAGCTATTCAGATTAAACCTAATACGGGTATTAGGGCAGATGGATTAAATAAAAGTGAAGATGAAGGTATTTCATATTTTCATTACGATATAGATACAGATTCCTATATTGAAGACTATAATGAATATTTAAATAAAGCACAAAAAGGTCCATTCATTGGTCCACGTGGAGGTAAATGGGCTGATCCAGAACACACCATACCTTGGAAAGAAGAAGTACACAGCTACTCAGAAACTAAAGACCGATATAGTGATGAAGAAGCTGAACAAATTTTAGATAGAATAGGCGAGGCTTTATATAGTCATCAAGCAATTAATCCTCGTGAAAAAGATGATACTGGATTTAGTTATGTGGATATGGACAGATGGAGATCTGTAACTGGTGTAAATGCAAAGAGACAATTACTTCAAAAATATAAACGCCAAATAGTCGGTGCTTATAGTATTGAAGAATATCATAAATTAGGATTAGCAGATGTAAGAGAAGGTAAGGGATATAAAGCGAACATTAAACCTTATTATAATAAAACTTGGGGAAGCCTCACCCTTCCGGTAGATGGAAGGGTTGATAGAGATACCTTTAATAAATTTAGAGAGATTAATAGAAAACATAATGTGTGGTTTAGTAATGGCGATAACTTTATTAAAGAACAATATTTAGATGATTTTGATTTTGAATCTTATAAGAAGGATATGGGGGAAATAGGCATAAAAGTTCACCCAATTAAGGGGGAACGAAAACAAAATGTATCTGAAAAAGACGAAAAGGATCTTACTGTAGATGAAGCTTTGCAAAGCATTAAAAATAGAAGGATTAAGGATGCAATTGTTCTTAAGAAAATAGGTAAAGATAAATTTGCTTTTTGGTCTACCTATTCTCCAGAATTTAATGATTTGTTTTCTAATAAAACTGGTGGATTGTCCGGTATTTTTTACGCAAATAAAGATAATAATTGGGCTAGAGAAACGCATGAATTGAATCTAGTAGAAGAAGCTTTACAACAGATAAAGAAGCAATTGCCTAATTATAAGTTGTATATAGATGAAGAAGGTTTGAAAGAAGCACAAAATGAAAAAGCGAGATATCAAGCTGAATTACAAAAGCCAATTCCTGAAGTACAGAAATTATTAGATAGTAAATATTCATTATTTCCTTATCAAAATGAAGCAGTGCATTTTTTAGATAAAACAAATGGAAATGCCTTAATTGGGGATTCCATGGGACTTGGAAAAACGCTTGAAACTTTGGCTTGGTTGGCTAAAGGAAATAAGAAAACAATTTTAGTTGTTCCGAAAGTAGTAAGGCGTACTTGGTTACAAGAAGCAGATAAGTTTTTTCCAGGGCAGTTTAAAGGAACTGAATTAGTGTCTTCTGATATAAGAAATAATAGAGTTCCAAATTTTAAAGATAAGAACCTTGTAACTGTTAATTATGAATCTTTAGATAAGTTTTATCCTTATTTAAAGGATGCTGGTTTTGATACAGTAGTAGTTGATGAATCACATAGGATGAAGAATCCTAAAGCTAAACAGACAAAAGCGATTCAAAAGGTATCGGCATTAGTAAATCATCATATTTTATTGTCTGGAACAGCGGTTAAAAATAAAAAAGAAGAGTTGTTTACCCAGTTAGAAGTTGTTGCGCCAGGTAAATTTACATCTAAAAATCAAATAAAATTTGCTACTATTGGCGGACTTTGGCGCGATATGAAGGATTTCTATATTGCGAGGAGTAAGGAAGAAGTTCTAAAAGATTTACCTGAAAAAGTCACTTCTATTATTCAACAAGACATACCTAATTTACCTGATTATGGTGCAAATAAAGATATTGGGGATATTGCTAAAATTAAAGCTTCTGTAGCAATTGGAAAAGTTCCTGCTACTATTGATTTGGCTAAAGAGATACTAGGTTCTTCTGATTCAAAGATAATTGTGTTTACTGATTCAGTTGAGGCAGCTAAAAAGATTCATGAAGAATTAGGTGATATTTCTTTATTGCACCATGGGCAAATGAGCGATGATAAAAGGGAAGCGGTAAAGGAAGAATTTCAAAAAACAGATGGTAATGGTGATTTCATTTCTCCTAAACGGGTATTCGTAACTACTCGTCAGTCAATGGCTGTAGGAGCTACTTTAACCGCTGCTGATAAAGTCATTTTTAATGACTTACCTTGGACTGCTGCTGATTTACGACAAGCAGAGGATAGAGCACATAGAATTGGGCAAAAGAACAACGTAAATGTTTATTGGGTCACTGCTTCGAATAATTTATTTGATTCTTCAGTTACGGAGATAATTAAAAGGAAATATGAATTATCTAAAAAAGTAAATCAGGGAAAGAAGCTGACGCAAGAAGAAATTGCATGGATGAATAAGCCGTTAACGGTTAGTGATATATTGAATAAAATACATGGAGGTAAAACGCCTATAGAAGAAGAAAAACAATTGCTGATTAAAGAAAATAAACCTGAAGTTCCTGTTATTCCGATAGAAGTACCTAAACAAGAAGAAGAGCAGAAGCCTAAATTTATTATGCAAGAACCTGTAAAAGTTAAAGAATCTAAAGATATAATAGATATAAAAAAAGATATTAAAGAAACACAAAATAAGATTGATAAATTAAGAGATAGACAATTAAAAGATTGGCAATCTGGATCTATAACTCGTAAAAGGACAACTACATATAATGCTGAAATAAGTCGACATAATGATAGGATACAAGAATTAAAAAAGCTTTTAAACAAATATGAAGAAAATATTAGTGTAATACAAGAAAAAGAACCTGTAAAAGTTGAAACACAAGAACCTGTTAAAAAGAAACGTGGAAGGCCTCTTGGTTCTAAAAACATTAAAAGAGTTGCTATTCCTCCAATGGTTATCCAAGAACCTGAAAAAAAGAAAAGAGGGAGACCTCCTGGTTCTAAAAACAAAATGACTCGAGTTGCTATTAAAGAAGTAACACCTCCTACATTTAAACGAGAAGCTATAAAAGAGGAACCTGTTAAACAAGGTAGGGGAAGGCCACCAAAGCCACAAAGTGTAAAAGAAGCGGAATCTAGTTTAGCTTACGTTTCTGCTAAGAATATAAAACTTAAAAAAGTTGCTTCTGATGACGTTCACGATGTCTATCAAACTAATTTTTCTATAGACGTAGATGACGCCAAAATAGCTATGAATAATTTACGTGAGCAAGGTATCAATGCAACGGTGCTAGAAGGAGATCCAGGAATAGTTAAAATAAGAAAAGGTTTTATAATTAGTGAATCTGATTTATATAAAGCCTTATTCATAGGACCTAAAGGTGGTAAATGGGCAAATGCTGAACATACCATACCTTATCAAGAAGATATAGTTCGAAAACCTGTTAAGCGAGAACCACCTGGTTCACAGTTAGCAATTGACGTACAAAATAAATTAAAAGAATTGAAAGTAGACAAATTACCTCAATCTACTATTCCAATTTCAGACATTAGAATTGATTTAACAGGTAATGTTGATACAAAAGCAATCATTACTTGGAAAGATACTAAAGGAAAAGTCCAAAGTGGTTATACTCCAAAATTCCATGAAATAAATGCTAAGGAAAAATGGGATAGAATTAATAAATTTAGAAGTAAGAAAAAAGAAATTGTAAATACATTAAATGAAAAATTGATTAAGGGGAAACCCGGTAGTATTGACCACCAAGGTTATACTATATTAGCCATTATTGCAGAAACAGGATTACGTCCAGGTAGTACTGAAAGTGTTAGAAAGCATGGTCATTACGGTATAAGTACTTTAAAAAAGGATCACATTGCTTTAAATAATAAAATGGCTGTTTTAAATTTTATTGGCAAAGAAGGAAAGAAGAATGTTACAGTGATTCAAAATCCTGTTACGTTAAAAGCTTTAGAGTATTACGTAAGCAATGCTACCGAAAATGGTAGTATATTTAATTCCAATGCTTTGGATACTGGTAAAACCATACTTCCTAAAGGAATGAAGGTGAAAGACCTTAGAACAATTAAGGCCACCGAATCAGCGGAAAGATTATTAAAAGAAGTTGACACTCCTCCTCCATTAACCGGAGATAGTAAAAAGGATAAACGATTATTAGCAAAGGCATTGTTGGAAACAAGTAAAAAAGTGGCTACAATATTGAATAATACTCCTAGTATTGCAAAGGCTAGTTATATCCATCCAATGGTATTTGAACAATGGGCAAAAAGTGTAGGAGCATCTGAAAAACTTTGGAAAGAGGTAGGTTAATGCAAGAAAGACGAAATGTAAGAGTTATTGGTAGTAAATTACTACGTATACCCGATGGGTTTATTTCTTGGGAAGAACATTTAAAGGTATGGGAAGCATACCATAAGAAATGGAATAATATTCAGTCGGCGGAAAGGATTGCGGAAAGAGGGGGATTTTACATGGATGAAGTTATTGAACTACTTGGAGAACAACCTAAGACATGGAGAGCACGGTAATGGAAAAAGAATTTAATAAAGAAATGAATGAAGATATTGATGATGATGGAGAATTAGACGTTGAGTGGTATCCTATACCGGAAGGATTAAAAGAAGCTTGGAATGAGATTATTTTAGAGGAAGGTGGGGCGAAATGAGTATAAGGGTGAGTGGTATTTTAGAGATTAATTGGTCAGTTGAATTGCCGGAAGGGAAAGAACATAGCGGGGTTATTTCAGATGATCCAGTTATTGAAGCCGTTTTAGATTTTATTCCGCAGACAGGTTCTATTTATTTATGGGGAGAAGATGAGAAACCAGTTGATGTGTTTTTAGAAGTTCATGAAGAAGACATGGAAATAGAAGAAGATGAAAGAGGTTAGTTATGCGTGAAAAAGTATTGTGTATTTATCATAATGCGGATTTAGATGGCATTTGTTCAGCAGCTATAGTTTACGATTATTTTAATTGCCAGGGTGATGTTATCGATGGAAATGTTATTCTATATGGAATGAATTACGGAGATGATTTTCCTTGGTCATTTATAGACAAAGATGAAATGACTGAAGAAGATAAAGAAGATTGTGTTCCTTATGACAAGGTAGTAATGGTTGATTTTTCTTTATCTAAAGAAGATATGAAAAGATTAAATAATTTAGTTGATTTAATTTGGATAGATCATCATGTGAGTGTAATTGCCGACAACAAAGATATTCAAGGTGTGCGCGATATAAATTACGCTGCATGTGAATTAACCTATATGTATTTTCATACAGGAATTACTTATATTGATGGAGTACTTGCTTTACCATTAGATGGGGATATGCCAAAAGCTGTTAGATTATTAGGACGTTATGATGTATGGGATCATAGTGATAAAGAAGTAGTACCTTTTCAATATGGAATGAAATTATACGATATAGGGCCTTGTAATTCTGAATGGAAGGATTTGTTAGATAATTCAGTGATTTCTGATAGTATAATTAAACAAGTAATTCATAATGGTGAAATAATTGAAAAATACCAAAGTAATTTGAACTATAAATATGTAAATGCATATGGCTTTGTTGCTGTTTTAGAATTTGAAGATGAATTGTATAATGTACTGTGTGTAAATAAAGGTTTTAGTAATTCATCTATTGTTAAGGATAGTGCATTATATAACAAATCTATTATTGATTTAATAATGGTTTTTGTAAGGCATGAGGAGTCTTACAAAGTTTCTTTATATACCGAAAAAGAAATAGATGTATCACAGATAGCAAAAGCTTTTGGGGGTGGAGGACATAAAAAGGCTGCTGGGTTTATTTGTAGTGGCTTAGAATTTGAAGATTTTAATGGAAATTTGATTATTGACATAGATCCCAATGAATAGAATTCCTATACAGCGATGGACTGAATTACGAATGCAATATGCATTAACTAGGAAAAATAATCTTTTTGACTTTGGAAGATATGCAGTTGTTCCGAATATTGGTTGGGGGTTAGGACTTAATCACGAACCTGATTTATTGTGTTTATCTAAAACTGGGATATTTCATGAAGTAGAGATTAAAGTAACTATGGCTGATTTGAAAACAGATAAAGATAAGTGGCATAATCATTATTCTAGATTTGTTAAACACCTATGGTTTGCTATTCCAGACATTTTATCTATAGATAAGGTTTTAAGCGAAATTCCTGATTATGCTGGATTAGTTCAAGTGAGTACTTATTACAATGAATATCCATATAATCAAAAATATTCAAGACAAAAGTATTTAACTCATATAATTAGAAAACCTAGACCAAAATTACGAAAAGGGTTGTTTACCGACCCTAAACAAGACACTATTATAAAATTTTTAAGGATTGGAGTTTTGCGAATGTGGACAGATACCTATAGGTTTAAACATTTTGACCGACAAGTAATATTAAAGGGGTGATTATTATGCCGTTAACTCCTGATCAAATATTAGAAATCCAAGATATAATTGAATTACATCATAATGCATTTATAGCTAATACAATTGGTCATGATGCGTTACCTGATGAAGTAATTGATGAATTACGAGATAAAGGATTATTGAATAAAGAATCTAAAGACCTTATTAAGAAGATATATGAATACGGTCAAGTGCTTGGTAAATTGAATAGTCCCCAAGCTTCACAGATGTCCTATAATAGATTTGAAGATTATATTCAAAAAAATCCACAACCGTTAACGCAAATGCAACAACGAGCTGTTCGTATGGCCCAAGTGAATGCCGGTCAGTATTGTATGGGATTAGGAAATATAATTGAAAAAGATACGGGAAGAACTTTAATAGAAGCAGATCAAAGATTTAGAATTGCATATGAGGATAAAATAAAAAATCTTACTGCTTTAAATGCTGCAAGAAGAGAGAGTATTGAAAAGCTTAGAAGTGATTTAGGTTGGTCTACAGGGGATTGGGCTAGGGATATGAAACGAATTGCTGTAACTGAAATAATGTATTCAACGCAGCAAGGACAAGCGGATTACCTTAGAAAGAAATATGGAGAAGATGTTTTTGTTGCACGTATTCCTAATCCAGGGGCGTGTAAGCATTGTATTCGTTTACATATTGGTCCAGATGGGCAGCCTAGAATATTTAAATTATCTACTTTAGAGGAACATGGTAGTAACGTAGGACGAAAACAAAATGATTGGCAAGCTGTAGTTGGCCCAGTTCATCCTAATTGTGTATGCAACATGATTAGTGTTCCAAAGGGATGGGGATTCAATGAAGAAGGAGACTTGCTTCCAGGAGGTAAGTTAGGGGAAATATATTATGAACCAGAAGAATTAGAAAGGGCTTTAATTGAAGAAAATCTTTTTTATAAATCTTTAAAGGCTAAGGTTAATATAGTTTTCCAAGGAATTCCTATTGTTATTGAAACTCCAAAAGGAGATAAGCGAAAATGGATTAATGGAGATGGTTCGATAGGGGAAACCATTATGCAGGAAGCTTCTTATGGATTCGTAAAAAATACTACTTCTATGGATGAAGAAGAATTAGATGTATTCGTTGGACCATTTAAAGATTCACCTGTAGTTTATATAATTGATCAAAAGAATCCGGATAATGAACTATATGATGAACAGAAATGTATGCTTGGTTTTCGAAATGAAGAACATGCATTAAATGTATATAGAATGAATTACGATAATCCAGATAAATTTATTTATGACTGTAGTTCGATGGATATAGAAGCCTTTAAGAGATGGTGTGGGATAGGTATTATTCGAGAAGAAATATATAAAGCCTTATTCATAGGACCTAAAGGTGGTAAATGGGCAAATGCTGAACATACCATACCTTATCAAGATCCTAGTTTAGCAATGAGAAATAAAGCTAGTAATTTTTATGATGGATTGATTAGTTGGGTAAAGGATAATAAAGATAATTTACAATTTGATTCAAATGGAAATGTTTATATACAGGCAAATCAATTTACAAATGATAAAAATTTATCGCATTTACATATACTGATTACTCCTAAAGGAGTTTTTAGAGGCAATGGTATTGGTAAAACTAGTGATGGGAAAGATGTATTAGTGTTAACTAATTTAAGAAATCCATATGATACTACTTATTTAGACACTAGAATAACTAGTAGAGTTATTATACACGAAATATCTCATTATCTTAATGCTGGATACGATAAAGTTCATAATATAGTAACTGAGCATGGTAAAGAATATTATAATCAATCTGTCGAATTTGATGCATTTTGGAATGAAGGTGCTGGGGAATTGGAAAGATTTATTCGTAATTTTAAAGACACAAATCAACATCATATATTTGAAAGGATAGTAGGAAATTCTCCTGATTTTAAGTACTTTAATAGTAAAGTAAAATCTTTTTGGGATAAAACCTTTTTGAATAGTTTAACAGAAGCTAATAAGAAAAAATTTGATAAAAGATTATATAGATTATGGGATGATTTAAAAAGCAATATCTATAAATCTAATTACGATTTATCCCCTGGTCCAGGTTCTGGATTGAATTTCTTTTTAGGTACTAATGTAAATAAACCGAATAGTGGAGGAACTATTCGATATAAAGAAGTATTGGAATTAGGTAAAGAGGAATTAGAAAAACGTAAAAAGCAAAAAGGTAATAAAGGTATTTACGGGGATATAGAGGATTATCAATTTGGCGAAAACATTATACCGGTTAAAGAATTGATAATTCCTGAGACCGTAAAAGAGTCTAAGAAAGAAGCACGGAAGAAAAATAAGGATGTGAATAAATTTGTACTTACTAGAAGATTAAAATGGAAAAAAGGAAATGTAAATAATTTAAATAAATCATTGTTCATTGGTCCACGTGGAGGTAAATGGGCTGATTCAGAACATACTATACCTTGGAAAGAAGAAGTATCAACAAATGGTAAATTTGTTGATACTAACGATAGTGCTTTAAGTAACGTATTGGCGGAATTGTTGGGAAAAAATATTCATTTAGAAAAAGTTAGGGAAACAGATAAAGAGTTGTTTTATAGAGGGGGTAAGGAGTTACTTATTGGTGCTAAGAAGCTAATTAATGCTTTAAAAAATAAAGGATTTAAGGTAGAAATAATTCCGCAAGGAAAGAACCTTCCTATAGTTGTTTTGAATAAGCCAATAAAAAAAGAACCAATAAAGAAAGAACCAATAAAGAAAGAACCAATAAAGAAAGAACCAATAAAGAAAGAACCAATAAAGCTATCCAGTGATGAAGTTATAAAACAAGATAAAGTTTTAAAGGATAAAAAGATTTTTAACAAATTAAGTAGTGATTATGTTAATAGGATTAATAATATTTACAAAGTATTAAAAGACGATAAAGATTTTAAATACTTTGTAAAATCTATTGGTCATACTAATGTAAAAGATACTATTGAATACTTAATTAATAAATGGAATGAGACAGGAAGTGACCATGATATACATTTAATTATTTTACAAAAAGCTGCGATGGATGAGTTTGGATTGGATAGTGGGACGATTAAACATTTTGATAAGAAGTTATTAAATAAGGTACATAAAATACCTAAAACTGTTATGGGGGCAAGAAAATTTATAAGAGCGCAGTATAGTCTTACACAAGAATATCTAAAAAAACAGGGGATATCGGAAATTATTCTGTTTAGAGGAATGCAACTTAAAAAGATTAAAAGTGATGGTAGGTCTAAAGAGATTGAAGTTACTTCCCAACCTCTATCTTCTTGGTCTACTTCTTTTTCAGAGGCTAAAGATTTTTCTGTAAGGGGGGCAGTTGGTAGTTCTTCTTTTTCTAGTGTTTTATTGTCTAAAAAAGTTCCTATAGAACAAATATTTTCTATACCAAAGGTTGGTATAGGTGAAAGTGATGAACAAGAATGCGTTTTACTTGGAAATAAGAAAGATCCTGAAAAAGTGATTTCTTTAGCTGCTGATTATCATTATATGTATAATATTAATGTAAAACAATTATATGGAGAAAAGTAATGGTAATTAATATTGATGAAGATTTAATAAATTCTGATTGGTTAAAAAGTAAATGGAATTTACCTCCATATAAAAGCTTTAAATTTATGGAGATATTGCATAGAGATAAAAAATCTTTAGATCAGTTTAAGCAATTACCTGTATATAAATGGGCAGTTAAAAATGGATTAATTAAAGATGATGAATGGACAGGTAGTGTAAATGAAGTGCCCTAATTGTCGTAATCAAATAATCCAAAGAACTGATGATGGATTTAAATTACACGTAAAGGGGAGGATTATTTGGAAAGGAGATATATGTGAATCTAAATGTTATTGGTGTGGCGAACCCATTAAAGTGGCGTTGCCAGTTGATTTATCCAAAGCTATTAGGGGGAAAGAGCGTTATGTCATTAAGCGCTAATTGATTAGATATGTAGCGTCTCCCATCTCATACGTTAAAATGAATTGTAGTACGGCGGCTTCAGTGTTAAATTGATTATATAGTTCTTTAACGCTACTTTGATTGTCAATTTGGCTTTTAATCTCCATTAAACTATTTTCGTGGTAAAATGAAGAAATGAATGTATGTGGGAGTCTATATCCAATACCTAAGTATAGTGTATGGATACAAAATAGATATAGCAAATCTTCATTTGACAGATAGATTCCTTCTTCTAAATCTTTCATGAGTTTTCGTGCTTTTTCGATTGACGATATTTTTTTATTTTTCATTTTTGGCCTCCATATTTGTTTTTAGGTTGTTTATATTCCATTGTTGTTCCGTTTCCCTTCTCATTTTATCTATTTCTTCTGAATAGATAACTTTGAAAATTGTTTCTTTTGATTCATATTCGTTTAGCCCCATACAGGCAGGGCACCGAATTATCCATTTACACGTTAAATCCTTATGGTTCGCCCACAAGTATGAAAATGGAGGTTTGTTGTGCTTTTTACAGTTATTCAGTTTCATAGCTCATATTATTCCAAAAAAAGATAACACGATCTACATCTTCTTTATGATTACTAAATATTTCTGAATAATTTGTGTATTGGAAATATTCTTTAATTGATATAGATGGTCCACGCATTAAGCACGACGGACATATTACGAATATATTTGTGCATGCTGGATTGATTATTTGGTAATCTAATACTGGGTCGCTTTGACAAAATTGACATCTATTTATTTTTTTCATGAATTACTCCTTATAATTTGGAAAATAATATTCGTCTTCTTCTCCTTGCGGATAAAAATCTGCGAAAGGTCTTCGATTGCCATTTTTTAGGGTGTTTTTTAGACACAATTTAATGTCTGCTATTCGATCGCATAGTGAATAGATATATGTAAAATCATAGAATTGTTGTTTTGTTAATCCGTTTTGCAATTCATTTTTGTTTCGACAAGGTGGTATTCCCCAATCTCCATACAAACAACGATCACTTAGCCTATATGCGCGAATTATCTCTTCGAGGCATTCTATGTATTCTCCTGCTAAAAAAAGAATACCCGCCCCTTTTATCGTTTCTTCTAGATCGTTTAGTTTAGTCATTTACCTGCTTCTCCTTGAAAAATGTTTTGATTTGGTTTTGGATTTGTTTACGATATTGTCCCCATGAATGGAAACAACCGTTTGCCCATTTTCTATTGGTAACTAGGTTGTCAATTATTATATTGGGATACGATCCTTTTTTTGGCCTACGGTTACTATATAGGACCATTTGATCTTTATAGATAACTGTATATCGATATCTTTCTATATCTGGTGCCAGTAAGACATCGTATATGATGTCATTCATTGATCTTCTAGACATGATTGTTTTGTCCTTATTTTGGGATATTGAATTTAATGTAATCTTTATGAAATACACCTACACTATACCGTAAACTATCTAATGCTCGTTGGTAGGAAAGATCATAATTTGCTGGACGTATATTACTAGTGTCATATAGGTATATAGCGTCTGCTAATGCTATTCTGGCAGATGATTCCATTTCTGGGAGCATTGCGATATGTTTTCGACAGGCGATGAATAATTTTTGTATATTACGTTTTTTCATTTTAATGGCCTCCTTACCTATAAACCTATGCGAATAGTGTGCCAAAAATTAAAAGTATTGATATGTTTAGGTTTTATTAAAAAGTGGTATTAGTGTCTAAAAGTTCAAAAATAGAAGTTTTAGGTAAAAGCTAATGATTTTAAGTACTTAACTTTTTATATACTATTACTTTTTTGCGTATTTCTATATAAAATATGCATAGTTTATTAAATGGTTGTTTTACTTAAGTTTCTAGTGGTAAAATCTTAAAAATGTGGTTTAGCTATGCAAAGTTTTCATAAAGCATTTAACTCCTATATTTATAAGTATTTGAATTTGTTAGATTTAAATATTTGGCACACCGTTTGCATTACCTTAGGGGTAGGAATGCGAAAAGCCGCAGCAAAGATAAAGGAGATATAAGATGGTAAAATTAATACAGGACAATCTTTGGTTTTGTGACGACTGTTATATCGTGGCTGAAACAGGAGACACGTCATCTTTTGACTATTATTACGGGCCTAAGGCGGAAGATAGAATACAAGAGATAGAGAAAGAATTATCTCTTTACGAAAAAGAAGGCCACATTGTTTCGGATAATGACTCTGAAACGGGTGAAGGTATTGAAGAATTCTCGCATCGATACTGTGATTGTTGTGGCACAGGATTGGCAGGGGGACGGCACCGTATGGTATTATTGGGGAATAACAAACAATAGGAAAAGAAAGGAAAGAAAATGACACCTCACGACAAAGTTGTTGAAATGTGCGGAAATTTTGACGAAAAATCAAAAGAAGATTTGGCCATCAGAGCCGAACGACAACGGGAACGAGCTAACAAATGGATGGAACGTTATTTTCTCCTACGTGCAACATTAGAGCGTCAATTGGTTGAGCAAAAAAATGACGGTGAATTGCGCATAGCAGCTGCGATAGATGAATTGCAAAAAGGTGGTGAAAAATTTAACATTGAAATTGAGAAAATTAGAAAAGAGCTTTTTGCTGCTAGGCAAGAAACGCGCAAAATACGTGGGGAAAAAATTGAGGCTTATGAAAATGGGTGTAAAGAGGGATTTAAGCGGGCTCAAGAAAAATTTGCGCGTGAAATACGTATCGGTAAACGAGAAATCGCTCGTCAACGTAAAGAGCGTATTAGAATCAAAATCCATGCATTGTTGTGGGAGAGTGTCACTGGTATAGATGCTAATGGCGATTTAATTGACTGGGTTCGGCGTGCCATTAAGCGTCAAATTGACGCTCCAAATCATGTCGATGTTGTTGTTATTGAGGGTTCAAAAAAGCGAGAGAATAGTCAGCCAAAATTAGTCGGCAATTCAGGTTATTCCACAACCCCCTCGGGAAAAACAATCGTGAATTATCCAGGCGCATATGGCTGGAGTACAGTGTATCATCGCTCAACAGAACGAGTAGAAGTTGGGCGTAACTGGATTCGTAAAAATATTTATTATCTCGCAAAGTCTGAGGCGGAGATGAAGATAAAGTAATTTTTGTTTTCGGTACTACACACAAAATTATTTGTGTGTAGGATCGAGCACAAAAGCTCGTAAGAAAAGGGGGATTTAAATGGAAAAAAGAATGACATTGGAAGAAAAAATCAAAGAAATACAAGGTAAAGTTGATAGTAGTGCGCGGGTTTTGGCGTTTCAACGTGCTAAAACAAAAGCTAGTATGTATCAATACAAAGTCCAAGTTCCTTATACAATTATTACACAAAATGATCCTTTTGCTATTGCACAAGCGCTTAGATTGCACACAATGCAAGAAGTAATTTCTCTTGAATCTTTGTATGCATCTAGACCACATCATTTTGTTCAAATAATTACGGATAGGGCCAAATTAGCAGATCAAATAGAGAAATGTGTTTCTGTAAAAGAGGCTCGCAAACTATTGATGGACAATTATACGTAGGAGGTTAGGTAATGAATATCGAGACTAAAATAAATATTAATTATACAGTTACTGTGTCTAATAGATTTCGTAGAGCGGTTAATGCCTGGTATGGAAAAGTAGGCTTAGCTACTAATCGTCAAATTGTTAATTGGTTTAAAATGTATGGGGAATCTAATAGTGATGCAGTAATGGAGCATTTAGCGATTATAGAATTGGAAAATAGAAATAAAAAATGTAGGAGGAATAATGCAAGTTGAAATAAAAAATAAAGAAGATGTTCGTACATATTTAATAGATGAATATTGTATGGATGATATGGAATGTTCTCAATTTTTAAACTGCATTAATGATAATTTAATTAGAGCTATATCTTCTAGTCATGTGTCTATTATAGATTTTGTGGATGCCATGGTTAAATGGGGGAATATAAAAGTAATACGTTGTATAGGTATTTAAATACTATAATACCTTTGTTTTTTTCTTTGTTTTTCTAAACTTTTGTGGTAGGGCATAATAAGGAAGTCAAAATGCCGGTAAAATTTGATGATGAAGAAGCAGTTTGTGGCGATTAACAGCAAGGAGGTTATTGGTGAAAATGATGAAAAGAGTAGCAATTAAAGATCCTTATTTTTCATTAAAATGGGAAATTTTCCAATTGCCGGAAGAACAGCAAACGAAGTGGGAATTGATGTATGAGGTGTCAGGTGGCTCACTTCTTTTTGAACGGATTCATGTTCTTTACCCACGTAAAATAAAGAATTTGGTAAAGGTAATTGATATCCTTTACGAGAAAATGGAAAGAGAATAGGAGGTTTTTCATGGAGAAGAAAAGAATTTTGGTAGTAGATGACGATCCATTAATTTGTAAAATGATTAAACGTTGCATAAGAATTTTTATTAAATATCCTATATTAAAAGTGAAATGGGCATTTAGTGTTAGGCAAGCTATAAAGACTATAGATAACAGTCATAAAAAATATAGTCTAGTGATTACTGATTGGGATTGTTCCCAAGAGAATGATGGATTTAAAGTTGTTTCTTGTGCATTGGGGAATGGTATCCATTGTATTGTGTACACAGGTGATTCTTTATCTGCAAAATGTTTTTTAAAGAATTATGGAATAGAAATACCCATTATTGACAAAGTAGCTGATATTACGAAATTAATGGAGGTTATAAATGGAATTATCATTAGATGATAAACATTTAAACACTTCATATCAAGAATTATTTGATGCAAATATAAAATTAGTATACCATTATGTTAAAAAACATTCTTATTTTTCCGATGAGTTGGAAAAGGAAGATGTTTTACAAGACGGTAAACTAGGACTATTCTTAGCAGCTAAAACTTTTGATCCTAATAAAAATGTAGCTTTTTCTACTTGGGCATATTATTGGATAAAAGCCATTATTACTCGTTCTCAGGCCAAGTTTACATTTTTAAAATGGCCAAATAAAAAATATATTATCCGGACTAAAATTATTCAATTTTGGGGGAAGTACTACAATTCACATGGAGAAAATCCAGAATTAGACGACATTATTAATGCTTTAGAAGATTTGGACGCATATATGCCTATAACTTCTAAAGATATTACCATTGTTTATAATAATATAACAATGTTCAAAAAATCATTAACTAATAAAACAGGGGAAGCTAATCAAGACTTTTCAGATTATGGTAATGAAATTCTATTAGAGAGTATAATGGTTCCGCAGGAATCAGCTGAAGATAGACTAGTAAAAAAAAGGTCGGTTGAGTTAAATAAATGTTTGTACAAATTGCCATATTTTGAACGTTTTATAATTGAAAAAAGATATTTGGAAGAATATACTTTAGAGGATATCAGAAATTTATGGAGTGAAATTACTGGAAAGACGTATACACGAGAATGGATACGCCAAAAAGAAAAAACAGCATTAAAGAAAATGAAACGATTTATGGAGGAATTTGATGTCTAAGTTATTTTATATATTTCTAATAGTTGTTACTTGCACGCCATTTGTAATTTATCAATACATAACATATGAGTTATATGATTATACCGGTAAGGTTTATGAAGAATCTTATATTACGGTAAAAGATTATGAGTCTATTAACGACTTACCAGTTTATAAGCAATTAAAACAAATACAAAATAGAAAAGAAAAATGTGATAGGATATGTCGGTTGGCTAAGTATTTGTATAGAAAAGAAATGAAAAGATTAAATGATTGGTGGTACACATGGGATCAACTTGTAAAAGCAAAAAAGGAGAGATTACGTGAAAAGAGTAGCAATAAAAACAGATAGCTGTGATTGTGTCTATTGTAGGTACCCGGTTACTCCAGAAGTTCATGACAAGAGGTTTATTGCTGAAGCGGTTGCAATTCGGCAATATATAAAGTTAGATCAATTACCTAATTTACAAAAAGCATTAGAAAAAGCTTCAGTTAATTCGGAAATTTGGTTGGAGATAGTGTTCTTGCTTAAAAAAATTATTGAAGATAAGATAGCTTTAACGGAAGTTATTTCTCATGCTTCCATTGGTTTAATTCATTCTGAATGGTATAAAATAGGGGATTATTTGCGGAAACGGGCAAAAGACTATAGGAAAAATGCATCTATAGAAAGAAAGGATAACGAAATTGAGGGAGCTGCTATTTGGGAAGGAGTTGCTGAGGACCTAGAATCTTGCGCGTATGCTATTGATAACGGGATGCATTGGAATAAGTAGACTCTATAAATTACCTACTATTATTTTTAGTTTTTCTTTTATTATTAGTAAGTTATACGTTAATTAAGGTATAACTTATCCGTAATGCATAAATTCTATTGACAAAATTTCAAATTTAATTACATTCTTATATAGATAACGCGATAAGCCTACCTGTGTGCAAACACAATTGAGGCAAATAGCATATAAAGGTGCTAAATGCCTCAAGAAATTCCTACAAATGATTTTAGACTTTCTGTAGGAGAAGCTTCTTTTTTTACAAAAGCTTCAGCTCCCGAAGGACAACAACGTCGAATAGGTGGTGTTGTTTCTACAGAAACTCCGGATAGACAAGAAGAAACTCTTATTCAAAATGGTTTAGATTTTTCTGAATTTGTAAAATATGGTTGGTTTAATGACAACCATTCTAATCCTAAAGTGAGTCATACCTGTAATTTAGTAGGGTATCCTGAGTTAACTGAACGTTTTCAAAAAGGTGATAGGTTGCCTGATGGAAAAATTGCAAAAGCAGATTGTCATTGGGCAGAGGGGTATTTGTTAGAAGGTTATTCACCTGCTGATGAATTGTGGAATCTTGCCTGTGCCTTAAATAAGACCCCCCGTAGATTGGGTTTTTCAGTTGAAGGTAAAATTCAACGAAGAGATCCATTAAATAAGTCTACTGTTACAAAGGCAATTGTTAGAGAAGTAGCAATTACAAAAGCCCCTGTTAATACAGATACACAATTAAATATATTAGCAAAGGCTCTTTCTATGGGTACTTCTATTCCAGGCAATTCTGTCGATGGAGATAAAACCGGGGAAAATGCTGGGCAAGTTCTTGCTCAGGAATCCTTAGAGAAGAAAAAGAAAAAGAATTTAAAAAAAGGTTTAACGGATAGTCAAGCGTTTGCTTGGTTATCTAATCATTTACCCAATATATCCCCTGAATTAAAAGGGAGAATAATCTCGTTGACTCGGGATTTAAAATTGCAAAATAAATTGCATTAATTAAAAGGAGTTAGTTATGAAAAGACAGCCAATGCAAAATGATGATGAGATGAAGAACAAGAAAGATCAGATGGATGAGGATAACGAAGATTCTCAAATGGAAGAAGAAGAAAAGTCTTGCGGTACTAAGAAATCACAAGACCTAACCGAAGATGACCTCAGTAAAGCTGTTGAGGTATTAAATGATTATGTCAATACGACTGATCCAAATTCTCGAAAAGAGACTTTATTGAAAAAAGCAATGACTGATGATCTTTCTTCTGAAGAGATGAATGAACTATTTAAATCTTTAAGTGGTTCTGAAAATTCAAATACGGAAGAAGTTAATGATTTTTCTGATTCTGTTCTTAATTCATTAGAATCTGATACTATTCAGAAATCATTAGATGTTTCTGATTATTTAACAGAATTGCATAGTGGATTAGTTAAATCGCTTAGTACGTTAGAAGGAGAATTAAATAGTAATGCTATGCGTCAGCATACATTTAATATTACTCTTGCTAAGAGCATGGTTTCTGTTGTTACTGGGTTACAGCGTACAATGAATGTTATTTCTGAATTAAAAAAATCTATGGACAATTATAGTGAAGCCCCTATTAGAAAGCCAACATCTGTTCAACCTTTAAACAAAGCTTTTGTTGGACACAATGGGCAAGAAGGGCAGTCTTTAAAGAAATCTGAAATGATGGGACAATTACTCTATCTTGCAGAGCAAGGAGTTGATAACATTGGGGGAGTTAGTGTAAATCATGCGGTTGCTTTACTGGAAAGTAGCAATCAATTACCTAATCAAGTTGTTAGTGCTTTAAAAGCTAGACAAGGAGCTACTGCTTAATAATGAGGGCAGAGCTTATATATAATTGTGCCCTCATTGGGCTTAAAAGGAGTTAAAAATGTTAGAGAACATGGTTAGTTTTTCAGATTATGATGGCATCGAGGGATATGGAAGTGTTCAGCAGCAAGAAGTAGTTGACTTGAATAAAGCTTTAACTGCTGGACAAGATATAGCGGCGCCTACTGTTGCTGCTGGAGAAGGCTTTCCTTTACGGGTTGAGTCTTTAGAGAATACCTTAAAAACGGTTACCTTTACGGCAAAAGAAATTGTTTTTTGGAAAGCTATTCCCAAAATCCCTGCATACAATACGGTGGAAGAGCATAATCAGATTTCGAATTATGGATCTAATGAGGATTCTGGATTCATTCCGGAAGGTGCGCTTCCTGAAAGTGATGATTCTACTTATGCGCGAAAGTACGCGGTGGTAAAGTTTTTAGGTACTACTCGATCTGTAACTCATGTAATGAGTCTCGTTCGGCCAGCGCATGGTAACGTTATCGCCAATGAAACCGTTAATGGAACATTGCATTTACTTCGTATTTTGGAAAAAGCTCTTTATTACGCGGATTCTTCTTTATCTGCTGTTCAATTTGATGGCTTTAATAAGCTAATTACGGATAATGCAGATTCTGATCATGTATTAGATTTAAGAGGAGCGCCTCTTACCGAGGATATTTTATCGGACGCAGTAGCTACTGTTAGAACTTCTTATGGATTTCCTACTCATCTTCATTTAAACCATAAGACTAAGTCGGAATTAACTAAGACATTTTTCCCCAAAGAGCGACATAATACTTTTACTGATAATAGTGGTATTATTGGTAATAACATTACTGGGTTTACTTCTGAATCAGGTATCGTTCAATTTGTAAGTAATACTTTTCTTACTGGTAACACTGCTTCTTATAATTCCGCAGCAATTGGGGACGCAACTAAAATCCCTGGAACACCTACTATCAGTACTTCATTAGCTGCTTCTGGTACGGCAGCTCCGTTATGGACTGCGGATGATGCTGGGAGCTATTATTGGACTGTCGTTGCGTGCAATCGTTATGGGAGGTCAGCTCCAGTGGACGCAAATGAGGCCGGAGGTGCTTTTGCCGTTGCCACTACGCAAACAGTTACTTTTGGTGTAACACCGTCAACTACTGGAGGTGCCGGGGCTACTGAATGGTACGAAATTTATCGTACTAAAAAGGGTGGGGCGGATGGTACGGAGAAATTAATTCAACGTATCGTGAACTCTAATACTACAAGTGAACAAACAATTACGGATTTGAATGCAAGTCTCCCGGACACTACCAATGCCTTTTTACTTCAGCAGAATATTGATAGTCTTTCATTTAAACAATTAGCTCCGATGGTTAAAATCCCATTAGCGACTATTGCGACAGCCGTTCGTTGGTGTCAGGTTCTTTATGGGGTTCCTGTGCTTTATGCCCCGAATAAGAATTTCTTATTTAAGAATGTGGGAAAGAATAACTACTAATTGTTATTCGATGTAGATATTACCAATAAAGAAAGTTAGGGGGACTTTCTTTATTATTTCTAAAGGGAGTACATTATGCCAAAAATGAAAAATATTTTACCTCATATGAGAAACAATAAAGTAAGGGTTAATGGTAATTCTTACAAATTGAATAATGAGGGTGAAGCATTTATTGAGGATGAAATAGCTATTGGAATATTATTGCAAGATTCTGCATGGAGAAAGGTAATTGATAGGATTCCTATTAAGTCACCCTTAGAAGATGGTATTGATTACTCTAAAATGCATAAAGATGAGCTGATAGCTTTACTTAATTATAAAAATATTGAATTTGATCCAAAAGCTAAAAAAGCCGAGCTAATACAGTTAGTTCAGCAATTACCATTAGGAGAGTAAATATTATGGAAAAATTTAAAGATTATGATCCAATTTTCGCAAAACATGGTATTGACAACGTTTGCGCTGCTGGTAAACCTGGTGTAGGTGTACAGGGATTAACTTATACTATGGTTAGTGGTGGCGCAATTGTATTTGCTGCACAAGGATTGGCGAATATGGCTTCAGCTAGTTACCAGGTTCTTGTTCAAAATCAAACCGATATAGCTGATCCATCTACAGTGGGAACTAAAACTACTACTGGTTTTGTAATTACTGGCCCCGATGCGGATGATGTATTAGACATCGTGGTCGTTGGTCAGATTGCAGGACAAAAGGCTAGTTAATGAGTTTACTGTATACAAGAAGTGGTAAACCTCATATATTTAATGACACTATTAGTACTACTGGAAGAATGCATGATTTTAGGGGGTACTCTAAGTGGTTAAGAATTACTGCTACCACAAATCCTTGTTTAATTTACTTTACTGAAGAAGATTTTACTTCTGGAACTAATTTTATTACTGTAGCTACGGCAACTCCTTTCGAGGCACCTTTAGAAATTAATAAGATTTGGATAAAAGGTAGTGGTGGTGATTCCGATGTGGCATTAGTGGCTTCTATACGTTTAAATTAGTGCCTAGTTCTTTTACTTTTAATTTTGGAGGATTATATGCCTATTGCGCAATTTTATGCAATAAAGGATAATCGTTATAAAGTTGTAACTGGTCAAATAGACGGTACTAATCCTCCTATTCCTGGAACAATTGATCGAGTTTTCGTATGTACAACTTCAGGGGGGGTTTTTACTCTTAACTATTTATATTATGATAATGGTATTGATTGGATAGAAATTGTACCTTTTAATGAATTACTTATTAGCGTAACTTTAGATTTATTAGGAGGTAGTACCGAATTTAAGGAATATAGATTATATACTTGGGGAATAGGAGATTCTTCGTGGCATATTCTTAGTGAAGTTATTATTGCAGGGGGGGATGTTCAAGGTCCTATTTCTTCTACGGATAATGCAATAGTTAGATTTGATTCTACTACTGGTAAACTAATACAGAATAGTAACGTAATTCTTAATGATGATGGTGATATTGAAACTAGTGGTACAATTACTTCGAATTTAATTAATGGTAGAGATATAGCTACTGATGGAAGTAACTTAGACTCTCATATATCGGATGATTCTATCCATTATGTCCAAACTTCAATAGACCATACAAATATACAAAATATTGGAGCTAATACCCATGCAGAAATTGATGATCATATTTCTGATGGGGATAATCCACATGCCGTAACTAAAACCCAAATAGGATTGTCTAATGTCACAAATGATTCTCAATTAAAACGTAGTGCTTCGGATTTTAATAGTTTTGATTTAAAAGCTTCTCCAGTATCAGGGGATATAGTTTTAGTAGAAAATAGTGAAGATGCTAATAATAAAAATAAAATAACCATAGGATCTATTTCTCATACAGTTTTAGCTGATATAGGTGTTAAATCACATACAACCATTGATACACATATCGATGATAGTACTATACATTATGCTCAAACACTTATTGATCATACGAATCTTTTAAATAAAGGAACTAATACTCATAGTGCTATAGATTCTCATATATCTAGTAACTCTAATCCTCATTCTATTACTAAAACCCAAATAGGTCTTGAAAATGTAACTAATGATTCTCAATTGAAAAGAAGCGCTAATGATTTTTCTTCTTTTACCATTAAAGCTTCTCCAGTATCAGGAGACATAATACTTATAGAAGATAGTGTTGATTCTAATAATAAGAAGTATATTACGATAGGTGGAATTTCCCATACTATTTTGTCTAACATAGGAACTAATTCGCATATTGCTATTGATTCGCATATAAGTGACGGAACTCTTCATTACACACAATCCAATATAGATCATACTAGTATCCAAAACATTGGAACTAATTCACATACTGTCATAGATACTCACATTTCGAATATTAGTAATCCACATACGGTTACAAAAACGCAAGTTAGCTTAGGGAACGTTACCAATGACGCTCAATTGAAAAGGAGTGCAAGTGATTTTTCTTCGTTTACTGTAAAAAGTACTCCGGTATCAGGCGATATAATTTTAATAGAAGATAGTGCTGATTCAGGAAGTAAGAAATATATTACCTTGGCTAATTTATTGGGAAATGTGAATGGTCCAGGTTCTTCTACGGATAATACAATAGTTAGATTTGATTCTACTACTGGTAAACTAATACAAGGTAGCAATGTTACGATAAATGATACAGGTGATATGCATATGAATAATCATCATATCACCAATGCACAAACTATTACTTTTAATGACGTAGGTAGTGTTTCTCCTAGTGGGAGTACTATTACTTGTGAATTTGATGTTGATCAGAAAATAATTGCAGATTTAGATGATAATGCTTCTTTAACTATTCAATTAAACACTCCTATAGGTCCTGGAAATTTTGTTTTAGTTTTAAAGCAAGGAAGTAGTACTGCTACTACTTCTATTACATGGGTAACTGAGGGAACTCATGGTTTATACGGAGTATTAAATTTTAGCACTGCTTTAGAGGCTAGAATATTTATAGGATTATTCTACGATGGAACAGATTGGTATGCTTTATCTAGTGATATGCCTCAAATATTAGGGAATTAATATGGCTACTTCTTTTGTAAGCACATCTTCTGATTCTGATAGCTCTAGTTATTCTGTTTATCCTGTTGTCCCCGCTGGTGTCCAGGACGGTGATCTTTTAGTAGCGTTTGTTGGTGGCGTTGCGGCTGACACATCAGCAAGTGGCTGGACGTATTTAGGAGGGATCTCTGAATTTCGCGGGTTTTTTAAGGTTGCCAATTCGGAGAGTGGAACTTACACATTTAATCAGGTTGTCCAGGGGCCGCTTAGGGCACAGGTTGTTGCCTATAGGGGAGGATTCGACACATCGGATCCAATAGATGCAAATTCATCCGCTGTGTATGGGTACAATAATGATGTATTAAAGGGTGGGACTGTCTCGCCTACTCTGTACCAGAACGAGACGTTGATATTTTTTGGTGGGTGTTATCGGACGTCAGCTGTTACGTTTAGTACCCCGGAGAATCCAATAACATTTACAGAGGATGTTAATACTGGAGACACCACAGGTGATATGTGGTGTCTATTTGCTCATGGTACATGGTACGTAGATGGTGCAAGTGGTGATATTGACTCGACAATGTCTGTCAGCACGCCCAATAAACAAGCGTTTGTATTAGCCCTTAATCCTAAAATAAATGTAAGTAATCCTATTTTAGCGGCAATGAGTTTTTAATATGCAAATAGATGTAAACCAAGATCCAATAATATTATGGATTTTAGCTAAAAATTATGATGGTACATTTAAATCTGATATTTTAAGTGGTACAGTTAGGGTATTTTTTATTGATTCAGGTATAGAAAATAATATTTTAGCGATAACTTCTTTATCAGAATTGTCTACTGGTAAATGGATATATGAATGGTCTCCTGTATCTTTGGCTATTGGTCAATATTTAATTGAATTTAATTTAATAGATAATTCTGGATTTGGTATAACTATTTTAGAGGATTTAATTATTACCGATTCGAATGATAAAGGTAAAATTGATTTTCAATATGTTGCCTCGGATAAAGGGACAGATATTGAATTAGGACTATGGGTAGAAGATAATGGAGAAGTATTAAAGGATATAGATTCTATTGCTCTTGTTATACATAATATTGATGGAGTTTTAATTAGCGATTTAGGAATTATTTCATCGGATACTTCTGAAGGTGTTTTTAAATTTACCGTTTCTAGTAGTGTATTAAGTGAAGCATCTTCTTATTATTTAAATATTATTGTTACTAGAGGAAGTGTATCATACGAAGCTAATATGGGTTTATCGGTTGCGTAATGTTACTACTTAGTAATAAGTTTCAAGTAATAAGAATTTCCATAGGGGGAACTGTTTATCCTTCTTCTACTACGGTTGGTCCAAAGGTAAAAATAGCAATTGATTTAAAACCAGATATTACCATTGTAAAAGATCTTAAACCTATACCTAGAGGATAAAATGGCTACTGTAAAAGTAAAATGGAGAGTTGAGGAATTAGATAATGTATTAGAGCAATTTGATACTCAAAAAGTTTATAGGAGTACTACGGGAGAATCAGGGGTATATAGTGAAATAACGATCCCGAGCACTAGGATTGATCTTGTATCTAATGTTACAGAATATTATTTTGATGATATAAATGGGGATTCTTCATACTATTACAAAGTAACCTTTTTTAATTCAGATACTGATAATGAAAGCACTGCGTCTAATGCTATATCTGGTGGGACAGCACTTGCTCTATCTATTATCTCTGTTGAAGAGTTAAAAGAAATATATTTATTTGGATTAGATTTAACAGACGATTCAGGTAATCCCATACCAGATAGTGTTTACGAACATTATATAAAAAGTGCGGTTGCTCGTTTAGAAAAAACTTTAGATATAAGATTACTTCCAATTACTATTAGTAATGAACCTCATGATTATATAAGAGAAGAATTTTTACAATTTATGTATTTATTTTTATATGAATATCCTGTGATTTCTGTAGAAGGAATGACTTTAGAATTTCCTACTGATAATACTATTATGACTGTAGATTTAGCGGATATACATTTGCGAAAAGAGAGTGGTCAATTACAAGTAGTTCCTAATTTGAATTCTAATTATGCATTTATTTTTACAAATTCATCTTTTGGCGTATTACCTTACTATCAATTATTTACTCGGGCTATACCTGATTTCTTTAGAGTTTCATATACCGCTGGATTAGATCCTATTCCGGATGACATTAAAGATTTAATTGGTAAAATAGCAAGTTTTGGCCCTTTAAACATTGCGGGTGATTTAATTGGGGGAGCAGGCATAGCTTCGCAATCATTAAGCATTGATGGACTTTCTCAGATGATTAATACTACAAGTAGTGCTACTAATGCTGGATACGGTGCTAGATTGCTTCAATATGGAAGAGAAATTAAAGAAGTGATACCGGAATTAAGAAGGTATTATAAAGGTTTTAGAATGGTGGTAGTATAATGGTTGCTCCCGTAATAGGTGTTCCTTCTGGAGTAAAGCAGAACGGCCAAAGAGTTGATTTTAGAAATAAGCAATTTGACCTTGCAATAGAGACTAAAGGTTATTTATTAGCTTGGACAAGGGCAACTATGTGTCCATGTAAAACGGATATTTCAGAACAACCCGATCCTAATTGTACTTTGTGCAAAGGAAAAGGTGTTTTTTATTTTGGAGGCAGTAGTCAGGATTTATCTTCTTATATATTTTCTACATTACAACAAAACATAATCACTTCTTCAAACGCAATGGTAATTCGTGGAATAATTACTAATATTACTAATAAGAAAGAAAATCTTGATAAAATAAGTAATTGGGTAGACGGTTCAATGCGTTTAACTGTTCGTCCTGAAAATAAAATAGGGTATTTAGACAGATTTGTGGGGTTGGATTGTAATATTCCATATACTGAAACAAAAATATCAGATGGAACTAATACTATTATACCTAGGTATCCAATAATTGAAATTAATTTATTACGGTCTATTGATACTACCTATGTATTGGATACTGATTTTGAAATAACTACTAGTGGAAGTATTTTTTGGCTAAATGCTCCTCCTGCTACAGGAATTAAACTAACTCTACATTATTTATGTTATCCTACGTGGTTAGTAATAGATCATCCACACAGTGTTAGAATGACTTCTAAATTATTAAAAACCCCTAGTCCTAAAACCCCTACAGGAGATCCTATTGATTTACCAACCCAAGCTTTAGTACTCTATGAGTTTTTAGTATAGTTATGGATTATCGAATAGAAAAAGGTAATTTTACTGTTGAACAATTAGCCTTATTAACCGTAGATGTAGTTTCTACTATTCTAGATAATGTTGTACAGTCTGCTAGAAACCACTGGATTAAAATTGCTAAAGAAGATAATAGTCATTTAAAATTGGATTATTTACGAGGAATACAACCAATTGATGTAAAAAGAAGAAAAGGAACTTGGACCGTTTCTCTTGTAGGTGAATTACCACATTTACTAGAGGATGGAAGTCCTGAATTAGATATGAGGGATACTTTACTAGGCCCGAATGTTCCAGTAGTTCCTTTAGGATCTAGAGGAAAACATCTTAGTGAAAATAAGCAATTTTATCGTGCTATTCCTTTTAGACATACTGGGCCTAGTAGTGGCAGTGTTGTAGGTCAAGCGATGGGATCAGCTTACCAAGGAATGTTGGGGATAAAAGAAGCAAAGAAATTAGGGAGAAAAGTTTTTAAAGAGGCTAAGCAACTTAGTGCAAGTGCTACAGCGCCTATAATAACGCGAGAAACTATAAAGAATCCTTTTACCGGTAAATCCACTACTGGTTGGGTATTTGGTGGAAAAAAACAAACTTGGGGGGATAGGTTATCTGCTGGATATGCTCCTAAATTAAAAGAACACCACACTACTGACATTTATACAGGAATGGTTCGCTTAGAGAAAACTTACGTAAAAGGAACACAAAGTCAGTATATGACTTTTAGAACAATATCTACTGCAAAAAGGGTTGGGTGGATTAGGAAACCCATTGAAGCAAGGCATTATGCTGAAAAAGTAAGGCTTTTTGTTGGCGATTTAATTCCAAAAGCAATTGATGCCTTTATGAAGGAAGTAAAATGATTAATAGGTATCTAAAAACTATATTAGAAAATGGAATAACAGCAATACAAAACGATTTAACTATACTAGATGAGTTATTTCGTTATAATTTTATTCTAGAAGACAATGAGTCTATTTCGTGCAAGTCATATTTTAGTACAAATGGATTTACCGTAGTGAATGGTTATCCAAGAAGCGATTCTAAATTCCCATTGTGCGCAATTACTTTGCTATCAGATAGAGAAGCTGATTACGTATTGAATAATGACGCAGGGGTTATAGACGATGTACCTGAACAATATACCAATATGGATTTAAAAACTACTATCTGGGAGTATATGTACCAGTTATTTATTTATACAGAACATCCTGATATAACTGCCTATTACTACGAAATAGTTAAATCTATTTTATTAGAAAATATAGATACCTTTAACGATTTAGCATGTTTTAACCTATCACTATCTGGTTCAGAATTAGCCCCAGATTTACGGTATTTGCCTGAACATTTATTTTCTAGGCAATTAACCTTTAGGTGTAATTCTGAATTTACAAGATTTGATCGCGATAGTAAATTATCTAAAGCTTTTAAGGTTACTGGTATATATGTTGACAAAATAGCTAGTAAACAAGATATTGGTGATGTGAAAGCCAATGTTAACATTTATGAGGATATAAATGACTAAAAAGAAAGAACCATTTCGTAGAGAACCTATGACGAATATAGGGCTAGAAAATGTTGTTAAAGAAAAAAGAAAACCTGATTTACCTAAAGTAACTATCGCGGTATTTAGGTTAGTATCTGGTGTTAAAAGTGATCAAATTGCTGGATTTGCACATTATGCTAAACTAAATAATATGATTTTATTAACTATTCCTGAATGGCAAAAGGAATATGAAAACTTTTTATGTAAGCCTGTAAGGAGTTAAAAAATGGCAACATCAATATTTTTTAATGGTAGGCTAATTTCTATTCCTGGTTCGTATTCGAGTATCGATGCTTCAGGATTAGAAACAATTGGTTTAAGTGCTTCTGGTATTGTGGCAGTTATTGGAACAGCTGTTGGAGGTAGGCCGGTATCCGCCATTTCAGAAATTGACGATATTATATCTATTGCTAAACCTGAACAAGGTTTGCAGACCTTTAAAAGTGGGAATTTAAGGGAAGCTATTGCGATGCTTTTTTCCCCGAGTAAAGATCCAGATATTCAAGGAGGGGCGCAGCAAGTAATTGCAATGAAGGTAAATCCCGCAACGCAGTCAAGCGGGCAATTATCTAATGCATATAATGCTATTTTAGATTTAACATCTAAAGATTGGGGGGATTTTACGAATCAGATAAATGTTTTAGTTAGTTCTGGAACAACTAAAGGAATCTTATTTACTATCGTCTATGAAGATATTATTGAGACGGTTGATAATTTAGGTGGGGATGTTATTTTTAATTTAAAATATGTTAAGCCTACTTATGGTTATGACACCATGATTGCTGAAGTAAAAAGTGGTGGCTTAATAAGTTGCAATGCTACTAGAGATCTAGGGGGTTTAGATTCCGACATTACTCAATTAGGGGGAAATGGCACTTTAATAGTTGCTAGTTCTTCTACTTCTGACACTACACAAAGTCTCATTGTTTATGGATTAGATGCTTCAGGAGCCTATCAGACTGAGACATTTTCATTGAATGGCACTACCAGCGTCAATGGGTCTTTGACGTTTTCTAAAATAATTGGTGCCAGAATTGTAGGAACTACTATCGGTACTGTTACGCTTACAGATACTGATCCTACAACTATTTTAACAATTACCGCTGGGGTTAATGGGTCTAAGGGTATTGCCAATTGTTCTACCAATTATGTATCTAATAGCAAAGTTACTTTGGTATCAGATGGAGCATCAACGAAGGATGTTTTACTTATTGGGAAAGATTCTTCAGGAGTATTACAAGTTGAGAAAATTACGTTAACTGCGACTACTCCAGTTATTAGTGTTGGTAATTTTAGTGAATTAACCTATATAGGTTTAGGGGATGTTGAGGCAGCACAAACTTTGACGTTATCTTGTGAAGCGGCTGCGAGTACTACGACACATAATACTATTCAAAAAGTTTCTGATTATTTTAATAGTAAATCGGAATCATCTAATGGATTTGTTTTTACAATTTCTACCGCATTATTATCTTTAGATTCTTCTAATTTAGATATAACTACTGGGGCAGGAGGAGCGGTTAGTTGTCTTAGCCCAGCAAATCCCGCATTCTATGCAGATGCTTATTTAGTTCGGCAATGGATTAATAATAATAGTCAATTAATATCAGCAAGTAAGGTAACTGCTGCGGTTGGGGGTGCTCCTAGTACCTTTACTGTTCCTATTTACTTAACTGGTGGATCTGAAGGAACTGCCACTACGTCAGATTGGCAATCAGCATATAATTGGCTTAAGCAAATTTTTGTTAATTCTATTGTTCCTTTGACTGGAGATCCAGCTATACACGCTATTCAGGATGCGCATATTGCATATATGTGCGGGGTAGGTCGGAAAGAGAGAGATGGTTTTATTGGATTATTAAATACTGCGCAAGACGATGTTCCTACTAAAACAGAACTTAAAAGTCAAATAATAGATTTAAATAGTAGGCATGAACGTACCTTTGCGCAGTCTATTGAATACTATAATACAGCAGGAGAACGAGAAGAATTTTTGCCTTATTTTACTGCTTGTATTGCTGCGGGAATGCAAGCAGGTAGTAGCGTCGGTACTTCTTTAACTTTTAAATATGCAAATGTGTTGAAGTTCAATCAATCGTCTACTTGGAATCCCGTGGATGACGCAGAGGAATTAATACAATCTGGATTATGCTTTTTGGAAAATGTTTCAGGAGTAGGTAGGCGATGGGTTAGGAATATTACTACACATCTAAGTAGTAATAATTTAGCATATATTGAGGGTAGTGTAAATGAAGCAGTTAATTACGCAGTATATAACCTTCGAACAGAATTAGAATTTGCAGTAGGTAAAAAGGGATTCGCCGGGACTATAAATGCAGCTGCTTCTGTTGCTAGGGGTATTCTAGAGTCACTTATTAGAGAAGGAATTATAGTTGCTTATAGAAGTTTAAATATTGAACTAATTACTGATGTAATGGAGGTATCTGTTGAAATTGCTCCTGTTTTACCGATTAACTTTATCTTAACAACAGTGCATTTAATAACTATTCCGCAAACTGCGTAATAAAGGAGGCATATTATGTCTTTAGATAAAGGTCAACCAGGACGCCTTATTACTGGGGCAAGATGTCGATTTAGTGTAAATGGTCAAGTTATTGGCTATGCGCGAAATGTTAGTGGTGGAGAAACGGTACAATATGAGGCAATCGACGTATTGGATAATATTGAGACGGAAGAACATGTTCCCGTTGGATATAGTGTTAGTCTTACTGCTTCTATGTTTCGCATTGTAGGGAATAGTTTAAAAAGTGCGGGTTTATTTCCTCCTACAGGTAAGGATCCAGAAGAGCATCTACGGAATGTATTGTTACTTTCAGGTATTATGAAAGCAACTATAGAAGATACAAAAACGGGAAAGGTAATCCACGAATATAGTAATGTGAAAGTATCTAGTTATAATTGGCAAGTTGACGCACGAGGGGTAATGGGGAATGATATAGACTTTGTAGGTATTAGGGCTTTGGATGAAAGTGAATTAAGTTAAAACTTATTTTATTTTTTCCTTAGCTTTGGCCCCTAATATAGATTACTCCCATCTATATTAGGGGTCTTTTTATTGTATATTTAATTTTTAGTGTTATATAGGATAACATAAATCATAGAGCGATGGTTTATGAGCCTCCCCCTATTAGCAATAGTGTTGATAGGGGGAAAATTTTGATGTATTGTGTCTAATTTCTAGATACGGTATGTTAGGTAATAGTGAAATTGTTTTTTATTTTCAAAGGGAGTATGCAATGAAAGAAGATGACATGGTTAAAGGTGTTAAGCATTTATTAGACGCTAGTACGGATGATTTAATTGAAGAATCTATATCACAAGATAAAGAATCATTAATGGATGATCCTAAGCTTAACGAAGAATATGAATTTGATTTTTGTTGGAAAGATAAAAGGGGGCATAAATGGGAAGGGCATTTTACTAATAAAATATTATCTATTGCCGAGCATCAAGCAGTTGGTATTTTAAGGTCTCGATTAGGTGGTGGTATTCCAGTTGAATCTTTAGATTTACTAACTAATGAACTTAATTTAATAATTGCGCATCTATCTATTTCTTTAAAAAGCAAACCTAAATGGGCTGAAGATTTAAGAACATTGGTGCATATAGATTTATTACAGGATTTATATAAGGAGGTAGCCTCACATGAGGCAATGTTTTTCGGAGATGTCGAATTTAAAGAAGATAGCTCTTCGTAAAATTGATGACGGTATTGCTAGAATTGAGAATTGGTGGACTAGTAAATATAAATTACCCCCAAATCATGAGTTATTTATGAATAGGAGTGTAGCTTCTTTACATATTGAAATGTTAAAAGATTTATTATTAAAAAAAGAGCAATTGGAAAAAGATTTAAAAAAGGCTACCGGTGCTGAATTTGCGGAATTAACTAATCAGCTTACTAGTATTGACAGAGCATTAAATGATGAAGTGGATAGTGATTTAAGCGAAGATCCTTTAATTGATAAATGGGAAAAAGAATTATTAGAAGGAATAACCCCTAATCTAAATGAAGGATTTAAAAATGCCTAAAGATTACAAAACTACTGTTACAGTTGAGCATAAAGCACGAGGTTTTGACAAAGTATCTAGGGATAATAATAGGTACATTTATGCCTTATCTAAGATGCGATCACAACTTAGTAGTTTGAAACAAAATTATAAAGATGCCACAAAAGAGGTAGATAAACTTTCGAAGGCTCTTGATAAACAAAATGAGGTAATATCTAAAAATTTAGAAAAGCAACAAAAACAAGGTGCGTTCATTCAAGGATTAGTGCAAGGGGGGTTTACTCCCGCAATGTTTTTGCAACGCGGTCCAGGTATGCCACAACAAATGGCAGGGATGGCTATCGGTAGAACTTTTAGAACTGGTATGGCTGGAGTAGGAGGGTCTTTCACAGGTGTACAAGGACTTCAGCAGTTTCTAGGGTCTATTCCAGGTGTAGGTGGATTTCTTAGTGGACAAATAGGTAAATTAGCTGGATATGCTGACCAAAATATAAATTATCAACGTACTAAATTAGAAATGGCTCCTTACTTATCTACTTTTTCAGAGTTGCAAAAGGAAATTCAATCTAGAGGAATTTCAAAATCTATAAGTGACCAATTATCTCAACAATCTAAGCAATCTGGAGAAATGTTTAAGGGTTTTGTTGGTAAACAATTATCTGAAACCCCTATGGGAAAAGCTTTAGGAGTAGGTCCTAATAAAATGCCTGCGTTACCAGGTTCAGGTTTAGCGGCGTTACCAGGTTCAGGTTTAATGGGCCAATTATTATCTAATGTAATTGAACAAGGTCCCGTTAAAGTAATAGCAGATATAACTAAGTCTGTTATTGAACAAAATATTCCTCAATATGCTGAAAAATTGAAAAAAAGGCAGGAAGCTAATTTACAACAATTTAATGAGGAGTATAAACTTAATCAAGAAAGAATAGATAATTTAAAAAGTGCAAAACGACAAAGTATACAAGGAATACGCGCAACAAATCCTTTAGCAGGATTAGCAACGGAAGGGGCTAGATTACTTGGTATGAATGAAGAAGAAACTTTACGTTTCTTTGGGTCTATTTTGCAAGCAGGAGGAGGAGTAACTACAGGGGAACAAGCGAAAGGGATAAGACAAACTGCTTTTGGGGCAAAAACTCTATTTGGTGTTCAGGGGGGAGTGTCTGGAGCTTTTTTAAAAGCTGGTAGACGTGGAGGTATTGTAGGGGGTATGGGGAAAGCGGATAATGCATTAAAACAATCCATTAATGAGGGCATCTCTTTAGGGTTATCTGGTTCAGAAATAAACCAATGGCTGCAACAAATTGCTTCCAGTATTTATCAATTTCAACAAACTGGTATTGGTATTAATGTTGATTCCATTTCTAAATTAGCTACTGATATTGGTAGAGCAGGATTACCTATTACTAGAGCTATAAATATGGCTCAAGGTATTACTCAGTATCTTCAAGGAATAGGTAGTAAAGGAATTAGTAGCGGTGCGGATTTAATGATGCTTCGTGAATTAGGGGGATTTAGAGGAGGAGGTGTAGGGGAATACAGAAAAGCACGAAGTAGATTAGAGGAATTACAATTTCAAGCAAAAGGTATGGGTGTAGAAGGAATTGCTGGTTCTCCTATTAGTGAAGCATTAAAAAGTTATATGCAAAATGTTGGAGGAGATCAGGCGACAAAGTCTGAATTACTTCAAAGATTGCTACAAAGATGGGGGGTAAAAGGGAGTGTTAAGCAATTTGATTGGTTAGCTATGCAATTAATGGGTGGGCCTACGACAGGAGATCAAGGTAAAGCTATTGCTGATTTTGCTAAAGAACAGCAAAAGGGGCAACAAGAATTAGCGGCTATTTCTAAAGCAGGGGGAATTAGCGGCGCAGCCGCTAGAGTAGTAAGTGTTAGAGCACCAAATTTACGAGCACAAGCAGAAATGCAAAATAAGCAAATTGATATTGGTGGTAAAGCGGTGTCTACTATGCAAGCATTTGAACGTAATGCATTAAAGGTTTCTGGAGCATTTATTAATTTAGCAGATGGTCCATTAAAAACAGTACATGAGGCAATGTCTTCTCTTACAGATATAAGTATTGAATTAGCTAATCAATTTGTTAATATCCTTAAAAATGGCGCGAGTGTCCCATGGTAAATATTGCAGACAATTATAAAAAAATAAAATATGGTTTTCAACGTTCTGAAAATTCTAGAGCAGCTGCCATAATATATCAACATGAAGATGATCCTATTATCTTATATAATCGTAAAAAAGGTACTGCATTTGATTTAAAAGGTACTAAAGCGAGTAGTGAAGAGCCTACAGTTATTTCTATTAGTACGACTAAGAGTATAAATAATATAGCAGGTAATTTTTCTATAGTATTAAAAGATTCTCAAACAACTATAGACCTTTTTAAACGTCTTACAGATGATGATTGGGTAGATATTATATTCTATATAAACAATGAACCATACCATCAATTTAGAGGAATAATTGATGAAATTAATAGGTCTATAAATATAGGTGGTACAGGTGCTACTGTAAAAACTTATACGATAACGGGAAGGTGTTTTGGCAAGATTTGGGAAGCTACCCCTGTTTGGTTCAGTCCTTATTATAATGATATAATTACAGAAGCAGTTAGTTCTAGAGTATTTGACGGTGTTCCAGAATTATTAGGTAATCCTTCTCAATCTGTTATTGCTTTTATGAAATCTTTTTTAGAAGCATTAGAAAATGTAGAAGGCCCTAACTGGACACCTCCTAAGAGTATGCCAGGTATTAAAGGAACTAGTTTTTTATCAAATGTTAATTTTAATGTTTTATCTGATGGGAGTTCCACTTATTTTCAAAATATACCACAAAGGCTATTGTTTAACCTAAATGCTATTAATCCGGATGGAACTTTATGGGATTTAGCTAAACAATACTCTGATCCATTATTTATGGAAGTATATACGGATTATCTTCCTAAAGGAGATCCATTTAGTAAAGAATTAAGTAATTCATCAGACATTGGCAATAATGATATGACAATAATAATTAGGGATCGACCTTTTCCCTTTTTAGATACTTCTGTACCCGTAGGCTACGAAGATACTTGGGAAGAATTACCTATTTTCACAATAATTCCTCAAGAGATAGAAATACATAATGTCTCTAAATCAGGATATGAAAGATACAATGCCTTTTATGTGTCTAGTAGATTATATCAAGAAGAAGTGAATAGTTATTCATTGTCTATATTAGCGCCTTTACTAGATAAAGACAGTATTAAAAGGCATGGATTAAGAAGGTTTGACGTTCAATCCGAAATTCATCCAGATCCTAATAATCCATTAGCTTTTGGTGGAAATAATATTGCCGCTATTTGTGAATATCAAAGACAATTAATTAGGGATTGGTATTGTTTGAATCCTTATTTTTTATCAGGAACAATTGTATTAGCCCATGGTAGACCGGATATAAGAATTGGATGCAGATTACATATTCCTGGAGTAAGAATAGGCAATAAAGACATTATTCCTGAAGAAAATTATTATATTGAAGAAGTAAAAAATGATTGGGTATTTGGTAGAGGTGTTCGGACTACTTTAGGAGTTACGCGTGGATGGATAGGTAATATGAATACCTATTATGAAAATTTAAATAACATGGTATTACGATATAAATTAGCTGAATTAAAAGAGTTAGATATAGGGTGAGTATTATGATGCTAGGTAAAGGTGTTCGTACACAAAATGGAATTCCGGTTAGATTTAGAAGAGAAAATAGTAATCCGAATGGGCTATTATTAAAAGCAGTGGTAATTGCCACCTATGTAACTGATTCAGAGGAACACCCTAAAATTAATGACACAATAAATACTCCTAGTGTTGTATATTGCGATGTAGTTGTTTATTCCAATATGCCTTATTGCAGATGGTTTCCTTTATCTAAAGTATTAGTTTCTCAAAAAAGAGGTGGAATACATAATGACAATATTTGGAAACCTAAAGCAGTTAGTAAAAATATATCAGGAGATTTTAATTCTACTATAGGAGCTAATCCGGGTTCCTTGGATGGAGATCATGTATTAATAGGTTTTATTAATAATTCTTTTAATGAACCAATTATTATACGAGGGATACCTCATCCTTCACGTGATATTTATAATGAAGAAAATGAATTAGGAAAGCGTATTAAACTTAAGCTAGTGGATGGAGATCCAGATTTAGTTAAACATCATGGGGTTTTTCATGGAGTAACAGATTCTGGTGATTATGTAGTAAATACGGTTTACGCTAATGATGGCATTACGGATGATTTAGGAAAAGAGCCTTTACCATCGATTACAGGTGAAACAGGTAATCAAATACATAGTTTACCTGAGAATAGCAAGTATTCTATAGAATTTAAAAATGTGTCTGATCCTATAAACCCAGTAAACGTAGTTACCTTAGTTATTAAAGCTGTTGACAATAATATAGAAGTATTTAAAGATGGGGAAAATGTTATAACGATAAATGATTCCGGTTTATCTTCTATATTGCAATTAGGAAATGGTGCTGTATCTGTAGCTATTGCTACACATTTAAAAACTTTGTATAACAATTTATATAATGCAATTTTTTCACATGTTCACCCTGTAGGAAGCCCAAATACTGGGTCACCTATTTTTTCTTCTCCTTTACCTATTTGGGATATATCTATTGAAAGTGATAGGTTGACAATTCCTGATAATTGAGGATTATTATAATCATGACTGTAAGTACGCTTGAATATATAAAAGAAGAAGTAAGACAGCAAAAAACAGGGGATACAAATTTCCTAAAAAGATTTTTATATTTCTTTGAATTAATTGTTCCATCTGAAAAAGTTAAAAATCAAGAGTCTTTGAATTTTTTATTTCCATTGATTCTTCCCCCTGAATCAATAATGTTAGAAGAACCATTTTCTGTAGAAGAGACTGAAACACAAATGGGGGGATTGTTCATTGAGGAAAATGGTATTATAAAAAGAAATTTAACTATTAAAGGTCACACAGGATTTCAGCCTAGATTACTAAGGTCGTCTAATACTAATCCATTAAAAAGTGCTGCTAGAGCATCATTGGGTTCGTTTATTCCTGGTTCAGAAATAGGTAAACCAGATCTTAAATCCCTAGAAACGGTTTCATATTCTAGAAAATTACCTATAAAAGTATTAGCTGCTATATCAGGTCACAGGCATTTTCAATATTTACAAGATTCTGTATTTAGGACATATGCGGATTTAAAAAAAGATCCAGCTTCTGCAATGGGTACTTCTTTGCGATTTCATAATCCAAAGGATGATGAACATTGGGAAGTAGTTCCTAAAAAATTTACGTTAGAAAGAGATGCTTCTAAAAATAGGTTTTTATATTATTACACAATTGAATTAACAGTAGTTGGTCCTGCTAAAGAAATTGATTTTGACTATATTGAAGACAAAACATTACTAGAGCAATTTACTGATGTATTACGAATCGCTAAAAAAGGTCTAGATTTAACTACTGGTTCCGTTCAAGATTTGATTCGTTTACAAGGAGAACTTCGATCTTCTATTAGCAATATCGCAGTTCTTATTGATTCAGTTACAGCTATTAATTCAGCTGTAGATGATTTTGTAAAAGGTAATAAACGATTAATTGATTCTACACATTCAATTGTTCTTAGCACTATGGATTTAATTGATTCAACCTTAAATACTTATAACAAATTATCTAGATCTGGTAATGTTAGACAAATTCCTGAACCGGTTGTGCAGTCCATTAGAAGTTTGAATAAAGGATTGGAATTAATCTCTGTAAATCCTTCTATATTTGCTAATGACACTGTTACCAAAGTTGAGAATATTAAAAAGCGTCAAAATAGATACAATTTATCAATAGATAGAATTAATGCTGCTTTAGATAGTGATTCACCTACTACCTTTGATGAATTAAAAAGTAAAGGTACTGGTTTAACTAAAGGGGATGCCATTGCAATTAATGGAGAATTAGAAATAGGTAATGATATATTTCAGTATACCAGTATTGAAAGAGTTCAAATTTCTTCAGGAGATACTTTAACTTCTTTAGCTGCTAAACATATGGGGAATGCTAGATTATGGCAATATATTGCTATAATTAATGGATTAACTTATCCATTTTCAAGTGACATAGCTTCTCGTGATTTATCTAAAAAAAGTGAGGAACATCCATTTAATTCTTCTTTGGGTATTGGTGATTTTATACTTATTCCATCTAATAATACTCCTATTCAAGATTATATAGGTACGTCAATATTAGGAACATTCCTTACAGAACCTTTAGAACATCATTTATTTGGTACTAATTTTGCTTTAGACCCAATTTACAATAAATTAAATGATACGAATATATATACAAATAATCGTATTAAATACGATATACCTATAAATAAAGAAAAAGGAAGTATGGATGTTAAATTAGTTAGGGATCTTCCTAATCTAATACAAGCAATTATACTTCGTATAATCGTAGAAAAAGGATCTGCTATTTTATATAAAAAATTTGGATTAAATAGGATTGTAAGCTTAGGATTTACTCCATCCGATTTAGAAAATGCTAAATACAGAATAAGAGAAGCAATATTATCAGATGCTAGAATTGATAGTATTGAACAATTAACTTTAGTACAAGAAGAAGATGGTTTAAAATGCGATTTATCTATTTCAGTAAAGGGCTTCAATACGTCAGTTCCTTTACGTTTTACCGTATAAGGTGTAAGAATGGCTAGATTTGTATTAAAGCGTTATGAACAAATATTAGCGGGTATGATTGCTAAATTAGTTGCTAGAACGGAATTGAATGATCTATTTGATTCTTCTACAGTTAAACATTTATTATCTGCTGCTGCGATGAGTGATGACGAGCAATATTATCAAATATCTTTGATTTTATTATTGAACGATATTGATAATGTTGAAAGTGATGATTTAGATGATTTTGCTCAAATATTATCTAATATGACAAACGATGGAGAAACACTTTTACGTAGACAAAGCAGTAGGTCAGTAGGCACTGTAGTATTTTCTAGGAATATAGTTAGTGGGTCTATAACTAAAGAAGCAGGAATTATTATAAAGACTAATTCGGGGGTATCTTTTAGAACAACATCTGGATTTACCATTAATTCAGGAGATCCTTCAGTTTTATCAGGACATACAACTGGTCAAGATTCTTCCCCTATTCCTATACAATCCTTATTATTAGGAGAAACTAATAATGTATCAGCAAATACTATAATTAAATTTGCTAATAAACCTATTGGAATTGATTCAGTAATTAATTTATCAGATACTTTATTAGGAAAAGATAAAGAAAGTGATGATCAATATAGAAAACGTATTAAAGGTTATATTAATTCTTTAGTTAGATCTACTCCACATGCGATGGAAAATGCGGTATTAGGATTATCTGATTCCATTACTGGGTCAGTTATATTATTCGCTAAATTAATTGAAGATATCGTTAATTTAGGAAATTGCATTTTATATATAGATGATGGTACAGGCTATGCCCAAAGTACTGAAGAAATATTAGGGGAAAACGTAACATATGGTTTAGCTGGGCCTCCTGCTAATTCTGCTGTAGGAGGGGAAACTTATTTATTTTTAGATAATATTGCTATAAATGAAGATGCGCCTTTTATTCTTACTAGTTCAATTAGGGGGGTATTAGTAAAAGATGTTGATTTTTACTATGATTCATCTAGAGGCCAAATCAATTTTATAACGGCATTAAGCGCTGGTGAGGTTATTACTGGAGACTATACAAAATATACAGGAATAATAGAATTAGCACAAAAAGTAATAAATGGTGTTCCTTCGGATAGACTTAATTACCCTGGTTATAGAGGAGGGGGGGTAAGAGTAAAAGTTAAAGCTCCTCAAGTATTAATTGTAAACATTGAAGGAAGTATTGTAGTTCAAGAAGGTTATGATACTGACATTGTATATGATAATGCTGAAAGTGCTATTTTACGTTATATAAATACTTTAGATATATCTGGTGACGTAATAGTGTCATCTTTAATCACTGTAATTAAAAATGTAGAAGGTGTATATGATGTAGCTATTATTACTCCGTCTAATAATATTCCTATATTAGATGATCAATTAGCTAGGACTACTATTAACAATGTGAGTATACGATGACTTTTTCAATAAATTCTGTAGATAAATCAGAAATATTTAATGATGGAGGCTATGAACTAATTATTTCTGGGGTATTAGAACAAGGATCGTCTTATAATGTATTTATTGGTGATTTTTTAAATGATGACGACGCTAAATGTTATTCTGGTATACCTGAACAAGGTAATATTATTTATCCTGAATTAGATAATACTTTGTATGTGTATACTCCTTTATTAAATATAGCGGATAGTAGTCCTTATTCAATTACTGTCGTCAACATAGATACTTTAGAAACAAGAAGTATATTAAATTGTCTTTATGTTAGAAATAAGCAATTTTGTTCTAAGGTATATACCTATAGAAATAATTTATTTAGTAATTATGAATTAGGTCCTATGAACATAACTGAAGAGAATTAGGAGATAATTATGGCCGTCAATATTATTATAGCAGTAGCAGGACAAGGATCGGGTAGTGGTGGAGAATCTAGATCGTTTCCATATTCTTTGATAATATCAGATCCTACACCTTTAGTTACTCTAAGTTTATCCGATACAACGGGAGTAACTAGTTATTTTTGGGAATTACTTAATCAACCACCTTTTGCTACTGCCGTATTATCTAGTCAAAGTGCTAGTAATCCAACATTTACTCCTACATCTACTAGGTGGGGTACTTATCTTATTAGGTGCACCATTATTAGAAATGGTGTTCAAGAAATAGATGAAATAGGTTTAAGTTTTAGAACACCTAATCATGATTTACGATTTCCCGCAGCAGGGGAAAAAGTTGAATTTGATTTAGATGATGGATGGGCATTAGCTGAATTTTATTTTTGGCAATATGTTGATAATCTATCTATTGGAGGAGGAGGTAGTAGCTATTGGGAAAGGGTGAGTACTATTTTATCTCCTGCTACAAATGGGGATACTATTCAAGTAGGAAGTGGAAGCGCTTCTTCTCCTTCTTACAGCTACGAATCTGATATAGATACCGGTAGGCGTTTATATAATACAGGAATAGAGGCTTTTACCGTAGGTGGTGTAGACCAATTATTATTTGGAAATGATAGTGGTCCCTATATAAAAGCGGCAGATAATCATCAATATTTGAAAATTGGAAATTATAAAACTACCTCTGGTGGATATTCTCAAGTGGTAATAGAGGGGGTAGGTCATACTAATAATTCAGGGGGTAAGGCTACTATACAAGCAACTGCTCCAACTGGAAAAATTAGTGAATTGGATTTATTATCTACTAATATTAGTGGTAGTTCGACAATAAATGTAACATCAAATAGTGGATCATCTATTAGTAGTCCTTCTATTGTGGCTATTAGGTCAGAAGGGCAAGGTCCTACTAGTTTAACATTAGTTGCAAGTTCTTCTGTTAACGATGTAAATAGTTTGATTAGTTTAAGTAGTACTTCATTAGTTGGGGATTCTTCTATAACTATAGGAGCGCATGCTCCTATAGGAAATAGTTATATTGCTATAGGTAATAGTAATACACAACAAATTCGATTCACTGATAAAAATTTAGATGATTCTACATATCCTAATACTTATTGGGCGTTATCTTCTATAGCAGATAATTGGGATGATTTAAATAGTAATTATGGTACGCAAACTTTAGTAGAAATACTTAATACTTTACATGACTCAATCGCCTTAACTATTTCTGCTGGCATAGGTATAAGTGCTCCATTAGCAGGAGGGGTGTACACTATATCAGTGCATGATGCTCCTTCAACAGAAATCGATTTCAATGTATTATCTGGACATGCTCCTACTGCTTACGCATTGCAAACATATCTTAATTTCGTACAAGGTCCTACGAAACTAAGTTCCACTGATGGCCTTATTTCAGATGGGGGTAGTGGAACAATAGATATTAGTGCATTAAATGGTTTAGTGAAGTCCTCTAATACAGAAAATGCAAATACTGTTTTTGCTAATTGGACCTCTGTTACTGCTTTAAGTATTACTAATAATGATGTAAGTAGTATTGTAGCTAATTATGCTGCTACCCCTACTATTACTGCTAGTACTGATTTATCTAGCTCACTTGCTTTAAATAAAATTTTACTTTCTTTAGTAAAAAGAGAAAGCACTTCTATTGAATATCTCAACATAGACGCACAAGGTTCTGATTTAGGATATGGTATTAATGAAAAATCTATTATTAAAAATAATTATAAGCCTGAATACGGGACGGGTATAATTATTAGTGGAACTGGTACTCGTAATTTAGCTATAACTTCTGGATGGATGTATTGGGGTTTATCTAAGGTAGTGTCTTCTGTTTTTGATTCTAGTTCATCAGATACATGGTCTAATTTTTATACAACAGATAGTGGGACTACTTGGACAAAAGTTACTAGCCAAACTCAAATAGATAATGCTAATTACAATAATATTGCTAGTGGATTAAGCGCTTTAGGTGCGAGTGAATATGGTTTATTTTGGATATATCGTAATTACTCTAATACGGATATATATGTTGTTTACGGAATTGCATCTTATGCAACATTAGATGCAGCAAAAGAAGTTCCTACTCCTTCTTTAGTTCCTTGGCAGGTTAATGAATTTTCCTATTTAATAGGAAGAGTAATTACTCAACAAGGAACAGACACACTTGACGTTACTTCTATATTTATTGATGAAATTGCAGGAGGAACCGTTAGTGTACATAATCTTTTAAGCCTTATTCAAGGAGGAACGTCTAATCAACGTTACCATTTGACAGAAACACAGCATAATGATTTAACCACAAATATGCCTTTAGATCCCATTAGCGTTATATTTACAGATGGGTCTAATCAATTAGCTACGCATGCGAATTTGAAATATAGTCCTGGAGGAACTACGGGCTATTTGAATTTTACAATTGCTGGATCTTCTACAGCGGCAGGTTCTATTGTTTCTTCAGCTATAGATGGGAGTACTTCTTTAGGTATGGTTTCTACTAGTGTAGGGACATCAGGTGGTGCATCAGTTATTTCTATAGAAGCCAAAGGTAATGATGGTACAGGAAGTTACGGTATTTATACTAATCCACAAGGAGAGCATAGGTGGGAAATAGATGGGGAACCTCTTTTATATCTAAATTTTGTATCTTCAGAGCATTCAAGATTAACTGGTAAGCAAAAATATTTAGATATATACAATACTCATACAACGCCTAGTACTGATGAAGATTCCACTATATTAATTACTAATACTGCTTATGATACTGCGAATATTACTATTGAGAATAGTGCGACTAATTCTAGTGGTTCAGTTAGTACTTCTATAAAATCGTTGTTACCCGATGGAGCAGCTAGTATTGATATATTATCGGATAGTTCTAATACTTCGGGTGGGAGTTCTGTAGTTACGGTAAAGGCTACTGGAAATAGTGGATCATCCACTTTACAATTAGATACTGATGTATATTTTAAAATAGATGATGTTGCTGTATTTAAAATATCTGATTTTACAGATCCTAATGATGAAACTGAATTGTCTATTCCAGGAGGCACTGGAGATAGAACTTTATATATACGTAATTTGCAAACTAATGGGTCGGCTTATACATCAATTATAAATAAATCTATTGCTACAGATTCTGGTAGTACTGAAGCAGGTTTAGGATTTATTTGTGAATCAACCGAAGATAGCGTAGATGCTTATATTCAGATAGCCGCTACCACTACAGGAGCAAATGCAAATGCTGATATAGACATTGTTTCTCAAGTAGGAAGTGGGGATGGAACTAGAAAATCAGCAGTACGTTTTCAATATGATAATCCTTCAGCAGTTGATTCATCAGTATCAATACTAGAATCAACTGCTAAAGCAGACGATTCTATTTATGCTAGATTTAAAACAGTGGCTGGTAATTATGGACCCCTTGGTGGATTTATAGAAATAGAATCTACAGGAAGTTTATCAATAGATTCTTCTTCAGGAAATTTTACTTTTGGAAGTTTACTTACAATTGATTCACCTATTACTAGAGTAGAATCTCCTAAATTTGTAGTAGGTGTAAATTGTACCATGAACCATGGTAATTACGCTAGGGGCTACGGGGAGTACGTTTCTACTATATTTGAAGGAGCAAGTCATTTTAGTTTAGATAGAAAGGATACTAATAGCGGTAGTGTGATGGGGGGGAACGGGCTAATACTCACAGTAGCGACTAGTGGAAATGAGACAGCACATTTTAGATACAAATTATCAGATTCTCAGGATGATTCTTATACTCCTTTTAAGATACCTGAAAATAGAATTATTTGTATCAGTGGTACAGTAGTCTCTTCTTGTACAGGTTCACATATAGATGCAATTTATGTTCAGAAATTTAATTGGGTTTTATGGAATTCTACATATCATGCCGATGAACCTGGAGACGGTGCTTTAGTTGTGTTAGATAGGGCTAGCTGGTTACCTACTATTAGTGTTGATTATATTGCTACAGATGGATGGTTTAATTTAGATGTTACCGTTTCTGGCGCATCAGTGGGCGATACTGTTTTACATGTTTGTCATATCACTGAATTTACAGTTGCGGAAACAGCTTATGTAGCATCAAGTTAATGATTATTAGTAATGCCCCAATTCGTTGTATAAATATGAGTAAATCTACTGACAGGATACTTCATATTTTATCAATGTTTAATGAAGTTAAGCGTATTACTGCTATTGACGGTATGCGATTTTCTAATAATAGTTTTGATGCATATAAAAGACCTAATTGGGATAATAATAAATATCCTATAAATTCAAAATATTTTTATATGTTCCCTACTACATATGCTTGTAATTTATCGCATATGAAAGCTTGGATAGATTTTATAGATAGTAAAGACGAATGGTCTATAATAATTGAAGATGATACTGAACCTGTTATGGATTTATCTAATATAGCTATACCAGATAGTTGTGATTTTTATTATTTAATAGGGGTAAATCACCCCGGAAAAAGATTATTTTTATATGATGATGGGCAAGTCAAGTTTAGTAGAACTTTAGGGGCTTATTTGCTATCTAAAAAGGCCGCTATACTTTCGTTAGAGGCTATGAAACCTATTCATTATTTTCAAGCAGATTGGCAAATACCTTTTAGAATTTTTGAATCTATGAAAAATTGTAAAATACCCCAGCCTAATTGGGATAATAAATTACCTACAATAAAAGCATATGGACAAAGAGAATCTATTATAAAACATTCACAATTTTCAAAGGTATCTACTTTTACAAAAGATGGAAGTAAATCTTGGATACCAAATAGTTTGCTTTAAAGGAAATTTTAGATGACTGTTAAAGGTTATGGTTTAGGAGAATATGGTACGATAGAACCTTGGGGTTCTGTAGAATATCCCACTGCTACTGGTTTACATAATTCTGTTAATACTGATTTTATGGGGATACTCCAAGCTATTTCTGGGATAATAGGTGAATCTGATAATGAGTTAGGTGGATTATACTCTACTAGATTAGTTTTTGTCGGAAGCATTGGGGACACAGAAATAGAAGTAGAATCTACATTAAATTGGTCCTATCCTGGTAAATTAGCAATAGATGGTATTTTATATTATTATGTTAGTATTGTAGGAAATACAATAGGCGGATTGTACTATATCAATGAAAGTATTATTGAACTTGGATTAGCAAAAATACATAATGTAGATTCTGAAGTAGTTAATGTAAATGAAAATCTTAATGCAATTCAATTGGCAAAAAAAAGTTTGTTGGTTAGTTATGCTGAGGATGAATATTTAGATGCTATTGGGCGAAAATATGGTGTACCACGAAAGCCTTTATATGGGGATAATGATACTTATAGAGAAATAATTAAAGCTATAGCATTTGCGCCTAGAGGTACTATTTATGGAATAGAATTAGCATTAAATGCTTTATTAGGTGTTGGTAATTACGAAATATATGAAGATTTAATACAATATCCTAATGTTGTATTTATTAAGATAAATGAATCTTATTTTTTAAATGATACACCATACGGAGAAACTTATATATCTGAAAATTTATTTGGTTTCATTAGTGGTGGATCATATAACACAATTGTATTGCCATATAGTCCATTAAAAGTTTCTTATGCAAAATTAAAAGATTTAGGAGAAACCTTTGATTTTAGAAACGAAATTCCTTCAGATAGTATGTATGAGTATTTTGAAGGAAATGGATTAGATCATGCATTTACTTATTACGGTTCTGCTAGTGAATCTGATGTAACTGCTAATGGTGATTATACTAATTTTAATTTGTCATCTTCTGGATCCTTATATTATGAAATGTCTGATGTTCAAGGATCTCGAATTACAGTTGATTCAGATGTAGAATTAAATTTTGTAATTCGTATACCAAGTACTTCTTCATTAGCAAATGGTATATTAAAGCAAGTTTATTTTGCTATTTATGATGGAAGTAAAATTGTTAATTTTGGTCTTAATGATGATTATAGTATAGGTTTATTTGATACTGAGGCAGGAGGATTTATTGGTGGATCCTATACTTTGCTTCTAGATACATTTTATAATGTTAAAATAGTTAAATTAAAAAATACTAGTGTTTCTTTATATGTAAACGGTATCATTGTTTCTAATATATCATATACTTCATTTACTACATCAACTGTTTTACATAAAATACTTTTTGGAATTTTAGGAGCACCTCCTACTATTGGCGGATCTTTTGATATTAAACAATTAGGTATACACATTAAAAATTATAAAGATTACTGGTTTTCTGAATACAATAATGTAGGTAGTGTTGATAGTTTATCACCGACAGTTTTTAACATAACAGGTAGTCATTTATTTACTAGTAATGACGTTGGTAAGTACTTTCAAGTCAAGGGGTCATCTATTTCTAATTTATATGGTGGCAATAATAATGTAATTGGGAAAATAAAAAACGTGTTATCTACAACTAGTATAGTATTAGAGCCTATAGAATATAGTAGATGTATAATTGGGGTATTAGGTAATAATAATATTTTAAAATTAGGAGATAATCATACTAAATTTACATATCCTGATGATTTAGGAAAAAAGATAGAAATCAATAATTCTAATTTAGGAAATAATGGTACCTATACTATTATTGATTTACTAGTTGAAGGTTTTTTGGAAAATTATGGAGTAATTAAGTCTATTGGGTCCTACCTTACAAATAATAAAGAATATACAAATATAGCTGTACTAAACGCTACATTAATTCCTGAAGAAAATTTGGATATTCAAATATTGATATCTTTTGAAACAGAATCTAATCTAGATTTTATTCATTCAGATACTGGGTCTAAAATTAGTGATACATTGACTTTACGATCTGGTCTATGGAATAGTGATTTAGTTATGGACATAGGGATAAGTAATGCGTTATCAGCCCAATTATTACAAGATCATCTTGTACATAATAATATCATAAGTACTTCTCCATTACTTTATAAATATTATCCATTTTATTTATCTGATGTTTTTGGGGAATTAGAAGAATTTTTAGAAGATCTGACTATTGCGGGAGTAATTCCTAAATTGTTAGGAAAGTGAGGAATAATGAAAAAATTATTAAGAGTACAATCTAATGAACGAGTAGATTTTAATGATTTTAAATTTTTAGCAGGAGATAGCGTTACTGCTCAAATTAGGGAATTAGTAAATCAGTTTATATGTAATCCAGATGAATACAATCAAAGTATCATTTCGGGATTTGCAATGTCTAATCCATCTGGAAATCAAGTAAGGGTGGATAAAGGGAAAGCTATATTACACCAAAGAGTTGACGGTTCAGTTATTTATTCAATATTGGCTACTGAAGGAGAAGATTACAGGATAATAGACATATCTACTTATCCTGATAATTCCTACAATATTTATATTAGATTTGACTTAATACCAAGTGACAATGAAGGTCGTATATTTTGGAACCCATCCGGTAATGGATCAGAGTATACACAGGCAATAGAGACTCGTTATTCTGCTAATTGGTCTATTCGTATAGAAACTAGTATTCCTGGTGAAGAATGGTTTTTAATCGGTACAGTTGTCAAACCAGGTATGTCTATTATTGATAAACGTGATTTTTATTTTGAAGGTTCTGTTGAGAATAATTATCAAACTGGTTGGAGTAGTGATGGAGGAGGAAGTAGTATCGATAGAAATGATAATAGAAGTTTGTATGGTGTAACTGATTTACATACATTTGTTAAAGCTATGCAACAATGCATTATTGATATAAAAGGTCGGGGTTTACGTAATTGGTGGGATAAAGATATTGGTGGAATGAATGTTGGGTTTGATGATGACCCTATTGAAAATGTTCTAGGAATAGGAGATTCTAATTTCTTTTTGAAATTAGAAGGTAGTCCTACTACTGGAGTATGCACTATTAATTTTGATACAGATTCCCATTTAAAATATGGTAGAGTAGAAGATTCTTTGACTTTTTCTTTATCTAATAAAACATTACTTAAATTGCGAAATGGGGATGATATTTCAGTAAATGGTGGAAGGCTTATTAGTTGTTGCTTAGATGATAATGCCCCAACTTTGGCTACTTATAAAATAGATGAATTTAAAATTTTGGAAACTACTAATATTTATACAGGAGGAAATCTAAATTCTTTTATTAGTAGGTCTAATCAATGGTATAAGGAGAATGGTACTAATATATTTCCTAGAGCGCAATTACTGGAAGGATTGAATGTTGTAACGGGTATTGATCATTATGCAGGTGGATCTTTTAGCATAAGTAATTTAGTTAATTCAATTAGAATTGAACCAGGTGTAGCATACATAAATGGTGCTACTATGTTTGTGAAAGATAGTAGTGGCCAATCAATTGTTTTATCTGATTTATGGAATGGTGATTCTAATGGCGGATTAACTGCTGAAGCAAAGACTTATATAGGAAGTGCCACAAATGGATATGAAAATTGTTTTTGTCTTTATGTCTGGCTACGTAAAGATGGTACTTTTTGGCTTGAACCATTTGGTCCAGACATTGACTCGAGAATACCTTGGAAATATGGAGGACCAAGGGTTAAGCCTAGATCTCAATCCGGTTTACCCCAAACTGGTTTTAGAGATGATGAATATTTATTAATTGATGTATGCTGGTTAGTACATGGAAAAGCAGCAACGGGTTCTTCTAGTGATATTATTAATCTATCTGGAGCACTTTATACAGGTGGAGATTATCGTTCTTTTGAAGTAGCTAATTATTTAAGTACTGAAGTAAATGGTACTATTTTTTATACAAGTGATTTATCTTCTGGGTACCATTACATTGATTTGGATTATGTTGACACAGGAGGTGCTTATCAGAGAAGATCTCCAGGTATACCTGGAGCACTTAGTAGAATGGCAAGAGTAGCGATAGTTGGGACTGTTCAGTTAGATCCTAGTGCGTCTGTTAATTTATATATAGGAATGGGTAAATATATATCAGGAAGTTCCTTGAATTGTGATTCTATTGATCAAGGATGTGGTTTTTGTGTGAGTGAAGAAAATAATTTTGGAAGTAATATTACTATACCTTTTAGAGGTACAGCGGATATAGAAACAAGTCCTTATATGGATAATACTGTAAGTGGGGGAGGTAGAATTAGAAATAAATTAATTACCTTTTTAGGAGGTAGTGGAACTTTTACTATTAGTTTGTCTTTAAGCTTAGTTGGGTTTTATTGGAATAGAAAAGATGTTAATATATTGTCTAGATCGATTGAAACTGTTTCCTAATTTATAGGAACTACAAAAGGAGTTTTGCAATGTCTGAAAGTGCTAGTATTTATCCATTAACGCAAGAATCATTAAAAGATTTAATTGAGGGAAATATTTCCGCAGTAAATGATGAAACAAAATATCTAGTTTCTGAGCTAATTAAAGCAAAAGAGTTTGTTACTCAAAATCTTCCTAAATTACAAGAATTGAAAAATCAAGCTACTGCCTTAGCTAAAGAGATTGAATTTATGGATTATCGTTTTAAAACTTTACAAACTGATTTAAGGAATATTTGGCCTTCAAATTCTATCCCTTCTACTGAAGAACATCGGGTTCCGAAGATTAATTCCTAATAATTTCAATTCTTTACATTTTTTTTCAAAAAAATTTTAAAAGTTTTTAGGTTTTATCCGTCTTTAAACGTACTGCTTACGCAGTACGTTTTTTCTTTTAAGATTTAAAGATTTAAAGATATTAGGTATAGAAGTACATGCATGGATATTCAAGAATTTATTATTGAATATCCTGCATCCCCGAAGGGAATGAGAAAGTAGTTGCTTTTACCGGCAAAATGCCTTATAAATCTGTGATGTAGGAAGGAAGTTTTATGACTTTAATTTTTACATTTTATTGTTCTTCTTGTAAGGATGAATTTTGTTATCAAATATCTCAAAAAGGTAGTATGCACACAGATAAACCTTTTGTAGACATGACTTACCTTAAAGAATGGATTGAAAAAATTATTTCAGGCGCAGTTGTTAAAATTGAAAAAGTAGTAAAGTAATTACAATGAAATTCAAAGATATACCCCAGTTTACTCGTGATGGAAATTATGTAGTTAATGTTTCTTGGAGATATTTAGAAGAAACATTAAATCATTATAAAGAAGATTTTGAGTTACAGTTAGATCCAGATTTTCAAAGACCACATGTATGGGATTTGGAAAAACAACAACGTTATGTTGAATTCATTTTGCGAGGAGGAAAATCTTCTCGCGATATTTATTTTAACCAAGCCAATTGGATGCGTTGGAAAAAGGATACAGATTTAAAAAATCCTTTAGTATTAGTAGATGGAAAACAACGTTTAAATGCTGTTAGATTATTTCTTAATAACGAAATAAAAGCATTTGGATGTTATTTTAAAGAATTTGAGGATTCTTTACATATTACTGTGGATTTTATATTTCATGTTAATAGTTTATATACTAGAAAAGAAGTGTTACAATGGTATTTAGATCTTAATAGTGGCGGAGTAGTTCATACTGAAGAAGAGTTGGATCACGTTCGCAAATTATTATTAAAAGAAATAAGCGGAATAGATTTAGATTATTATCATAAAGGGATAAAACGAAAAGCCATTAAAAATTAATAATATGAAATTTAATTTAATTATAATAGTTCATATGCTTAAGGTATTAATCAATGATAAAGTATTGATTAATACGTGTTCGATAAAATATTTTAAATACAAAAAATGTTTAAATAATATTTTTATATCAAATGCGTATTACGCTGTGGATTACGTTGTTTTAGTAATACGCATTTTGGTATATAATAAACACCAACCTTCGTCTACATTAGATAAACCACCTTAACGCATTAAATAATTTGATTGCGATAACCGGTTTTTGTTTGTTTTGGTTGCCTCCTTTGTATTGAAATATGTTTTCTACGTGGCGCCGTTTAATTGCGTAGATAGGTACAAAGGAGGCTTTGCCGGGATGGTGGAACAGGTAGACACAAGGGACTTAAAATCCCTCGGGGGCAACCCCATACGGGTTCGATTCCCGTTCTCGGCACTATAGAAAGGAGCAATAAAATGAGTAATAAAACACATGCGCTTACAGAAAAAGAGATCAAATTATTGAAAAAGGGGGATAGATTAAAAGTTTTAAGTAGTTATTGTCTAGCTTATGCTAGGGATAATGATATTGTAATTTATATAGAAACTCATAAATACGAAGGAGATGATGTATATTATATACAATGTAAAAATAAAAAAGGGGAAATTTTTTCATGGAGTTCTAGGCGTTTTGGTTTATTAAAGGAAAAGGAGTAATATAATGTTACGAATAATTGGTGAAAGAGGTACAGGTAGAACTACGGCGGCTTTTGCAATTGCGAAAGAGTTTAATGCAATTGTGGTTGTTCCTGAAAGAAGTACTGCACAAATATATGAAGAAGTGATGGGTAAAGGAAATATATGTGCGGCTCAAGATTTAGAGTTATTGCTTAGGGGAGGTAGAATAGGTAGGGAAATCAATATTGTTTTGGATGAATGTTCTATGGAGGAAGGTGATTACTTAATTGATAAGTTTTTAGGCAAAGGTATTACTTTGAAAGTAGTCGCATATACTTTTACTTTAGAGCCTGATTTTGATTTATTTGTTACCAAAAATCTATGATCATAGAAAATAATTCATTAGTTATTTGCATCACTGTTTTGTGTACATGGATACTTTGTCATGTATTACAATATTTGATTAATTTATGAAATGATTACTTTGTATGTAGAAAATAATCGTACCTATATTGAAGGTGCGAGTAGTGCTATACTCGATGTTATTGATCAAGTAATTCGTTATCCGTCAAATTTGGTGGTAGATTCTACTGTGCAATTAGTAAATGAAATGAGAACTTGGGATGGTTGGGTAAGACTATTGAATCGTCCTAAGACGATGCTTCCATGGTTTCTTACTGGTTTAATTGGCTATGTATACAACATATTAGTACAACATTCTATTCCAGCTAACGTAGTAGATAAAAGAATCAGACCTAGAGATAATTTACCTGAAATGGTGGACATACCGTTAAGGGATTATCAAAAAGAGGCGGTTAAACAGGCTTATAGGTGGGGCAGAGGTGTTATAGATATGCCTCCTCGTTCAGGTAAGACTAGGATTGCTTGTGATTTGCAAAGAAGATTAAACCATAATACTATTTGGATTGCCCCAACTATTGCTATTATTGAACAAACTAAGCGAGCATTGGATTCATTTTTTTATAAAAATTATTCCATTAAACTATCTGGTAAAAAAACTTTAAATGAAGCATCCAAATATCCTATTATCCTAACCACACCTAATACAGCTGTAACTTTACCGGATGAATTATACAAAAGTAGGCAATGTTTAATTATTGATGAATTTCATAGAGCAGCTGCTATTATGTATCATGATATAATTAAAAAATGTGACCATATTTATTATAGATTTGGAATGACTGGAACATTCACTCGTAGTGGAGATGACCTATTAGCCCTTCATTCCGTATTGTCTAATGTATTATACAAGGTAGATAGTAAATATTTATTGGATAATAAATTTCTGGTACCTACACATGTAGTTTTTGTTCCAGTATTGGGCAATTTAAAATGCAAGACAGGTAACTATAATACTAGTCATGGTAAGTTTGGAATTTCAGAGAATAAATATCGAAATCAATTGGTATCTCAATTATCCGTACTTTTGAATAGGACTGGTCGAAGTGTATTGATATTAGTTAATACGAAAGTACAGGGCCAACTAATTAAAGATATTTTGTCTAGTTATTTTCTAATGGAAGGACATTCAAAAAATTTACATACCATTGAATTTGTTAATAGCAAAACGCCAACCAATCTCTTAGAAGATATATTAAAATCTTTTATTGCTAAGCAAGAAGTTAAGATATTGATAGGTACGTCAGTTTTGGGAGAAGGAGTGGATTTACCTACAGCAGATTCACTAGTATATGCATATGGTCAAAAAGCAGAGGTAACTTTAACACAAAATGCCTATAGAATAGGTACAGCGGTTAAAGGGAAAACTCATGCAATACTGGTCGATTTTTCAGATAGACACCATAATAAATTATTGAAACATTCTTTAGAAAGGGCTAATACTTATTATGATGAATCTACATTTGATGTATCGGTATTAAATAAAGCTGAGGATTTTAGTAATTGGTTAAATCAATTTCCTTATAAGGAATATTGAATAAAGGAGTATTGTATGTTAATAAATAATGATAGTGGGGTACAAGTAATGGACAAAGAGCAGTTGAAAAGATGGTTAATAGAATCTGGTAGGAAGTATATACTTATTAATGGCCTCCATTTTATAGATGCTTTGTCTATAGAGGAATTGGAGTTATTTCAGCAGTTATTAGTCAAATACGAAGAACATAGAAAAACTATTCCTACTGGTCACAATATTACTGAATATAATAAATTTACTGGAGCTAATTACACAGTAAAAGAGGTGCGCACATCATTATTAAGCGAAGACGAATTAAAAGAAGTAGGAAAGTTAATTTTATTAAATACAATTAAATAGCTTAAGGAGTTAAAATGATTCATACAGACGTTTATACAAATAAAGGTATAGATTATCATATAAAGCTTAATACTACTAATTTTCTTATTTATTGGAGACTTAGTAAATTAAAGTTTATTGAAAACATAAAAGATGGGGTATTTTTTGCATTTCACAGTAATTTCAATATTAAGGAAATTATTATTAATAGTTTTCCTGTAGCTATTCCAATTGATTTTACTACATTTTATAATACTTATACTGTTTATAATGATCTTTGTTCTGATAATATCATTATTTCAGTGGTCGGAATGGTTGATATTGCTAATTATAATAAATTATTGAATTTTATGTTATATAATCATGGGAAAAAATTTTCTATATTGTATAGGTTGTGACTGGTAATGCTAGATATTTAAGGAAGGATTCATAATGCCTTTATATGAACAATTATTTAGAGATTATTGTTATTACCGTGATAAAACGGATAATGTGCGTTTATTAAAAACAAGAGTACCTTATTTAAAGCCGTTAAAACCGACAAGAGAACGATTACAATTGTTTGATGAATTGGTTCATTGGTGTGCTTCTAAGAATATACCTGTGAGGCAGTGGCTTTACACGTTATTTGTAATGAGATACTGGAAATTTGCTCCTAAGTTAGAAATAAGTCATTTATGTTCTGAAAAGCATATACCCAGATTTTACAAAGTAACTGATTACTCATTTTTTAATGAGTATACTGGAGTAACTAATCCATCTACTATTCAATTTGATGCTAATAAAGATATAGTTTCGTCAGTGGAACAGCGTAAAAGGGAATTACTAGTAAAAGGTGGATCTCAATTATGTATGCAGTACATGAAAGAAGAAACTTTTGGTTTTCATCCAAAAAGTATTATTTGTAATCATTGTGACGGCAGGCATACTTGTTATGCTGAATTAACTAAATTAGTTGGGCAAAAAATAATAGAATTACGGAATTCTGTTAATGAATAGATCTCCTATTTCATTTGGATCAAATGCTAATATAGTAACTTTTCCATTTGGAGTAGATTATCAAAAAAGCCTTTTATTGGTAATCACCCAAGACTATAGCTTTGCTTCAGTTGTAATTCCACATTTAAAGGTAGAATATTTTGAGAATGAAGTATTGATGTGGGCTTATAATTACATCCTTGAATACCGAAATAAGTATAATGCTATTCCTAATTTGAGAATACTATTAGAAGAGACAAAAAATATTCAAGGAATTAGCAGAGAATTATATAGGATAACTTTAGAGGGAGTTCAAGAAGCAGATGTTTCCTCAATTGAATGGTTAAAAGATCAAACATTAGAATTTATTAAAAGGAATATATTTCATAGGGCTTTTCAGGAAAGTGTTGAGCTTTGGAATACTAGTAAAATGAATGAGGTTTACGACCATATGTCTAAAGCCATGGATAGTATTTCCAAAACTAGTTGGGAGACAGAAGATAGACAATGGTTCTTTGAAAGTTTTCAACAACGAACTATGGAGCGTTTGTCATTTGATCCATTAATGGATTCTACTTCTACGGGTATAGTACTGCTTGATAAAGTGTTAGATGGAGGTTTGAGTTTAGGTGAAGTAGGTTTATGGATTGGTTATTCTAAACGTGGAAAAACCACTTTATTAGTGAATCATGGAGTGCAAGCTGTTCGTAGGTCTTTAAAAAATGTATTACATATCCCTTTGGAAGGTTCTGGGTCATTAGTTGCTAATCGATATGATGCTATTTTTGCAAATGAAAATTATGGACTAGTTAAACGTGGACAGTTCAATGCTGATGTGTATAAAGCGCTTTGTTCAGAGTATCAGATGCTACAAAAGCGTTTAGTAATTAGATCATTTACTGAACGATGGGATTATAACATAGAAGATATTCATAGAGAAATAAATGATTTAAAAAGATTATATAATTGGATTCCTTCCTTAGTGATTATTGACTATGGCGATTTATTAAGTGCCAGAGGTAAATTTAACTCAGAGGAATCCAAACAACGAGCAGCATATCAGGACATAAAATCTTTAGCAAATAGGGGCTATTCTATTTGGACAGCTTCTCAACCGCAAAGACCTAAAGGAGACATTGAAACAGATGCTGGTTTATTGAGTTTTAAGAATATAGCAGACTGTCAAGCAAAGGTTCAAAAAGTAGATTTTATCGGCAGTATTAATCAAACTAAAGAAGAAAGAGATGCGAAGCAAGCTCGCTTATATGCAGAATTATATAGAGATAACGAGGCAGGAATAGTTATTCCTGTATACGCTGATTTCCATACAATGACTATACGAGACCTTAGAGGAAAGCCACTTAATACTGAAAAAGTAGTCACTAATTACCAACATGGCATACAACAGGTGAGGGCGCCTATACAATGATTAGTATTCCCATTTATGAGATGACTAGGAAAGATATTTGTTTAATTTAGAAAAATACCTTATGCGTTTTAATCCTGTATCTTGTAAAACAGATGAATGGGTACTTAATTGTCCTATTTGCCATAGAGATAAATTAGTAGTGAATATTTCAAAAAAGCTTTGGCATTGTTGGGTATGCCAAGAGTATAAAAGAAATGAATTTGGTAAACGTGTACCTATTAAAGGTGCTGGTAATATAGTTCAATTAGTAATGCTTTTAGATAGAGTTACTTACCAAATAGCTCAACAATTTGTTAAAGAAAATATCGGAATTACTTCAAAAGGCTTTACCTACACTGATTTGGAGGAAGGTATTGTTAAGGAAAAAGAAATACCCTTTCCTCCTTTTTCTAAAAGTATTACCGGCATATTGCCTTATTGCTATAAAAGGGGTATAACTTTAGAAGATGTTTATTATTTTGGATTATTTTATTGTGATGGAGGGCGGTATAGAAATAGACTTATGTTTCCAGTTTATGAGGAAGGAAAGTTAATTTTTTATCAAGGACGTGCTATGTGGGATTCACAACCTGGAGAAATATATTTAAAATCTCTTAATCCTCCAAAAGATTCTGGGGTTGCTGGAACAGAAGATGTTTTATTTAATTTGGAAAATGCTAGTCGTTGGGACAGAGTAGTAATTACAGAAGGCCCTATTGATGCAATTCATACAGGGTACGACGCAGTTTGCACTTTCGGAAAACATATCACTGAAAAACAAATATTAAAACTTTGCCAACATAATGTTCGTAATATTGATTTAATGTGGGATGGTCCTTCTGAAAAAGAGCCTTTTGGCGCTATAAAAGAAATGTTTGAAGTACTTCCTTTATTGAGTGGTATATTCAATACAAGGGTAGTTTTTCTTCCCCAAGGAGATCCAGGCGATTATTCTAGAAATGATTTAAACATAATACGAACAAATTATTCTAGATTGGCTAATAATATCTCTACGTTAGGAGTATTGTAATGGATAATAGGGTAAAAACTGATATTAGATTAACGCAAGTTGTTTTAGATGAGATTAACCAAGTCGTTGATCGACTTGGTATATCCAAAAATGCGTTTTATGCGATATCTATTGCAATGGGGTTAGGTGCTGCAAAAACTTTTCTTATGGGGGAAAAGTCGTCATGGTATAAAATTTCTTTTGATATTTTTCAAAAATTACTAAAGCACATTGTTTAAGTATCTGATTTTATTATATAAAAAATGTACATCAAAATATGACATTTTTGTAGTAAAACTCCTGTAAAGTTTTTATTTTTATTTTACTCTATAATAGAGGTGTTTTAGTTGGACATGCAGATTATAGAATCAGTAGTACGTCATACATTTTTTGTGCCACAAAATAGTGTGGATAGGTTTGGATATTCTTTAGAGGACTATAAATCTATATTATGTATTAAATATTTAGAAACTATAAAAGATAATGTTTTATTACAAAATAAGCGTTCTTATTTATTTCAGGTCGCTAAAAATATTAAAATTGATTTACTTAGAAAGTATAAATTAAACTATATTTTAGCTAGTAATGAAAGTATTACATACGATGAATACATAGAAGCTATTGAGGCAATACACATTTTGCAAGAAAAATTGACACAATATGAATATTACTTGTTGCTAAAATGGGTGTTTAAGTCTTATAACTATTTAGAACTTGAATCGGGCTTTTATTACAAAGTCCAAAACGTTTTGAAAAAAGCAAAAGGAGTTTTAAAATGACAGTAGATCAAATGCAACTTTCTGAATGTTATACTAAAGGCTGGGCTGCTAATGTCGATCCAGTTTGCAAAGAGTGTTCAGCTGCTACTAAGTGCAAAGACGGTTTATTGCATGGGGTTTTTCATGAAGTAGTATCGATGAATCCTGGTATTACCAATGACCAGCTTTCACAGGCGTTGACTATTCCTGTAGAATCTATTCATGTGCTAAAACAAGAATACGATGAGTTTATGGGGGGAGCCGCGCCTACTCCTCCTACTCCTCCTGTTCAAATGCCTACTCCTCCTGTTCCTCCTCAAGTACCCCAAATGCCTACTCCTCCTACTCAAATGCCTACTCCTCCTGTTCAAATGCCTACTCCTCCTACTCAAGTACCGCAGCAGTCATCTGATCCTTGTAAAAAGCGAAAGGGAAAGCGACCAAAAGATTTGATGGATTGTCCTTATTGCAATAATGGATTTGGTCCAGACGGAAATCCTTGCGCCGTATGCGGAGGTTACGGCAATATCTCGGCGAAAAAACTTCAGGCATACCAACAAAGTCAATCACCGTCGGTGGCAACGGGAACGCCAGAACAGGTTAATACGCAACCTATTGCCAGGAATGGTATTACTGCGGGAATGGCAGGGGGAAATACATCGAGTGGTAGTATGCCAGGGGTATTACCGTTACAAAGGACATCGGTATCCAACGTTGTACAGCCTAGTGCAACAAATAGTGGGCCAGCGAATCCGCCCCAAGCAACGTCGTCAGGGCAAACGTCCAAAAGGGGCAAAGCCGTGTCCGGATTGGAGCGGACCTCGATTTTTTCGGTTGAAGCAATTCTTCCTTTGACCACTGGCGAAGTCATTTCTTCTGAGTTCAGTAATGCGCTTGGAACTGTTACCGTAACTATGCGGCTCAAATAGTTTTTATTCTAGTGAATGGTTTTTCAGTACACGCCTACGGAATTTTTAAACCTTCCTCCTTTTCAAGGCAATAAGGAGATAGTTCGAAATTATGACTCATTTGAAAGAATGGTTCATTTTTTAGAGCTATCTCCTTTTATTACCTTCGATACCGAAACTTCTGGAACTGCCTGGTATAGGCATGCTTCTATTTGTGGTGTTTCTTTTTCAGGAATTTTAGATAATGCTTTTAAATGTTTCTATATTCCTTTTAGACATAAAACTGGGGAAACTCAATTATCGTTTAGTAGGTGTGCAAGTGGTTTAAAAAAATTATTAGAGAATGATCGTTTAAAAATTGCACATAATTTTAAGTTTGACGAACATATGTTTCGTAAAGAAGGTATTAGTATCAATGGACCTCGATACGATACAATGATTGCGGCACATATTTATAATGAAAATGTATCTGCTGCTTTAAAGAATAGAGCGGTTTTAGATTTAAATATAAAAGATGCTCAATTATATGAGCAAGCAGTTGATATTAAGTTAAAAGAATTAGCTAAGCTTAATAATATGAAGATAACTGAATATAAATACCAATTTGGTTATTCTCATTTGCCAATTGATCTTTGTGGAATTTATGCTTGTTACGACGTTGATTTTACTACTCAGCTTTATTGGTTTTACGAAAGGAATCATATATCAACTGATTACTCTAGGGTATTTAATACTGAAATGGATTTATTAGGTGTGCTTTGCGATATGGAAGAAAATGGCATGCCTATAGATACGGATTACCTTTTTGATTTAAAGAGTAAACTACAAATAGTTAAGTCCCAAGTAGAAGAAAATTTATTCCATAATATGCGAATACGTAATTTTAATATAGCTTCTGATGATGAATTACGTAATTTTTTATTGAATGATTTATCTTTACCTTTAACTAAACAAACAAAAAAATTTCAATTATCAGTGGATAGTGACGTTTTAAAAACATTTTCAAGTTACCATTCTGCTTTATCCCTTATATCTAAATGGAAAGAAGCTGATAAATTAGCCAATACATATACTGACTCCATTGTCCGTTGTATGGATTCTAAAAATCTAGTGCATTGCGATTTTCAACAAATAGGAACAATTGCATCTAGATTGAGTTGTAGAAATCCTAATTTACAAAATCAACCTACCGATGACGATGACAGAGCAATTGAATACAGTGGTGTTGACTTAGAGCATAATGGAATAGATCCTTGGTCTATTAGAAGGGCTTATATAGTAAGAGATAAGTCTTGGCCTCGTATATATTGGGATTATTCACAAATAGAATTGCGTATATTAGCGTACTATTCACAAGATCCAGTAATGGTGCAAGCTTATCTAAATGGTGAAGATATTCATTCTAGGACTTCTTTAGAAGTATTTGGGAATAAGGATAAGGCTTTTCGTAGATTAGCTAAAGTAATTAATTTTGGTTTATCTTATGGAATGACTGAATATCATTTTGCAGCCGCAGCAAATATCACAGTTGAGGAAGCTCGAGAATTTCTTAATAAATTTTTTGAAAGATATCATGGTGTCAAATTATTTAGAGAGAATCTTTGGGAATACATTCGAAACAATGGTGGTTATTTTACTAATATATTTGGGAGACCGAGAAGAATTCCTAATATTAATAGTTATAATATAAAAGACCGAAGTAGGGCTGAACGGCAATCTATTGCTACGCATATCCAAGGTAGTGCGGGAGAATTAACAAAAGAATCTCTTGTTCGCATCCATAAAGCAATTATGTCTGAAGGATTACAAGGTTTAGTTTTTCCAGTCTGTACAATTCATGATGAAGTACAATATGATTGTTGTGTAGATGTGTTGCCTAAATTTTGTAAAATAGTTAAAACAGTAATGGAAGACTATGAAGAATTTAAACCTATTCCTATAATAGTTGACTCTGAATATACGTTAACTAATTGGTCTGAAAAACGTGGATTGAAATTAGCTGCATGAAAGGAATAAATAATGTCTATGTATAATGTCCTTGTTCAACGTTTACAAAATATATCTAATTTTAATATACACACTATTAATTTAGATGGATCTACTTCTCCATGGTGGGAAGTAACTGGTGCACATATTATTAAAGAAGTTTTTATAGATGAAAGTAATTTACAAGAAGAAGTTCAGACAATATCTGCAAAAATTGGGCATTGGGGGAGGTACTGTGCGCAATGTAAAAGAGTATGGGATATAAAGGCACGAGAATACCGTATATGGAAAGCACAACAATATTTAAAGTATAGAAATACTGGGGAAAAGCATACGGAAAAAGAAATAGATTCACTTATTCGAGTAGATCCTTTTTATTCTAATTATTACTTAGAGGTAGAAAGAGCCGAAGAAGTATATAATACAGTATCATATATTGTGCAAGCATTGTTATCTAAAAAAGAAATAATTAAGTCTATGGTTTATAGACGTAATACAGAAGATGGTGCGCCTTTATCCATCTAAGGAGAAAAAATGAGTAATTCATCAAACACAAATATGCCTCCTCAATATTATCCTGTACAGGGCCAACCTCAATATCCTAATAATCAACCTCAATATCCTAATAATCAACCTCAATATCCTAATAATCAACCTCAATATCCTAATAATCAACCTCAATATCCTAATAATGCATATCAGCCGCAACAAGGATTTCCACAACAAGGATATCCTATTCAATCACCATATCCTATGCAAGGACAAATGCCTGTTTATAATATGCCTGATGCTAATCAAATGATGAGTGCATATCAAGAGCATAAAATGTCTATGGGACGCGGTGGATCTCAATATACTTTTGTTAAATTTTTAGGCCCAAATAATG
>Ga0307422_1000007_pt1 | contig 102306 bp, 94 predicted proteins | sample SalMarWE160290MG_FD_202153 | JGI IMG/M metagenome (GOLD analysis project Ga0307422, IMG submission 202153) | Salt marsh sediment microbial communities from the Plum Island Ecosystem LTER, Massachusetts, United States - WE1602-90 | ecosystem: Environmental > Aquatic > Marine > Intertidal zone >...
AAGATACGACAAAAGGAGAGCATGAAGCTCCATAAATCTTCTTGTTCGGATTAAAAATCTTAGCAGGGGAAACAGGAATAGAGTTGTTTTGTATTTGTAGGCATTCTTCAAAAAAAGGATTCATTTCTGAGTTTTTGGTAAAAACACCGTAATCCTCTTTGACCAGATTCCCTTCTTCATCCACATTCTTCAAAACAGCTTTGCCGTCTTCTTCCTGTACATCCAAAAACATATAGAGCCCTTCCTTTAATTGCAGGTTTCTACTGAATGTGTTTTCAGGCAATGCTTTGGTAAATTGTACGATTTCTTTAATCATATTTTCTGATATTATTCAAAATACTGTGTAACAAATATACTTGACCGTAGGACTGGTTAGCCAATTATAATTGATCGTTTTATAGTTTTTTTCATTTATTTAGTTTTTGATTTATTAGTTTTCAAACTTCCCCTTTATAAGTTGATGACCAACCAAATAGTCTTCTAAGCCGTTGTGAGGGATTGAATTTGAATATGGTATCTCCATGTTTACGGGCAAGATAAAAACCTCCCAGCCCGTTTATGGTTACTCCTTCGCCTGTTTTAAAAATATCGATCAGTGTTTCGGTGTAGGCATTTACCCAATCAGATGCTGTTCTTTCGGTTGTGCCCATCCGGTTTGCCAGCAATGCCATGAATTCTTTGTTTGTTTTTGCCATGTTGCCATCTTTTTGTTTAATGTTTATTTCTTATTATCCTTTAATCCTCTCAGGTTTATTGTTATCACATCCCATTTCCAAATCCATTTGATCCATATCGAGAGTATGGTTGTGGACAAATTCATAGTACGTACGGTTTTTGAACCACGATACCACTTCTGTGTGTTTCCTTGTATTGATTTTGCCGGAAGTATTGGTTAGATAGCTGCTCCACCCATATTCAAGCGGATGACTGCAGAAGCCATGATGAACCGGATTTCTGTGGATGTAAACAATCACCTTCCGTAAATACTCTTCGGAGTCGATTAATTTTCGTTGAAAAGGACGTTCAAACAAAGCACCGCGCGTTCCGTACCGTTTGTTCATGTATTTGCTGTAGGCGTTGAACAGGTGGGAAAAATGCCTGGATGGTTCTACCTTTTTAACGCTAACGCCGACAGGTCTTTCTTTTCTAACGCCGACAGGTCTTTCAGACGCTGTCGGGTTAGGGGGAGGTGGTATTTCGATCGTTTTCCATTTTATTTCATCAAACCTGACGGCGTCTATAGACCCGTCAGCGTTTGAATATTTGTAAACAACATTCTCCTTAATCCGTACCAACAAATGAAAATGGTTTGGCATCAATACCCATGCATACGTTTCTGCAACCGGTGAGATGTACTTTTCATACAACGAAAGAAAATGTTCGTAATGGTCGGGTTCACGGAACAACTCCCGGCCACCTACCCCGTGGTTGTAGATGTGGTAATGTTTTCCGTTTTCCAACTTTTCTGTATTCATTGTATTTTTCGTTTACAGTGCTGACATTAAATACATATACAACTGCAACGCTGACAGGTCTTACGACGCTGTCAGGTTTTAATTTCCTCAACAGGTCTTACGACGCTGTCAGGTTTTTTATCTCCTCAACAGGTCTTACGACGCTGTCAGGTTGGTTTTATTTCTACCCATCCAAAACCACTTGAACTCTTCTCGCTTACGCCGGCATTCCAAATCATACGATGTACCTCAACCGGCGCTGCCAGTTCAAACACAAATAAATTACCCACAACCCGTGATTCTTCTTTTGTGCCGGGCTTCATTACCAAACCGGCACGCTTAAATCCGGAGAGAATCTTTAACCTGATTTGTTCCCGAGCAATGGTTTCCGGATGACGGGTATTATTGTATTTTTCAACAAGGTGCTTTATTGCCAGTGGTATAAACATTTCATCCTCTGGCGAAAGGTATTGGGGGTACTTGCCTTCTTCTTTTTTGTAGCTTACAACCCATGGGGTTTGCAGCCTGTAATGTGTTATTTCGGAAAATTCAGGTTCAGGAAGTGCCTCTACCTTTGCTACTTTAAAATCAATCCCATTAAATTTATCCCCGAGGTAAAATTCCTGAGATACAAATAACCCCTTAATAAATGTGGTAGCCACTTCGTTTACATCAAAGCTTATTCGCAAGCTTATATCATGGGCTGCAATTTCAAAAAGCTTTTTTTCACTCCATAGTTTGGGTTTTCCAAAATTCAACCTAGAGAAACAAAAAAGTTTGTAGAGTTTTGGCTCGCTTTTTCCATACCCTTTTTCATGAAGAAACCGGGCAAAACGGGCATCGGCCTGTTTTAGTACCTTATAAATCCAGGCACTTATGGAATACGAATAGTCCATAGGCAACATGCGTTGCCTGGTGGTGCGGTTCAATGTGATTTCAAACCTCATGGGTGGATTTTTTTATTTTCGATACAAAAAGGATATAAAGGTATCCTGGCATATTGTCATCTTTTGTCATTTTATCCGGGCATTCAGCCTTTTTAGTTTCCCTGAGATATATTGTTTCAGTCCGGGCGGATCCAGTACTTTGATTTCATCGCACAAACCCATAACAAATCTTCCCACGCCTTCCCATCCGCATACTTTTGCTTCGAACATAAAATGGGTCTTCGAAATGGGAGTGATCTGTTTTTCAGCCAGGGGGTATTCTTCGATCAACAGGTTCCGTGCCCTCCGGGTGAGTCGAAGTTTAACCGTTCCTATATAGTCGCCGGATATACGAAAAATATCCAACGGTTTTGTTCGGTGAAGATTTGAAAATTCCCACGATTTGGTGAGTGTTTCAACACGTATAATACGTGATGTTTTAAAAGTTTTGCATGTTTGGTCTTCCAGGTCAAAACCCCATACCGCAATGTAATTGGTCGTGAAATCAAACGGTTCGATCAGCCGGTCGCGGATCACCTTGCTGTGTGCCGACTGGTAATTATGGAGAATTGCCTGTTTTTTGTTTTTAATGGCCCGGATAAGTTGATGTACATTCTCGCTGTTTTCGCGTTTTACAATGGTCACAGCAACCCGGTCGAAATCATAAAGGGCATACAGCTTTCTTACCAGATTGGTTTTAAGAATATTCACATCGTCAATGGAATGAATGGCTTTGGAAAGAATATACGCCTCTTCTTCGGAGAAATGCAGCAGCTGACTCATTTCCTTAAACCGGGGAGAATTCTTTTCAATGAAATACATCCCGTTATTCGGGCGGGGAATGACAAATCCAACTTCCCGGAATACCCAAATATATCTTTGTATGGAACGCTCTGAGAGATAGAATTTTTCACTTAGCTCGGATAGGGTGTATTTCCTACCTGATGAGAGAAGGAGCAACATCTTCAGGATACGTTCCGCTTTTTCGACTTCATTCATGAGGGCAAATGATCGCCTGGTTTAGTTCCTTTCATTAATACCTTTTAAAGGTATGAAAAATCCACATGTATTGTTCTGTTTTGATTGCAAATGTTTTACAAAAGCCGGAAAAGGAGCTTTAAAGCGGATGAACAGCAGCATTCATTGGATCCGGTTCGTGGATTGTTGTATGGGAATGACAAAGATGTTGTACCTTTAAGGATTTTTAAATCGCACCCATTATGCAAACCGAAACCATCATCCGGCAGTTGATGCACTATGCGGATCCGGAGCGTCAGGAGAAATTAAAGACGTACATTCCTTCTTCCATGGAAGTGTTGGGGGTAAGTACCCCGGATCTGAGAAAACAGCTGGCTGTATGGTGGCAGGAGTTGAAGAGCTGGCCGCCCGAAAAGCTGATTGCTTTTTCGAAGGAGCTGGTGCAGACACGGATTATGGAGTGCAACCACCTGGCTTTTGAGTTGCTGTGGAAAAACAAAAAGGCTCTGGGTTTGCTTACTCTTCGTGATTTTGAAGAGTTGGGCTGGTACATAGATAACTGGGCTACCACGGATGCATTTTCGGTTCTCCTTTCGGGGTGGGCCTGGCGGAACGGCCAGCTGACCGATGCCGATATCCTTGGCTGGCTGGAATCCGGTAACTGCTGGTGGCGGAGAGCTGCCGTGGTTTCAACCGTAGGACTGAACCTTAAATCAAGAGGCGGCAGCGGAGATACCCGCCGTACCCTGATGGTGTGTGAAAAAGTGGTCGACGACCGCGATGATAGGATGGTAAAAGCGTTGTCGTGGGCTTTGCGGGAGTTGTCGAAAACGGATAAACCTGCCGTCGCAGTGTTTCTCGCTGAATATGACGACCGGCTGGCCGGAAGGGTAAAACGTGAGGTGGCAACCAAAATGGCTACCGGCAGGAAAAACGGTTAAGGCCGGAGGATCCGGCACTTAGTCACAAATGCAATTGTTGATGCAATCGACAATCAGGCTTAATTTGTCGAATTTGAGAAAATAGTACGTATTTTTTCCTTCCCGTTTGGAAGATAATACGTCTTTGTCTTTTAAAATACCCAGGTGGTGTGAAGTTGTGGATTGCTCAATATCCAGCAGCTTATGAATTTCTGTAACCGTAAGTTTCTTCCCGTCTTCAAGATGTTTTACGATGGCTATCCGCATCGGGTGAGCGATAGCTTTCAGCATACCGGCAGCTTTTTCCAGTCTTTCCGGATTGAATTCACTTTTTTCCACCATCTGGTAATTTTTTTGAAAACATACAAATATATAAATATTTATGGGGACGGAAAGGCAAGACGTAGTAAACGTATGTTCTTTTTTATTCCGGTTCCGGTTTCTGAAAGGATTTTTGGTGTTGCACCTTTTAACGGGTAAAAAGCAAAAAGGATTGCTTTTTTTACTAATTTGCCGTTTTTGCAGATCTTGATCCCATGGCTGTACCAGATCACATCAGGGCGCCTGTAGCCCGCGAACTTAAGGCGTTTGAACCCTATTTCAAAAGGTCGTTTACGAGCGATGTTCCGTTACTGGGGCCGGTTCTGAAGTATATATACCGTACCAAGGGCAAGCAAATACGTCCTTTGTTTGTCTTTCTGTCGGCCCGGATGCATGGTGAAACCAATGACCATTCTTTGCTGGCAGCCTGTTCGATCGAACTGATGCATACCGCCACGTTAATTCACGACGACGTGGTGGATGAATCGTATGAAAGGCGGGGGTTTTTTTCTGTAAAGGCCTTGTGGCGAAATAAAATGGCAGTACTGGTCGGGGATTATATCCTTGCCCGGGGATTGCTCTTAACGCTTGAGAATAAGTGTTATCGTTTTCTGCATCTGATTTCAAAAGCTGTGGATGAGATGAGCGAAGGGGAGATCCTCCAGATGAAAAAAAGCCGCCGCCTGGATATTGATGAGAAAACCTATTTCGAAATCATCCAAAAAAAAACAGCTTCTCTGATTGCAACAAGCATGGCAATGGGTACAGCATCCGTAACAGATGACGATGCGCTTGTGAAGAAGATGTACCGCATCGGTCAGGATGCCGGAATGGCTTTTCAGATTAAAGACGACATCTTTGATTACCAGGAAAAGGGAATAATCGGCAAACCTACCGGCAACGATATCAAAGAAAAAAAGATAACCCTTCCCCTTCTGTATGTATTGGATCATTCAGGGCCGGCTGAAAAAAGGAGGATCCTCCGGTTGGTTAAAAGGAAGAACAACAAAACGGCAAAGGTGCGTGAACTGGTACAAATTGTTGCTGAAAGGGGAGGAATAGAATATGCTGCCCGAAAAATGGAGGAATATAAAAACAAGGCAGTTTCTGAGTTGCTGAAATTCCCTGAAAGTGAAGCCCGGGAATCGTTAATCGCGCTCTTGCATTATATTACCACCCGGATTCATTGACAACACCGGCGCAAACAGGCCCGGGTGCGCTCCTTCAAATTTACAGGTTTTTATTTTTTGAATCGATGAGGATGGTTACCGGACCATCGTTTACCAGGGAAACTTCCATGGTGGCACCGAATTTTCCGGTTTTGGGTTTTTTGCCTGTTGCGGATTCAAGGGCAGCGACAAATTTTTCATACATAGGGATGGCATATTCCGGTTGCGCAGCCCGGATATAGGACGGGCGGTTGCCCTTTCGCGTATTCGCATGAAGGGTGAACTGACTCACTACCAGCACTGAACCGTCTATATCTTTTACCGACAGGTTCATGACCCCGTCCCTGTCATCGAAAATGCGCAGGTTCGTAATTTTTTTTACCAGCCAGTAGATGTCCGCATCGGTGTCCGAATCTTCAATGCCCGCCAATACCAGCATCCCCTGATCAATGGATGAAACAACCGTGCCGGCTATTGTTACAGATGCCCGGGATACTCTTTGTATTACTACCCTCATAGATCTTTTGCTGTTTCGTTCATAATATACTTACTGGTACGAAGATAAGAAAACAGAATCCGGAAATGAACCAAAATCATTTTTTCCTGTTTATTTAGCGTTTCATGGGCTGAATCAAAAAGCATGTAACGGGGATTATTTGGTTCACCCCTCTCCTGCAATGCGGGAGCTCCCCTCAGGAGGGGAGAATATAAGGAATTATTTTATGATTAGAATACCGGTAAATTTTAACAAAAAATACAAGATGAAGTACCCTGGACTTATTTTCATTTTGCTCATTTCCTGTACTTCCGGAAGGAATCTTCAACAGGACTATGACACACTGATTCTGGATGTTCCGGGCACCGGACAGGTTCTGGAGGTTGAATTTCAGCGGGGGAGTGCGTATAACCATCCCTCTTTTGTCATCTGGCTTGAAGAGCTGGACGGCACTTATCTGGAGACCCTTTTTATAACCCAGTATGTTGCTATCGGAAAGTACGGGCATGGGCAATTATCTTCGGGGCGTTGGGACGACAAGCCGGGGGAAGCACGCCGTCCGGCTACCCTTCCCTACTGGGCCCACAAAAGAGGAGTCCAGGCTCCGGATGGATTGTACATTCCTTCACCGGAAGCACCCATGCCCGATGCAGTAACCCGGCCTACACCCAAAGGAAATTTTCTTTTGGAAACCCGGACCGGGGAAAAACAACATAAAAAATTCAGGCTATTAATGGAAATGAACCAGGCATGGGATTCCAACCGCTATTGGACCAACACAAAATTTCCCGATGATCCCGATTATTTTACCTCCCTGCAGCCGGCCATCGTTTATGCAGTTACCCTTAATCCGGATGAACCCCAGGAAGATTATTTTCTGAATCCGATCGGTCACAGCCACCCTTCCGGGAAGAATGGAAAATTATATACGGATCTTTCGACATTAACCTCCGCAAAAGAGATAGCAGGAAAAATTCGTGTCCGCATTAAACAGCCGTAAAAAATAAATAAATGAAATTTCTAAAACTGATATTTTTTTTATTGGTCCCATCTGTATTGATGGCTCAGGATGCCATGTTAAAGGGAAGGGTCGTGGATGCACTGAGCAACGAGCCATTGCCTTTTGTTAATGTGGTTGTTTCGGGGACCATCACCGGCACCATAACCGATATGGACGGAGAGTTTCAGTTGTTCGGTCTGGAGCCTGGATTTGTGCGACTTGAGGCTTCTTTTGTGGGATACAGGAAAGCGGTGTCTTCGGAAATTGAGATCAATAACTCCAGGGCTGTTTTTATCGAGTTACAACTTGAAGAGACGCAAACCGAAATTGGGGAAGTGACAGTTACAGCCTCGCCCTTCCGGAAAACCGAGGAGAGTCCGGTATCGTTAAAAACCATTGGTATCTCGGAGATTGAAAAAAGCCCGGGTGCGAACCGTGATATTTCCAGGGTGATTCAGTCTTTTGCCGGGGTTCAGTCCACACCGGCCTACCGGAACGATGTCATTATCCGGGGTGGAGGTCCTTCGGAGAGCCGGTTTTACCTCGATGGGGTAGAGGTTCCGTTTATCAACCATTTTGCTACCCAGGGTGCATCCGGCGGGCCTGTGGGAATCCTTAATGCCGATTTTTTGCGTGAGGTGAACTATTATTCAGGCGCCTTTCCTGCGAACCGCGGAAATGCCCTCAGCGGGGTGCTCGAGTTCAACCAGGTGGACGGGAATACCGATAAGCTGAGATTCAGGGGCTCTCTGGGAGCCTCCGAGCTCTCGGCAACGTTTGACGGCCCCCTGGGTGAAAAAACTACCTTTATTGTTTCGGCCAGAAGATCCTACCTGAAGCTCCTCTTCAGTCTTATAGAACTTCCTTTCCTGCCTACATTTACCGACTTTCAGTTTAAGTCCAGAACCCGCTTTGATGAAAAAAATGAACTGACGCTGGTGGGGTTGGGTGCAGTCGACCTCTTCGATCTGAACCTGGAAATTGACGATCCGGATGCCCAACAAACATTCATCCTTAGCCGGATCCCTGTAAATGAACAGTGGAGTTATACGTTTGGCGCTGTTTACAAACATTTTCGCGAAAACAGCTACCAGACCTTTGTGGCCAGCAGAAGCCACCTGAACAATACATCCTATAAGTATTTTGATAACGACGACAGCACGGAAGAAAACAAAATTCTGGATTATAATTCCCAGGAAATCGAGAATAAATTCCGGTTTGAAAACACAGCCCGCCTGGGGGATTTTAAGATCAATGCAGGCCTGAATCTTGATTATATCACCTATACCAACCATACCATACAAAAGAGATTTTACGGGGATGCTATTTTGAATGTAAACTATGATACCGATCTGAATCTGGTGAAATGGGGATTTTTTGCACAGGCAAGCAGGAATTTCCTGGATGAACGGTTGTCTCTTTCTCTGGGGATCCGTGCAGACGCCAACAATTACTCAAAAAGCATGTCCCGGATGACCGACCAGGTATCGCCCCGGCTTTCGGCTTCCTGGTACCTGAACAGCAAATGGAGCCTGAATTTCAATACCGGAAGATACTATCAGTTGCCTCCCTACACCACCCTGGGGTTTAAACTGGACGGAGAACTGGTGAACAAAGAGAATGAATTAACCTACATCCGGGCCGATCATCTGATCGGGGGTGTGGAATTCCGTCCTGCCCCGGATATCCTGTTGTCAGCTGAAGGGTTTTTAAAACATTATATCCACTATCCATTTTCTGTAAAAGATTCAATAAGCCTGGCCAACAAAGGAGCCGATTATGGTGTTTATGGAGATGAAGAGGTTCGTTCGGTTTCCGAAGGCCGGGCTTTTGGCGCTGAATTGCAGGCGCGGATAAATTCTGACAAAGGATTTAATTTTAACCTTGCCTATACCCTGGTACGAAGTGAATTTCAGGACGGGCAGGGCGAATATCTTGTATCCAGCTGGGATAGCAAGCACCTGGTGGTGCTGACGACAACCAAAATATTTAAAAAGGAATGGCGTCTCGGAGCACGGTGGCGGTTTGTGGGTGGATTGCCCTATACACCCTACGACCTGGAGAAGAGCTCTCTGGTGGAAGCATGGAACCTCACCGGTAGCCCCTATTTCGATAATTCACACCTTAATTCCGAAAGGTTGAAAGCTTTTCATCAGCTTGACCTGCGCATCGACAAAACCTATTACCTGAAGAAGTTTACTGCCAAATTTTACCTGGATTTCCAGAATTTGTATAACTTTCAGGCTCAGGAACAGGATATTATTGTGCGGGCTGAAGATGAAAACGGGAATTTTATTCTTACGGATAACGAAACCCGGTATCAGTTGAAAAGAGTGGAAAATACGTCCGGAACCATCCTGCCTACCCTGGGGATAATTATCGAATTGTAAGCAAGACGTTGTCCTGTTGTCAGGTCATGTTTTTTTGCTTTCCTTTAACTAACCGGAGAAAGTAGTATTGGTTATGCGCTGTTTACACCTTCAGGAGAACGATCCTTATTTTTGTCTTGCAACCGAAGAATACCTGTTCACCGATTCCGGGGAGGATATTTTTATGCTCTGGCAGAGCCGGGATACTGTAGTGACCGGAAAACATCAGAACCTGCTGGGAGAGATTGATTCTTCCTGGTGCCGGGAGAACAATATTTCCCCCGCCCGGAGAATTTCCGGCGGCGGTACGGTATTCCACGATCTGGGAAATGTAAATTTCTGTTTTTTGAAAAATGTCACCAATCCGGCTGAGATCCGTTTTAAAATGTTTGTGCAACCTGTTGTGGATGCATTGGCAACGCTGGGTATACAGGCGGTCATTTCGGGAACGAATGATCTGCTGGTTCAGGGACGAAAGATCTCGGGGAATGCCCAGCATATCTATAAAAACCGGGTTTTACACCACGGGACCCTGCTTTTCGACTCCAACCTGGAAAAACTTCGCAAAGCCCTTCAACCCGTCCCCGGGAAATACCAGAGCAAAGGGGTTCCGTCAACTCCGGGCGAAGTGGTAAATCTGTTGCCTTCCCTGAAAAGAAAAATGAGTGTTAAGGAATTTATGCTCTTTTTATTCAGGAGTCAGCTGGAAAAGTTTTCTGGCAGGGCATATGAACTGACCGGATCCGAAAAAGCAAAAATCCAACACCGGGTCAGAGAGAAATTTTCTACCTGGGACTGGATCTACGGATATTCCCCGGCCTATTCATTCCGCAATCAGATTACGATCCGGGGAAAACGGCTGGGCGTTGAACTGGAAGTGAAAAAGGGGATGATTCAGCAATGCAATCTTTCAGGAGATTACTTTTCTGCAAAGGATCTGAAAACGATGCAGGACCGGTTCCACGGGATAAGACATGATTACGCGGATATATATGATTTGCTTCTGCATTCCGGGGAGGCTGTTCCGTCAGAAACAACCAATGCTTTTTTTTGATCTACCTTCGCTCTCCGGTTCCGATCGTTATCGGAATAGTGAAGGAGAGCTTTGCTCCCTGCTCCGGTACGATTGCAACGTGCGGCAGGGTTGGGGTTGTTTATTGGGTTCCGGAATAAAAGAGGCTGACTGAAAAATAAATAGAACCGCGAAGGGCACAAAGTATTTTCCTGGATTATGAAAACTCTGCGAACTTCGCGCATTCTTAGCGAACATTGCGGTTAATGAATCCTATCTATTTTTCAGTTAGCTTTTTTAAGAACCTTCTATTTCGGAAGGGGGTATCCTTCAAGGATTTTCAGGTTTTTGGCAATTTCAGAATCCGGATATTCATAATCGGTCAATTCATTGTTGAGGTATTTTTCATACCCTGTGAGGTCCATCAGACCATGACCGCTGAAGTTGAACACGATTACTTTTTCTTTTCCTTCTTCTTTGGCTTTGTTGGCTTCGCGGATTGCCGAAGCGATGGCATGGTTTGTTTCCGGAGCGGGAATAATTCCTTCGGTTTTTGAGAACAACAATCCTGCTTCGAAGCATTCATTCTGGTGCAAAGCCTGGGCTTCAATGAGTCCATCTTTCAGGGCAGCACTTACCAGCGGGGCCATTCCATGGTACCGCAATCCGCCGGCATGGATTGGTGCCGGAATGAATCTATGTCCCAGGCTGTACATTGCCAGCAGCGGGGTCATCTGGGCCACATCCCCGTGGTCATAAACGAAGGGTGCTTTGGTCAGGGTGGGGCAACTGAACGGTTCCACTCCGATGACCTGAATATCGGCTCCATGTATTTTATCGTACAGGAAAGGGAAGGATAAGCCTGCGAAGTTGCTTCCTCCTCCGCAACAACCAATGATCACATCGGGTTTCTTGATGCCCACTTTAGCCAGTTGTTTTTTTGTTTCCAGGCCGATGATGGTTTGATGAAGCATCACATGGTTTAATACCGAGCCAAGGGAATAACGGGTTTCCCCGGCCGGGTCGGTCACAGCGGCCTCAATGGCTTCGCTGATGGCGATGCCCAGGCTTCCCGGGGTATCCGGATATTCCGCAAGAATATCCCTGCCGGCCTGGGTTTCCGTACTGGGGCTGGAGATACAGTTTGCCCCCCACGTATTCATCAACATTTTACGGAACGGTTTCTGGTCAAAACTGACACGCACCATAAAAACCTTACAGTCGAGGTTTAACATTGAACAGGCAAAAGCGAGGGCGCTTCCCCACTGACCGGCACCGGTTTCAGTTGTTATGTGTTTGATGCCGAATTCTTTGTTATACCAGGCCTGGGCAACCGCCGTATTGGGTTTGTGGCTGCCTGCCGGCGATAAGCTTTCATTTTTATAATAAATTTTTGCCGGCGTATCCAGCGCTTCCTCCAGGGCATAGGCTCTCACCAGGGGACTGGGTCTCCACCGTGTAAGAAGTTCAAGGATCCCTTCCGGGATGTCAATCCACCGCTCCTGGCTGACTTCCTGTTCAATTAAATTCATGGGAAATACAGGGGCCAGCATCTCCGGAGTAATGGGTTTGCCATCAGGTCCCAGAGGTGGATTTAACGGGGTGGGTAGGTCCGGTGCCAGGTTATACCATTGCCGTGGCATTTCCGATTCGTCAAGATAAATCTTTCTTTGCTTTGTCATAATGTACTATTTTAAAATTAGGTTGTTTAATCCACCTTCGCGTTCGCTTCGGTGGACGAGAAGGTAGTGATTCAATTCCCCGATCCTCTGGATCGGAAACATAAAAAAGGGGTATGCTGCGTAAACGGCATACCCCTTTTTATGGTTGATAATACATACAGGTAAATGGTTTACGCAGCCTCACCCGGGCAACGCCACAACCACCAATTTCCTGTATTTCTATTAAAAACCATACGAAATAAATATTTTCAGCGTAAAACTAAATATTATTTTTATACCGCCAAATTTTTTTTATTTGAAATTACAGGAAAAGATTTTTTTACGATTGTGTGTTATTTGTTTGGTTTTAAATTTAATCCCTATTTTTGTACTCCCTGCTGGCCGGAGGGAAAGAAAGGCAGGCAGGGTGATTTAGAAAATATTGGAAAACCAACAATTTCAGAATTATGGAAAAACCAACGGTTGTCAGTGGTATCAGGCCTACGGGTTTTCTTCATCTGGGGAACTATTTCGGGGCAGTACGGAATTTTGTGCGCATGCAGGAAGATTTTCATTGTTATTTTTTTATTGCCGACATACATTCTCTGACGACCCATCCCACCCCCGGGGATCTGCAATCGGGGGTTAAACAGGTTCTTGCCGAATACCTGGCCTGTGGGATTGACCCTGAAAGGGCCACTATTTTTATCCAAAGCAATGTTCCTGAAGTGATGGAATTGTATACCATCCTGAATATGAATGCCTATCTTGGGGAGCTTGAGCGCACCACATCGTTTAAGGAAAAAGCCCGCCAGCAACCCGATAATGTCAATGCCGGACTGCTGACCTATCCGGTCTTAATGGCTGCCGATATCATCATCCACAAAGCGGATTTTGTACCCGTAGGAAAAGACCAGGAACAGAATCTTGAAATGACACGGAAATTTGCCAAACGCTTTAACCGGATGTATGGCAGGAAGGTATTTCCGGTACCCCGTCCGTTTACGTTCAACGGAAAAGATATGATCAAAGTCCCGGGCCTGGATGGAACAGGAAAAATGGGTAAATCGGAAGGAAATGCGATTAACCTGTTTGACGACCCGGATGAGATCCGTAAAAAAGTGATGCGGGCTGTCACTGATTCAGGCCCTGTCAGAAAAAACCAGGAAAAACCGGAACCCATTCAGAATCTGTTTACGCTGATGGAAATTGTCTCTTCCCGGGAAGCGATGGATCAGTTTAACGAAGCTTATAATGCCTGTACAATCCGGTATGGAGATATGAAAAAACAACTGGCTGAAGACATCATCTCCTTCACCTCTCCCATCCGGGAACGCATTGTCAGCCTCCTGGAAGACGATGCCTATCTTGGAAGGGTGGTAGCCGAAGGAGCCGGAAAAGCCCGGGAATCGGCCCAAAAAACGTTGAATGAAGTGAAGAAGGTAATTGGCTGCAACTACCTGTTCTGATTCGGGACCGGGCGTCTTTCTGATTGCGCATGACAAGGATCAACCGGATTCCTGACCGCTTATTGGGTGAATATTTCAGTAGCTACTCTTTTCCCCGATGAACGAAGAAGATAAAGGATATTGCTTCCTAAACATGCATTTTCTGAATGCAGATTCCTCTCCTGGGAAGCCCTTTGTATCGATAAATAAATGGTTGATATACCATGAAGGGAAAGCAACTGGTTTTCTTTGAAATTGCCCGGGCTTTTATTACAAAAAATATGTATATTACCCGCGATTAAATTTTTCGGGTTGGTTGCAAACAGTAGATCGAGTGGCTCTGAATTGTTCTGTTTTCCTGATGCCAGACAGGAATGGTGGTACTTTCATGGTGTGTTTGAAGATGCTGAGGGAGGCAGGTATTATTTTATGCTGACCCTGTTTAAAACAAATCCTCAGAAACCCGATTGTCCGGAACCGGGATATTCCTGTATTCTATCGGTTTTAAACAAAGCCAACGGCCAAAATCAGACGGTATCTGTTATAGATAATCATTTGTTTACAAATTTTCTTCGTTCCGGGGATACAGCTATGGAAACGAACATTGACAGGAATATCCTGGAGGCGTTCATGGCGGAATACAAAAAATCCGGACCTACAAAGCCGGTCTTCCTTTCGGAAGCATCCGTATCCTTGCAGGAGAATCCATTTGAAATATTCTGGGATTTTATCCGTATTAAACAGGATCAGGGTTCAATCTCTCTTTTATTTACAATCAGGGAATTGCAGCGTGAATACAAATTCAGGCTGACTCCCCGCGTGGGCAATTGCAGAATGCCCCGATTATTTGAAGACAAGAACAGAAAGAACGGGATGGAGTACTCCTTTTTTCCGAGATTGGATCTGGAAGGAAGTGTAAATGGTGAAAGGGTGCAGGGAGCAGCCTGGATGGATCATCAATGGGGAGATTTTGGATGGTTCTTAAAAGGGAATGAGAAAAAGATCGTTCTTGGATGGGACTGTCTTGGAATGAATCTCAACGATGGATCCGATCTGCTGCTGTTCGTTCACAAAAATGCCCATACAGGAGAGATTCTGTCGACCTATGCGTATTACCTGAGTGCAAATCAGCAACATCGCATCATAGATACCTTCGAGCTGACTCCGGCCCGTTTTTGGGAAAGCCCTGATACCCTTATAAGGTACCCGGTTTCCGTACATATTAAAATCCCTACCCTTGAGGCTGAATTTGTTTTCTCTCCATATATTGATAATCAGGAAGTTCCTTTTTTCGGGCCTATGCGTGCCGTATGGCAGGGGGCAGGTCAGGTGGAAGGAGTGATCCACAAAAGGCAGGTCCGGGGGGAAGCCCGGCTTGAATTAAACGGCTATGGATATATTTTTGATTTTAAGGACTACCTGAAAAGTCTCGGTGAAAATATTGATAAAGTAATTGAAGGTTTTTTCCCACACAGAATAAGGGAAAAAGAGATGGAAAAATTTGTAGGACCCCCTTTCTGGAAATACGAAACAGCGGCCTACACCCCCATGTTGTCAGAACCGATATGGGATCTGATGTCACGCCGCGGGAAAAAGTGGAGACCGGCATTTGCCAGAAACCTCCTTTCAGCCCTGGAAACAGATCCTCAGCCCTATGAAGAATTACTGTATGCTCTCACCGAATTAAATCATACCGCTTCGCTAATAATCGATGATATTGAAGATAATTCAACCATCCGGAGGGGAGAGGAAACCATTCACCTTCGTTATGGGAACGATCTGGCTATCAATGCAGCGAATACCCTTTATTTTTTACCGACATTGCTTCTTTTTGAACATCCTGCACTGGACCGGAATCAAAAAAATGAAATCTATGAACTGATTACCCGGGGTTTCATTAAAGGACATTTTGGTCAGGCTCTTGACATTTACTGGTCAAAAGAAATGAATCCGGAAAATATCAGGCGATGGATAAAGAATAAGGTCGATTTAAAACTGTTGCAGATGTATTCCTTTAAGTCGGCTGCCGGAATTCAAAGCCTTGCCGAAACCGCAGTGATTATTGCAAGAAAAGGACCGGAAGTCAGAGAGGCCTGTAAACGGTTTGCCCATGCTCTGGGAGTGGCCTTTCAGATAGTCGACGATGTCCATAATTTTAATGATTCCAGGGAATGGAAGAAAACCTGCGGTGAAGATCTGAGGGAAGGGAAATTTACCTACGTGATCTATACCGGATTACAGGAATCAGATCCCTATGGGCGGAAATTTCTTGTGGAACTTCTTTGTTCACCGGAAAAAAGGAAAAACAAGGAAATGCTGCAACAAGGGATCCGGATCATTCAATCTTCCGGGGCGCTTGAAAAATGCCGTGAACAGGCAAAAAAAATGGTTGAACCGGAATGGGAGAGGCTTTCGGAGGTATTGAAACCCACAGAATATAAAATACTGATTCGTGCATTAACTGATTATTTGCTTGATTTATATACCACTTCATAAAATGTTTAGGCAAGATGAATGAATTTCTTCATTCCCATTTGTATCTGTTCAGTCAGCTACTCAGCCTCAGCCTCTATATTGTCGGGCTTGCGATCCTCTTTTCCTACAGGAAATCCATTCTTTTTGCCAGTATTGTGACCACTCCTCAGGCCTTTTATGCCTTATTTCTTGTACCTGATTACTGGAATCCTCCCCGTATTATGATCCTGGGAGTGGGTTTGGAGGACTTTTTGTTCTCATTCCTCTCAGGAGGATTAATATGGATGGCTGTCATCTTCGTGATGAAAAAAAATATAAAATTTCAAATCAGCTTAATCCCGGTGCTGATTCGGTTTTTTTATGTCTGCCTGTTTGGTTTGATCTTTTTTGTAATTCTTTATCTGGCGGGAGTAAAAGGCATCTGGAATCCTTTTATTACGATGCTGGCCTGGAGTATATTCATATTGCTGTACAGGCCGGGATACCAACGTATTTTTTTTACGGTATCCGTCCTTTCCTTGCTGATCTATGGATTTCTTCTGAAAATCGTTTTTTTACTATGGCCATCTGTTCCAATGATGTGGGTATCTGAGAACCTGTCAGGATGGTTCCTTATGGATATTCCGCTGGAAGAACTTATTTTTGCCTTTTTATACGGAGGATCCTATAGTATGGCACTGTCTTTTTTCTTTAACCTGCAGGTCCCTTCAAAGAAAAATGGATTCCTAACCAAATATAAAACGGGGTTTCCCGTTTTAAAAAAAGGTTGCTGACAGATACCTGTGTATAACTTGGAGGGGGTTTTATAAAAAGCAGCAAGTCCTTTTTACTATTTTCGTTGGCATTTAAATAACAAGTCATGAAGAAACCAGTATTATTTGCCTTAGTGATCCTTATGGGGATCGCAGGTATATCCTGTAAATCAACAAAGAAAGCGGCTACCTCTGAGGAAGCCTATCCGACGACCCTAACCCAGGGAACTCCGGCGAAAGTTTTTTCGGTGCCTGAGACCCAACCCGCTGATGAAAAAGCTACCGAACCCGAGGTCGTGGTCAAAAGAGAAGAAATATCCTTTACACAACAGGAGGACGAATCGCAAAATAAAGCCAACAATTACTTTGTTATTGTGGGATCCTTCGAATTTCTTGACAACGCAAAAAAATACCGGGAAACGCTCATTACCGAGGGATTTACGCCGATTATTCTCCAAAGCCATACTTCCGGATATTACCGGATCTGTGTCAACTCTTACAGAAATGAGATGGAAGCCAGAATGCGGGTTCATCAAATCCGGAGGGATTTTCCGAAATATTACGATTCCTGGTTGCTGATCAAGGAGTAGAAACAGAACCTTGATCTTACAAACATTCCTAACAACCCAAATCTTGCGGGAGGCTGGATGTTAATCCGTAGCCAAATACAGGGTACTTAAAAATTCTTAAAATATGAACGAATACGGATATCCGGATTTCCGTAGATAAAAAACAAGGTTACCTTTGTAATCCATTGGGAATTTTTACCACCTATCAAAAAAACAGTATGGATAACAGGAACAAACAATATAAACTGGATCAGAAATATCTGAAGATGGCTGCTATCTGGTCTGAGAATTCCTATTGCAGGCGCCGGAAGGTTGGAGCGTTGCTGGTTAAAAACCGGATGATTATTTCAGATGGGTACAACGGTACTCCCTCGGGATTTGAGAATGCTTGTGAGGATGAGCAAAACCGGTCAAAAGCCTATGTTCTTCATGCGGAAGCCAATGCCATTACCAAAGTGGCCAAATCGAACAACAGCAGTGAGGGTGCCACTTTGTATGTTACCTCATCACCCTGTATGGAATGTGCGAAATTAATCATCCAGGCAGGGATAAAAAGGGTGGTTTTTACCGAAGAATACCGGTTGGACGATGGATTGGCCCTATTAAAAAGAGCGAATATTGAGGTGGTCAGAGTAGAAACGGAAATAGTAAAGGATTCAGAGAATGAGAAATAAACTGGTAATCTATACTCCCTTGTTGCTGGCCCTGACCATGATAACCGGGATTTTTATCGGGAATTCCCTCAAGAGAAACAGCCAGTTGACCCGATCGGGTTTTACGATGGGAGCACCCAATAAAATCGGGACCATACTCAGCCTGGTTGATCACGGCTATGTTGATAGTGTGGATCTGGCAGGTATTGTGGAAAAAAGCATTCCTGAGATTCTTAAGAATTTTGATCCCCACACGGTTTACATCCCGGCCAGCGAAATGCAGGAAGTACGCGAGGAAATGGAAGGCAACTTTTCCGGCATCGGGGTGCAATTTTCCATTCAGGAAGATACCGTCCGGGTAATTGAGGTAATTGCCGGAGGACCTTCATCCAAAGTGGGATTGCTGGCAGGCGACCGGATTGTTACGGTTAACGGCCGTGTGATCGCAGGAGTGAAGATAGACAACAACGAGGTGTTAAGTATATTGCGGGGAGCGAAAGGCACAACCGTAACCTTGGGAATTGTACGTACCGGAGTGCCTGAAACATTGATTTTTGAAATCGTCCGTGGAGATATTCCCTTGTACAGTGTGGATGTTTCCTATATGATCAATGAGGAGACCGGATATATCAAAATTGAACGTTTTTCAGAAACCACCTATCGGGAATTTTATCAGGGAATAACAAAACTGAAAGAAGAAGGAGCCCGGAAGGTGATCATTGACCTGCGGGGCAATGTGGGTGGCTACCTTACACAGGTCCTGAAAATGGTAGACGAATTTCTTGAAAAGGATGAACCCATATTGTATACCATGGGGGAACATCAACCCAAAAAAACCTACAATGCATCGGCAAGAAATGCTTTTGCAGAGATGGGCATTTTTGTCCTGATTGATGAATATTCAGCCTCTGCCAGTGAAATATTTGCCGGGGCCATGCAGGATAACGACCGGGGATTGGTTATCGGCCGCAGGTCTTTTGGAAAGGGGCTGGTACAGGAACAGATTCCCCTGACTGATGGCTCTGCACTCCGGCTTACGGTTGCCCGGTTTTACACTCCCAGCGGGCGTAGCATCCAAAAATCCTATAATCAGGGGACAGACCAGTATTACCAGGATATTTTACAGCGAATCCATAGCGGGGGGCTGATTGCGGACAGCACTTCGCTGGTTGATTCACTTCAATACCGGACAAAAAGCGGACGCATTGTGTATGGGGGCGGGGGGATTATGCCCGATATTTTTGTACCCCTCGATACAACCGGCTATTCCGAATACCTGGAAAAACTCATACGACGAGGAATTATCTACCAATTCGCTTATTTCTATGCCGACAAAAACAGAGAGGTCCTGAACCGGTTTTCCTCAGTGGATGAATTGGAAAAATACCTCGACAGGGCTCCTCTCCTTCGTGAGCTGATTCAATATGCCGAAAAAAAGGGCATTCCGGTTGACCGGCAGGATGTGAAGGAATCTGAACAAATACTTGAAACCCAGGCAAAAGCCTATATTGCCAGAAATATTATAGGGAATGAAGGCTTCTATCCAATCATCAAACAGATCGATTCTACCCTTTTAAAAGCCATTGAGATAACCCGTCAAAACTTATTGGTTGAAAATGTGAACAGGAATTGATGTCCCCGCAGGCCTGGATCTGTCCCTTCTTACGCTTCAGACGGGTTTTCCCGGAAAGCAAAAAACAGGTTTATTTTGAGATTTCGAGCATTCTTTGAATCGGAAGTGCAGCTTTTCTGATGATTTCTTCCGGGAGGGTTATCTCGGGTAATTCGTATTTCAGGCAGGCATATACTTTCCGCAGGGTGTTTCGCTTCATATAAAAACAATCGCTGCATCCACAGGTTGGATTTACGGAAGGGGCCGGAAGGAATGTTTTCCCGGGACAGGCTTTTTTCATTTGGTGGAAAATGCCGGTGTCCGTGGCTACGATAAATGTATCGGTCTGGTTTTTCTTCACATAGTTTAACAGCGAAGTGGTGGATCCGATGTGTTTTGCCAGAAGCAATACCGGTTCTTCACATTCAGGATGGGCGATAAACTCTGCCTCGGGATGTTCTTCCATGAGCCGGATAATTTTTTCTGCAGAGTAGTGTTCGTGAACCATACAGGCTCCATCCCACAGGACCATGTCTCGTCCGGTGAGTTGGTTCAGATAATGGCCCAGGTTTTTGTCGGGAGCAAAAATGAGTTTCTGGTCTGCAGGAAAACTTTCCACAATTTTTTGGGCATTGGCCGATGTACAGACAATATCGGACAAGGTTTTCAGGTCGGCAGAACAGTTCACATAGCTGATCACTTTATGTTCCGGGTACCGGGCTTTGAATTCAGCAAATTTTTCGTAGGGAGCCGATTCTGCCAGCGAGCAGCCGGCATTCAGGTCGGGGAGGATCACCTTTTTGGCGGGATTGATGATCTTGGCTGTTTCAGCCATAAAATGAACTCCTGCAAAAACGATCCTGTCTGCATCCGTTCTGGCAGCTTCCTGTGCCAACCCAAGGCTGTCTCCTACAAAATCAGCAACATCCTGCAACGACCCGTCTACATAAAAATGACTGAGGATGACCGCGTTTTTTTCCTTCCTGAGGCGGTTGATTTCTTCCGTGAGTCTGTGATCCGGGATGGTTTTATCTTCGATGTATCCTTGCTCCTCCAACATTTTTCTGATCTGCTCTTTATTCATAACACCCATCCTTTTTATTTGGTTTGGTTCGCAAAATTACGAATTCCTGGAAAATACAACCGGTTTAGTTCTTCATTGTTTGGCGTGGTTCAATAAAAAAGGGCTGTCTCAAAAGGTCATTGTATTCAGGAACCGCAATGTTTGCTAAGCATGCGCATAATCCGCAAAGTGTTCTTAATCAACAGGAAAATACGTTGTGTTCTTTGCGTAAACGTTGCATCCCTCACGGTTATAGTAACGTATGAGACAGCCCCCTTTTTTTAAGAATGCAGGTTGTTTTATTTTTCCTCCACAAAAATAAATTCCGGATCGGGAGCGGATTTCGTACACTGGAATATCCAGGTGTATTCACCGGCATTTCCGTCATAGGTGGCAAAGGTCACTTCGTAGAGAACATCAATGCCACTTACCTGTGCTACCGCATTGGGGAATTTACCCGGAAGCAGTACCTTGCTGATGGATTCTTTAACAGCATCCTGCCAGGTGCTGAACACCCCGGTATCCCATTTATCGCGGATATCGTAATTGCTGTAATAGGATCCGGCACTGAAATAGAATTCCTGGGTCCCGTAACTGTCAATATATTCACTTCCTTTATTGGTTTTTACCCAATCGACAATAAGCTGAAAATCCGCAGAGGTCATGGTAAATATTACCGTCGGGTCGAAAACCCATCCGTCATTTCTGGTGAGGATAAACTGGTCGGTATTGACAACCACCGGATTGTATTCAATCCAGGAGCCTTCGCTGAAATGGTATTCATCCGCACGGGTCTTATTGCCATTGCTGTAATATTTATAGACCACAACGATCTGATCGCCTTCCAGGGCATAAGGATATTTCAGTGCGAGCAGGTTTGGCAGGTAATCTTCCGGTCGTTCGGAGTCGGAGAAATTATCATATTTGCCAGGTGCCCCCATGGCGTTGTAGTCAGGGACCGTAACATAATAAGCTCCTTCGGTTTCTGACCAGCCGGAATCGTAGGTGTAGAGCACTTCTATTTTTACCGGTTCTGCGATAATGCCTGATTTGGTTGCTGTGCCGGTTCCTTTCACTGTGAGCCGGTTGACTTCCCAGGTCGCTGCATTGGAGTCCGAAGAGACGTATTTGAATGCAATGTGGATCTGCTGGCCATCGAAATCAGAAATATCTACATTTCCGGATACCACAAAATCCCAGTTGTTTCCTGCAGGCTTTGTCGGAATTTCAATTTCTGTCCAGGAGGCAGTCGCAGGATCACCCCCTGTGTAGTCGGCAGAGATTAATACCTGGATCTGATCCCATTGGCCTCCCAGGTAATTGATGGCCTGATTGATTTCCATCACACAACCGGTAAGGCCATTCAGGTCTAAGACCGGAGAGATCAACCAATCTTCATTGGGTTGGGCACCTCCGGAATAACCGGACATCTTTGCATAGCCAACTCCGCTGTAGATGTCTGAATACCAGTCCTGGTCTCCCAGCACGTTGACTGCGGTAAAACCACCCAGGTCGGTGCCGTTGAATTCATGTTCGAAGACCGTGATCTCTTCCGGCATCTGTACATCAGGTTCCAGATCAGAATACATGTAGGAGATGATGTATATATCTCCATCCCGGGCATCTGTGAGGGTTGCATTCAGGATGCTCCGGATGTATTGATCCGGTGGATTCTTCGGAGAGAAATGTTTGGCAAAGCCCACAACCTGGTTTGCCAGGTTGTAATCGTCATCTTTCAGGCTGTAGTATGCAGCCCCGGAATAGTCACTCAGATCGGGATAGCCCTTGCTGAAATTATAGGTTACCTGCGCAGAGGATCCATAGTCCAGTGCAGGATATTTTGATGTCAGCAAAGCAGGGACATAGTCTGTTGCCGGTTCATTATCCGTAAAATAATGGTTCTCAGCTACCTCCCCCTCCAGGGATTCATAGTCAGCATCCGAAAGGGTAAGTTCCACTCTTTTAACATACGGATTCTCCTTTTCGTCCAGCTCGTTGTAGATGTCTTCCATCGGATTACAGGCTGCAGCCAACAAGCTGATTCCTAAAATATAAATTGTTATTTTTTTCATCGTCAACTAATTTTCAGTTCAAAATTTCGTACCATTAAAAAGCAATTCGTAATCCGGTTGACCAGGTTGTGCCAAAGCCGAAATAAACTAATGCACTGTTTTCATCGTGAGAAGCTCCGTCGGTTGCATCGGCAACATATTCGGTATTCAACAGGTTATTGACATTGGCATAGAGAGAGGCTTCCAGTCCGGCAAGTGTGAACTTGTAATTTGCATGAACATCCACCAATCCCACATTGGGCATTTGCCAGGAATCCATTTTATCATCCGGATTGGTCCGGTAAATGGGATTAAAGTCCGCAAAGTTTTTGGCCAGGTAGATGTAGTCGGCTCCGATCTTAAGACCCGGAAGTGCTTCGTAATCCACAGAAAAAGATGCGGTACTTTGTGCTGAATTACCCACATGCACATCGGCAAGGTACGCGTCGTAGGTACCCAATACATTCTGTGCTTCATCGTACAGGGTGAAGCTGACATTGTCCTGCCAGATCCAGTCTCCCAGTGAGAGCATTCCTTTCAGGGTCAGTACCGGGGTGGGCATGTAGGTGACTTCGGCTTCTATTCCCTGGTGAAGGGCATTGATGCCCGGAATATTGGCTGTGCCAGCCTGCCCGAAACTGCGTACCAGCGCTTTGTCAAGCCAGTTGGTGTAGTAGTAGTCTATTTTGGCAAGGACCCTTTTTGAAGTATAGCCATACCCGATCTCAGCCGTGATGATCGTTTCGTATTTGACTTTCTCATTGATTTCGTTGGTATAATTGAGAAAGACATTGGTAAAAACGGGTTCCCGTTTAATATAGCCGGCATTGGCGTACAGATTGTGCTTTGGTGTCAGGTTATAATTAACGCCTCCCTTGATGTTCCATGGCAGGAAGTTATGCCATTCTGTAACCTGATTGCCGGGTGTATACTGGAAATAATCCGTACGCCGGTAACTTTTATTGGATAGGGCTGCTGAAAGGAATCCTGAGAAATTACCGGATATATATTCGCCCTGAAGGAATCCTCCTGCCCACAGAACTTCACCCGGGTTATCGTATTCATACTTGTCCCCCTCTTTCAGTTTTACGTTGGGTGGATTGTTAATAATATTGCTGTTGTCGAGATAGAATTCCCCTCCCAGCAGGTCAATGATCTCTTTGGTATGAAATCCTTTGTAGTATCTTCCGTCAAAACCAGCGGTCCAGTCGATATCAAATTTTTTCGTGGTGAGGGTGGATAGCAGACCGTACCAGTTATGGGAGTTTACGGCTGCACCGATAAAGGCCTGTGAACCTTCCAGTGAGTTTTGGTTGGCTTTCGCCACGGCTTCAAAATCCAGGTATCCCTGGGCGGTACGTTTGATATTCGGGTCATCCAGTCCGGTGTTGTAGTTCACAGACAGCCAGGATTTCTGAGGACCGTCCACACGGCGTCCGCCCCCGCGTCCAAGAGATGCATACAATACATTGGTCCACAGGGTATTCTCGTTGATATTCCAGTAGTGGTTCAGCGAACCCTGGGGTTTGTGGTAATAGTTATATCCGTAGGCGCCTCCATAGAATTCTCCATCGCGTAACCCAAAGTCTGAGTTAGCCCGTACCCCGTCTGTATGGTTGCGGTACCATTCGATGGTATGCCTGTTTCCACGCTGGATATGTACCTGGGGAGATCCAAAGACCGTGAACGACAGGCGTTGAGCGTTGTTTATTCGCTTTGAGACGTTGGCGAAATAACTGTACGCATCAAAGGAAGTACCGCGGATGTAACCGTCTCCATAGGTATGAGACCCCGACAAGGTAACCGCCCAGCCATTGTCCATCAGTCCGGTGGAAATGGTAAACGCCTGTTTCCGGTATCCGGAATTTCCCATGCTGGTGAAAACATTCCCTCCTTTTTCGGCATCGGTCGACCGGGTAATGATGTTAATGGTACCTCCCACGGAAGAAAGCCCCAGCTTGGAGGCTCCCAGTCCCCTTTGAATCTGGGCTCTCTGGGTTACATCCGAAAGTCCGGCCCAGTTGGACCAGTAAACTTTGGAATTTTCCATGTCGTTGACCGGAATTCCGTTGATAAGAACCCCCACATTGTAGGTGTCGAAACCACGCAGCGTGACACGGCCATCCCCATAGCCGCCGTTGTCTTTGGTGGCGTAAATAGAAGGCGTGGTTTTGAAAATCTCAGGAAACTCCTGGGTCCCCAGCCGTTCTTCAATCTGCAGAGGCTGAATGGCAGACATGGAAACCGGTGTCTGCCGGTCTTTGGCAAAGGAAGAGGTGATTAAGATCTCTTCAAGACCTATCGTACCCGATTCCAGACCAATGCTTCCCAGATCTTTGGTCTCATTGTTCCGGATACTCACAGTAATGTTTTTTGCAATGTAACCAATGTAGGAAACCACAAAATTGTTTTCACCTGCAGGGATGCTTAAAGCAAAGGACCCGTCCAGGTTGGTAGGTGTACCCTGGGTGGTACCCTCCAGAACAACAGTAGCTCCGATCAAAGGATCGTTCGAACGGCTGTCGATTACCTTCCCTGTAATGGTCCCCTGCGCATACATCGCCTGGGAAAACAGGATAAACACAGCCATTACCACTGTGATTTGAATTGTTTTTTTCATAGAAAATAGTTTTTATTATTGATGATTTGGTTATGTATTATTCACTAGAAACCACTTCCCCCGGTTCCGGCCCCAAAGATACCTTAGAGCTGTTTACATTTGCAATGATCAGAGTCAATTTAGTCGCTTGTTAACGCAAATTTTATCAATCGATGCATTCGGGTTTCCTGACCCTTTTTTTTGTTAATTTATTCTATAATCAATCCCTTTTATGTGCTTTCAATTTGTAATGCATACCAACACTTTGCTTCTGAATTATAAACAAATCCATCAAGGCCGGCCTGCCACAGAATTTTCAGAAAAAAAAGGAAAGTTCTCATTTATTTGTTCATCAAACGAATCATAGTTTCGTTAGTTATTAAAGTGAATTCACATTTTATGAACAGGATTTTAAGAGGTTATTAACAGATCATTCCGGATTGTTGTTTGGATGCCATGGCCTGATATTTTTATTTGGATGATTTTTTTGTTTCTCAAAACATTGTTAATCAGCAGGTATGATAAAATAACAAAAAAAAATTAAAAAAAATAGTACTTTGTTTTGCATAGTACCATTAAATGTTTATATATTTGTAATGCAAATAACGATGTTTTAAAAGGTAATTTTTTAAAGAAAGTTCTTTACGATATGTAACCCAAAGAAAAATAAGTCGTCATAAAAGCAAATAAAAAGCTGAAAACAGAAAAACAGAAAAACAGAAGCCATGAAAACAAAAAACAATGTTCAGAAAGCAGGTTTACGGACGATTGCGGTTATTGTAAGTTTTGTTCTTATAAGTTTGACCGTTACGGCCCAGGGATTTTGGAAGCAGTTGTTAACGAACAACAGTTTTAATCATCTGGCAACCGCATTGGTAGAGCATCGGTCTGTTTCTCCGGAGGAAGAAGCCCCTAAAGAGAATAGCAGGGATACCGGCAGTGATGCCGATATTTTTTACGAAGAGACGGAAGAAGAACTGGCACTGGAACCGTGGATGTTTGTTACGGTGAAGTGAATCCTGTGGCATTTTCCTGTCTGCGGAATGGGAGCCCTTCCGGGATTACAGGGAGCCATTGATGAACTGTACCTGGTCCCGGGGTTAGAGGATCCGGTCAGGAAACGGCAATCACCGGAAATGGAAAAAATGGTATCTGAGATCTGATTCAGGCGTCCACACCGTTAAAGAAATTAAAATAAGTAAAATGAAGCTTGAAAACACAAAAGCGCAGATGCGAAAAGGGGTACTGGAATATTGTATCCTTTTGGTAATGAGCGATAAACGCCTATATGCCAGCGATATAATAGGTGCTTTAAAGGAGGCTAAAATGATTGTTGTGGAAGGAACCCTTTATCCTCTGCTCACGCGTCTAAAGAACGATGGATTGCTGGCCTACCGCTGGGAAGAATCAACACAGGGGCCCCCACGGAAATACTATGAATTAACCAAATCAGGACAGAATTTCCTTGAGGGGCTGGAAGGATCCTGGGATGAATTGGTTCATGCAGTTAATAAATTAAAAAATCAAAAATAGCACAGCATTTAAGATTCAAGAGGTATGAAAAAGACATTTACCATTAATATCAGCGGGACGGTATTTTATATTGAGGAAGATGCGTACGAAAAACTTCAGGAGTATCTGCTGAAATTAAAGCAGCACTTCGGACCTGGTGCAGAGGGACAGGAGATCATTTCCGATATTGAAGCCCGCATCGCTGAACTGTTCAGTGAAAAATCGGAAGACCAAAAAGCGGTGGTTACCAGTGGTTGGGTGGATGAGGTGATTGACAGGATGGGCACTCCGGAAGATATCATGGAAGTGGACATGGAAGAGCCGGAAGAGCCGGTAACCTCGCGACGCAAAAGAAGGTTGTACCGCGATCCGGACCGGCGGGTTCTGGGAGGGGTTTGCGGAGGGCTCGGCGCCTACTTTAATATGGATCCAGTGATTCTCCGGATTATTTTCGTCGTGCTTTTTTTTATGAACGGCATTGGATTGCTTGCTTACCTGATTCTTTGGATCGCTGTGCCCAAAGCAGTCAATACGGCTCAGCGCCTGGAAATGAGAGGGCAGGAAGTCACGGTTTCCAATATCGAGAAATCGATCAAAGAAGAGGTGAAAGAGGTGAAAGAGAGTTATAAAAAATTCAGGGAATCAGATAGGTATGCCAAAGGGAGGCAGGGAGTTTCCCGGTTCGGTGACTTTGTTTACTCCTTTTTTAAGGTTCTGCTGAAGGTCGTTGTGATACTGATCGGCGTGGTGTTGATCGTATCTGGATTTTTCGGTTTGCTGGGGTTTGTTTCATCCCTGATTGTCGGGCATTCTTTTGTGCAAAACTGGCCCCTGATATGGACCCCTGAATTGAATATGCCCGGTTTCCTGAACCAGTTTGTGTCTGCCGGTTCGGTTACACTGGGCCTGATTGCCATAGCGATCCTGGTTGGAATACCCATGCTGGCCATGTTGTTTATCGGCACAAAAATGGTCTTCCGGTATAAATCGAATAATTCGGTGATTGCCTTAAGTATGGCTGGTATCTGGTTTGTTGCTCTCATAGGATTGGTTGTTATTTCAGCTGCCCAGGTTGGCAATTTTAAAAGCCAGACTTCCCTTACAACCAGTGAATCCATTGATTGCGGAGGATGTCAGACCTTGTATCTGGATGTGGCGGAAGGGAATCCGGATGAATTGGTCGAACTGGATTGGGACCTGAACGACTTTAAAGTGGTAATGATCGATGGAGAAGAACGCCTGGCCGGGGAAGTAAGTCTTGATATCGAACGTTCAGGTACCGATAATTTTATTGTAGTGGTTAAAAAACGATCCAGAGGAAAAAACAATACCGATGCGAAAAACAATATTCAACAGATCCGGTATACCTATACCCTCACGGATTCAACCATCCTCTTTGAACCTGATTTCCTGATTGCTGAAAATGGCCAATGGCGGGAACAGCGTGTGGATATTGTGGTTAAGGTTCCGGAAGGAAAAACCGTGTTCCTCAGCGAAAATATGGACCGGATGATTCACGATGTTGGGAATGTCTCAAACACATGGGCCGGAGATATGGTCGGTAAGTACTGGCAAATGAAACCGGAAGGGTTAACCTTGAAAGAGGTCGGGCCTTAAATGCCATGTAATAAAAGAGGGTTTATCACGTCTTAACAGTTGAATCAAAAAGCTATATAACTCATTAATCATGAAAAAAAATCTGCCACCGGGAATCGCTTTGGTAACGGACAATGGTTCCCGCATGAAAAATTTATTTTTATTGGTTGCCTTTGTGATGCTTTGTTTTACGGGTTATGGACAAAGCCGGTCAGACAAAATGTATGATCATTTATCCGGTCATGATGGAGTCACTCATTTTTTGTTCTCAAAGAACATGACAGATGCGTTCAATATTAATCTGGGCGATGATGAGGATGAAAAACAGGTTACGGGCCATCTGACAAAAATCCGTTTTATGTCCTATAATCCTGAAAAGGGAAATTTATCCGGCGATCAGTTTCTGGGGAAGGCCATTGATTACCTTCCAAAATCCGTTTATAAGAAATATGAAGATGAGGAATCCCACAATGATGACGCAGAAATATGGCTGATGGGGAAAAGGGACAAATACCAGGAATGCCATGTTTTTATTCAAAACAACAACCAAAACGGATTACGGTTTGTCGTTTCATTCTTTGGGGATTTTCTGGTGGAAGACATTGAAGGGCTGAAAAAAGCAGGCAAAGAATTTTCCGATGAATAAAAAAAGAACCTCCAAAGCAGACCGGTTCCTTCGCAAAACAGTATTTTTCTGATTCAGGCCTGCCTTTCTGCTGCTGTGGCCCGGTCGGCCCGGAAATTTCTTTGGCAGGTACTTCCGGCAACAGGAAGCTCCCCGGACAAGGGGATGCATTTCTGAAAAGATTCTGCCGGAAATCCTCCGGGAAAGAGTTCTGCTCCTTTCCCAAAAATCTGTACATTTACGTTATCGTTGAAAACACCGGAAAATCGCAAAAACCAGGATTTCCAGCTGTTTTCATTTTGAATTGGCACTTGCGTTGTATGGCTGCGACGGATTGCTTCTGAACAAGTAACCAACATAACAGATATGGCTGAACAAAATCCGAAAAAATTATTTCTCCTTGATGCACTGGCATTGATTTACCGAAGTTACTTTGCCTTTATACGCAATCCGCGGTTTAATTCCAAAGGGATCAATACGTCGGCTATGCTGGGCTTCACCAATACCCTCGTTCAGGTTCTGGAAACGGAAAACCCGGCATACATCGGAGTGGCTTTTGATGTATCCCGGAAAACGTTCCGGAATGAGTTGTATGCACCCTATAAAGCAAACAGGGAAGAGATGCCGGAAGACCTGCGAAAATCAATTCCGTATATCCGTAAGATCATTGACGCTTTTCAGATTCCTGTGCTGGAACTGGAAGGCTACGAAGCCGATGATATTATCGGAACCCTGGCGAAAAAAGCGGAAAAACAAGGATTTGAAACGTTTATGATGACTCCGGATAAGGATTATGCCCAGCTTATTTCGGATCGTGTGTATATGTATAAACCCGGAAAATCAGGCGACGAGGCAGTCGTGTGGGATCTTCAGAAAGTCAGGGAAAACTTCGGCATCGAAAGTCCGGATCAGGTGGTTGATATTCTGGGACTTATGGGTGATTCGGCCGACAATATCCCGGGATGTCCGGGAATTGGCCCTAAAAATGCTCAAAAACTGATTGCCACATATGGATCGGTTGAGGGCCTGTATGAACATATCGACGAAGTAAAAGGAAAACAAAGAGAAAACCTCGAAAAATATGAAGATCAGGTCCGGCTTTCGAAAAAACTGGCCGTAATTATCCGGGATGTACCCTTTGTTTTTCATCCGGAAACATTAAAGCGCAAAGAACCCAACACAGAAGCCTTAAAGGGTGTACTTGAAGAGCTCGAATTCAAAGCCCTTATTCAGAGGCTTAACCTGGAAAGTTCTTCTGCGCAGGCTGTACAGGGTTCGCTCTTTCATTCAGAAAACACCGGTACAAAGCCTTCTGAAGAGAAATCATACAATACCATAAAAACCGTACCCCATCAGTACTACCTGGTCGAAAATGAAATGCAGCGAGCCAGCTTACGGGCTGAATTATCTGTTCAGGATCTGTTTTGTTTCGACACGGAAACTACCGGCCTCGACCCCTTAACGGCCGATCTGGTTTGCCTCTCTTTTTCCTTCCGCAAAGGCGAGGCTTTTTGTGTTACCCTTCCGCCTAACAGGAAAGCGTGTGAGAAGGTCGTGGCAGAATTCAGGGAGGTGTTTTCCGACAGGAAGATTTTGAAAACCGGGCAAAATATCAAGTTCGATATAGCAATGTTAAACCAGTATGGAATGGAGGTACACGGAGATCTTTTTGATACGATGCTGGCGCATTACCTGATCGAACCCGGCCTGAAACACAATCTCGACAGCCTGTGTGAGGTGTATCTCTCGTACCGGAAAATACCTACGGAAAGCCTGATCGGCAAAAAGGGAAGGGAGCAGTTGTCAATGGGCGACGTCGATAAGGAAAAACTCCGGGATTATTCCTGTGAAGATGCAGACCTGACGCTGCAGTTGAAACAAGTCCTCGAACGGGAACTGGATACGAACGGACTCCGGGAACTTTTTGAAAAAATTGAAATGCCGCTTGTTCCGGTGCTGGTGCACATGGAAGGAGCCGGTGTATCTCTTAATACCGGAGAGTTAAATCGCTATGCAGAAAAACTCCGGGACAGGATTGAAAGCCTTGAAAAGGAAATTATTGAAATGGCCGGTGAGGAGTTTAATGTGTCATCCCCAAAACAACTGGGGCCGATTCTTTTCGAAAAGCTGAAAATCAATACCAATGCCAAAAAAACAAAAACCAAACAATACTCCACCAGCGAAGATGTATTAATCCGGTTGGTTGATAAACATCCGATTGTTCAGAAGGTTCTCGATTTCCGGGGAGCCAGGAAATTGCTTTCCACCTATGTGGAGACCTTGCCGGCATTGATTAACCCCAAGACAGGCAAAGTGCATACTTCTTTTAATCAGGCAGTGACAGCTACGGGAAGACTCAGTTCAAACAATCCGAACCTGCAGAATATACCGATCAGGGAAGCTGAAGGCAGGGAAATCCGGAAAGCATTTATTCCTTCCGGAACGGATTATACCTTTCTGTCGGCTGACTATTCACAGATTGAACTCAGGATTATTGCTGCTTTAAGCAAAGATGAACAGATGATTTCGGCCTTCCGGGAGGGGAAGGATATCCATGCCCTTACAGCTGCAAAAATTTACCGGATTGAGGTTTCAGATGTAACTCCCGAACAGCGCAGAAAAGCAAAAACCGCCAATTTCGGGATTTTGTACGGTATTTCCGCTTTCGGTCTGGCTCAACGGCTTAATATACCCCGACATGAGGCTAAAGAGCTGATTGATGAGTATTTCGAAAATTTCCCTGGAATCAAGGCATTTCTGGATAAAACCATTGCCCAGGCACGAAAGGATGGTTATGTACAAACAATTTACGGACGCAAACGTTATTTACATGATATAAATTCCGCGAATGCCGTAGTACGGGGAATTGCAGAACGAAATGCAATCAACACTCCCATTCAGGGATCCGCTGCTGATATAATTAAAATTGCGATGATCCGCATTTATGATGATATGGTTAAACATAAATTACGGTCAGGAATGATCCTTCAGGTACATGACGAACTGAATTTTGATGTGTATAAACCAGAACTCAGCCTGATGAAGGAGATCGTAACCAACGGGATGGAAAAGGCTGCAGATATTGGCGTTCCTCTGATCATCGAAATAAAAAATGCTGCAAACTGGCATGATGCTCATTAAATGAAGGTATGCCTGAAAAATTAGAGACAGAAGAAGACTACCGGGAGGCATTGATACGATTTCTTGAAATCTGCCATATTCCTTCTGACTCCCCTCTGACCGGAGAGTTATACAGACTGGTATGTCTGCTCGAGAAATATGAGGAGGAAAATTGCTGATGACCGGTTCCGGACAGGCGAAGGATCTGTTGCCCTTCAGGAGGAAGGAAGGGGCCGGTTTCTACCCTTCAGTTCTGAATGCTGTTCCCCCTGGTTGTAAAACAATACCCTGAAGCTCTGGTGAACGGGTCCGGATTTTCTGTATCTTTGCAATCCGGCAGTATGGATCAGGTCATTATATATCAGCAGCCCGACACGGTGAGAACCGTGATTATTCCGGATCTGTCATCCCGGGATGTAAAACCTGTTACCCTGGATCTGGAAAAGGCTGTAATGAAGACAAAACCTCTTCCGGTGGATACGGTTACCCGTACCCGGTCCGGGGATGTACCGAAGATACAATCCGGAGTACCACAGCCCCGGGAAACTCAGGAAACACACCAGCAGGAAATCAGACAGCAGGAGCCACGGAAAGAGGGTATCAGCCAGGCTGCACCCCGGCAGAAACAAAGAATCCTGAGCGATTCCTTTGTTTTGGTTGAACCACAGGCTCATCAGGACCTGGAGTTTCAGGAGGAAGCTGTTCCCCGGGAAGTCGTCCTGCCTGTCCATAAGATCCACCAGGTAAATTACGACTGGTTAACCCTGATTCTTTTAGGGTGCCTGGTTCTTTTTGCATCGGTAAAAAATGTGTACACAAAGTACCTTGTATACTTGCTGAAGTCGACTGTTAATTATGCAACATCAGCCAGGTTATTTCGGGAGCGGACCTATTCATTTATGGATGGGGGCTCTCGCCTGGGTATCTTTTTTTATGTTGTTTTTTCCGTTTTTGCTTATCAGGTGCTTACCTGTTTTGAATCCGGCCTGCCCTTAAAAAATTTACCCCTCTTTTTATGCTGTATTGTGGCAGTACCGGGATATTTTCTTTTAAAAAATGTAGCCTACCTGATGGTGGGAGTTGTCGTGGAAGGACTGGAAGAGACCAGAGAATACCTTTTTAACCTGGGCAACTACAACCGGGTGCTGGGGTTATTTCTTTTTCCGTTTGTGGTTGTGATTGCTTTTTCGCCTCTTTTAAACCCGCTCTTTTTTCTTATTCCGGGCCTGATTTTAACAGGAATTTTTTATGGGATGGCCCTTCTGCGGGGGATTATACTATTATTAAAAAAACAATTTTCAATATTTTATCTCTTTTTGTACCTTTGTACCCTTGAAATTCTACCGTTGTTTTTGATTTATAAAATTGTTAAGGTACAAGTAGGGTTTTAAGTTTAATTAAAAGTAATTAACTTGAAAGTTAAGAAGATACTCGTTTCACAACCCAAGCCTGAAACTGAAAAGTCTCCGTATTTTGACCTGGCGGCCCGGAGCAATATAAAGATTGATTTCCGTCCTTTTATACAGGTAGAGGGTGTTTCCGCCAAGGAGTTCAGGCAGACAAGAATTCAGATTTTAGATCACAGTGCGGTACTTTTCACCAGCCGGACTGCCATTGATCATTTTTTCCGGATTGCTCAGGAAATGCGGGTAACGGTCCCTGACACCATGAAATATTTCTGTATTTCGGAAGCTGCCGCCTTTTATCTGCAAAAGTATATTGTTTACAGGAAACGCAAGATTTTTTACGGGATCGGGACGTTTGCAGATCTCCTGGAGGTGATGAAAAAGCATAAAGACGAAAAATACCTTGTTCCTTTATCGCATATTCACAAGCCGGAGATCCCCAACCTTCTTACACAAGGGGGGTACAACTATACCAGGGCCATTTTATACCGGACCATCAGCAGCGATCTCTCCGACCTGAAAGATGTGAATTACGACATCCTTGTTTTTTTCAGTCCGTCGGGTATCCGGTCTTTGCTTCAGAATTTTCCTGATTTCAAACAGAACGATACCCGGATTGCATCCTTCGGACCATCCACAGCCAATGCGGTTAAAGAAGCAGGATTGAGACTTGATATTCAGGCCCCGACACCACAGGCTCCCTCTATGACTATGGCCCTGGAACAATACATAAAAAACATCAATAAATAGATTTTTTGGTTTTTGAATCACAAAGCCAGCTGTTCCATGCTGGCTTTTATGTTTTGTTCTTGAATGGCTTTAACGTATTTTTGGAACACGATGAACGAACAGGGTTTTGTTTTTAAAAAAGCAGAGCGGCTTACCGGCAAAAAGCGGATAACCCGGATTTTTGAAAAAGGAAAAACCCGTGTGGTCTATCCTGTGAAAGCGGTTTACCTCGAAACCGATCCACAGGAAATATTTCCGGCAAAAGCTGCTTTTGCCATCGGCAGGAGAAATTTCAGCCGGGCAGTAGACCGGAATCTTTTGAAACGAAGAATGAAAGAAGCCTACCGGTTAAACAAACCTGAGTTCTATAAAAAACTGGAAAATAAAAGATTGGCAATTGTATTTATCTATATTGCCAAAGAAATCCTACCCTATGCAACCATAGAAAAAAGCATAAGGAAAACATTAGATAAAATAGCCTGAATCGTTGATTTATTCAGGCTGAATGAATTGGAATTTAAAAAAAGTCACTGTCCGGCCTCTGAATTTTTCTCTGCAGGTATCGGATGGCTGCACATGGAACGTATGCAAAAAGAGTGTTTGCAATGCCAGATGGAATCGCTGCCTCTCCGAATGAAAAAATTCGGAATAACAGAAAATGAGGGCAGAAAACTGCTTGCTGAACTTGAGAAGGAAATTCAGCAGATCGATTTTGAAGCCAGCAATTCCCCTGAGATTACCCGGAATATACTGGAAAAGATGAGAAGTTATTCTACGGTAGCAGATCCTTACAGGATGGAGAAAAAGGAAAGCAACCGGAAAATGCTGGCCCGGTATGAAGAGTTTCAGAAAAAAGTGATTGCTTCGCGTAATCCGTTCGATACGGCGTTGCGTCTTGCGATTGCCGGCAATATCATTGATTTTGGTCCAAACCATGTGTTTAATGTGGATCAGGTCCTGGAAAAGGTATTGTACGGTCGCTTTGCCATTGATCATTCCCGGAAACTTCAGGCTGCCATTGAAAAAGCAGGAATCGTTCTTTATCTGGGGGATAATTGTGGGGAAATAGTGCTCGACAAACTGTTTCTGGAAACCATGGGGCATCCGGATGTCTGGTTTGCTGTACGGGAGAAACCGGTGTTAAATGATGCTACCCTGAAGGAAGCACGCGAAACAGGTATGCATGAAGTGGCAAAAGTGATCAGCAACGGCGACGATTGTCCTTCCACCGTACTCCACAGGGTAAGCAGAGAATTCAGGGAGCTTTATGATTCAGCGGACCTGATTATCTCCAAAGGGATGGGGAATTATGAAGGCCTGATGAACGAAAAGGATCCCCGCCTGTTTTTTCTGATGATGATTAAATGCCAGGTTATTGGCAACCTGCTCGGTGTAAATAAAGGAGATTTCATCGTAAAACAGAATTTCCCGTAGCCTCCGGAATAGAATCACGGTTTAAATTTTTGGTGCCATGGTTATTAAAGGAATGATTACTTCTTCCATGGAAATACCCCCGTGCTGGAAAGTGTTTTTGTAATAATTGGCGTAGTAATTATAATCGTTCGGATACACAAAGAAATCATTGTTCAGCGCAAAAATATAGGAAGAGCTCACATTTCGTATTGGCAGAAAAGCCTGGCCCGGATGGGTGATTTCAAAAACCTCTTTTGCTTTGTAATTAAGATTCCGTCCCATTTTGTAACGCAGGTTTGTGTTGGTCTCCCGGTCGCCGATAACTCTTATTGGATTGTTTACCTTGATGGTTCCGTGGTCTGTGGTAACCATCAGCAGGATATCGTTTTCAGCCAGCAGCCTGATCAACTCCAGCAGAGGGGAGTGGGTAAACCAGCTTAAGGTCAGCGAACGATAGGCTTTTTCATCGTTGGCCAGTTCTTTGATCATCTCCATCTCCGTGCGTGCATGGGAGACCATATCCACAAAATTGAAAACCAGCACGGAGAGATCATTTTTTAAAGAGTTCCGGATGTTTTCAACCAGTTTCTTGCCGGATCTCAGGTTGGGGACTTTCCCGTAGGAGAATTTTTCTTTCCGGGCATACCTGGCCATCTGTTTTTGCAGCAGTTCTTCCTCGTGCCGGTTTTTATTGCCTTCGTTGTCGTCATGTTCCCAAAGGGTGGGGTAAAGCTTTTGGATTTCAGATGGCATCAGCCCTGCAAACATGGAATTCCGGGCATACATCGTTGCTGTCGGAAGGATACTGTAATACAGATCTTCCTCGACCGTATTGAAGTATTCGTTGATTACACTGCTGATGATCCTCCACTGGTCGTACCTGAGGTTATCAATCACAAGGAGAAATATTTTTTTGCCTTTGTCCAGAAGCGGAAAAACCTTGTGTTTAAAAATGTCAGGGGACATGAGAGGACGATTCCCGATCTCTTTCCCGAACCAGTTGATGTAGTTTTCTTTAATAAACCGGCAAAAGGCATTGTTGGCTTCGTTTTTCTGCATCACCAGTACTTCGTCCATGGCCGTATCGTCGGATGCACTCAACTCCAGTTCCCAATAGACCAGTTTCCGGTATATATCTTTCCAGTCATCAAAAGACAAACGGTCATTGATTTGCATTCCAATCCGGGCAAACTGAGTTTGATAGGCCGACGTGGTTTGCTGTGTGACAAGCCGTTTCTGATCGATGTTCTTCTTTATGGAGAGCAGGATCTGTTTCGGATTTACCGGCTTGATCAGGTAGTCTGACATTTTTGAACCGATCGCTTCATCCATAATGTTTTCTTCCTCACTTTTGGTGATCATTACCACCGGCACATTGGGAGCGAGTGCTTTGATCTCGGTAAGTGTTTTCAGCCCGCTCAAACCCGGCATGTTCTCATCCAGGAAAATGATATCATAGTACCTGATTCGGACCAGTTCAATCGCATCAGAACCATTGTTGGCTGTTTCCACCTCGTATCCCTTTTCCTGCAAAAAAATGATGTGCGCCCTTAAAAGATCAATTTCATCATCAATCCAAAGTATTTTTATTTTTCTCATAGACTTGTTTTTTTTTGATTGTGATCTTTTAGTTTTTCTATCCTGTTTCTTTCCTGTTTGTCCGGAAACGACTGAATTCGGAAAGGACGCAGGGTGCTTGTTGTTTATAGCGCAATTATTGTTCCAGATAAAACCGTTTGAAGAAATCCGTATAGGCTGAAATATCTTTTTCAGCCACAAAGACGTCCAGGTTTTCTTCCGTAATCAGGAAATTCCGGTATTGGGCATCTCCCAGGGGGTCAAAAAGACTTCTTTCCCGGATGAATTTTCTGAAATAGTCCAGGGCTGTTTCTTTGTCCTGCAATCCTGATATTGCGATTATTGTACGGAAATGGTCCAGGTTGTGTTCTTCGATTGTCAGTTCTTTGTCCGGTTCAGTTGTTTCATTGTAGCGGCTGATTCCTGAAAGAAAGGTTTCCGTATCTATATTTTCAGACGGGATTACCAGCACGAAAAGATGCGGTTTTTCAAGTTCCTGGTGATAGGGTCCGGTATATTCGGTTGCTTCTTCAGGCGGGGTATTTTCAATTCTCCCGGACAGAGAGGCTTCTGTTTCTGTTGCGGGAGCTTGATCTTCATCGGATTGGGTCCGTTCCTGAACATTTGCCTGCAGGTATTCCTGCCTGAAGAAATCGAGGTATTCATCGATTTTGCCGTTTTCAGTCAGGCGTGACAGGTTTTCATCGGTGATCAGGAAATTCCGGTAGCTGATATTCTCCAGGTCTGTGAACAGATTCCGGTTGGTTACAGCGCTTCGGAAGTAAGACATTGCTTCATTGAAGCCAGGCAATCCTTTGACTACTACCAGGTGGTAGTCGGCAGCTGTTTTAAGCTGAAGCTGCAGGTTCCATATCCGGAACGATGACCGGTTATAATCAGCAAAGGTTGATGTTACCGGCCGGATAGGAGCTTCCTCCCCCCGGATGGCTATTACAAAACACTGGGCTGTGTCGATCAGGGCATCAAATGTCCCGGTGGGTTGTGTTTCGGTGACCATAACAAATGTCCCGCGTTCTTCAAGTGTTTCTTCCTCTTCTTCAATTTTAGCCATCAAGTCTTCCGGGCGGTCGAGGAGCTCTTCATCTTCGAATTCAGGCCTTGTAAAACGGCTGTAATTTTTGATAAAAAAGGAGAGGTAATCGGTCAGGGATTTATCAGCCAGCAGAGCCCGGTAATTGGTTGACGACGCAACGAAATTGATATAATCGAAGCTCTCCAGTGCCTGGAAAACTTCACTTTTCCGTATGATGGAGCGGAAATAGATCAGGCTCTGCTCTTTGTCAGCCAGCGAGCGGATAACCAGTAAGGCTGTTTGCCCGTCCAGGTTTTCCGTCTCCATATCGAAGTCGGTTTTTGTGTAATGATCAATGTTGTAATTGGCAATATCAAATTTCAGGCGGTTCAGGTCAAAATCGGCATCGCGGGGATAAGCGATAACAAAATAATGCAACAGGTCCCCGTCATAGGAAAACTTACCGTCGAATTCATCATCATCGTTGTTGCCCGGTAACATCTCTTCGTTCTGAATTATATCGTGTAGATATCCGATATCTACCAGCTTCTGATAATCCTGCAGGGTGCTGTCCTGGACCAGGGATAATATATCACCGGCCAGTACGGTGGTTTCTTCATTGGGATAGGCTGCAATATAACCGGTAAGTAGTTTTTCAAACTCAGGCAGATCGGATTGTGTACCAAGAGCTACCGATCGCAGAAAATCGATTTTCGGCATGAGTACACTGTCGGGTTCCAGTTCTTTCATCTGCCCGGTTAAAGAGATCACCTGCGGGTATTGTCCTCGTTTGTACCGTTCGAAGGTGTATTGGTAAAGCCTGTTGATGCTGTCTTTCTGAGCTTCCAGGTCGACAAAGAAATTCGGATTTAAAAGGTATCTGGCGTATTTGCTTTCCGGAAACCGGTTGATGATGCTGTTTCTGTAAAAATCGGATCGTTCCTGGTTTTCAAGGATTTCATAGTTGTCGTAAAGGTCAAACCAGCTTGCAAGCGTGTAGATATTATCCGGATATCTTCTGTTCAGTTCAATAAAGGCAGCGTTCGATTGCTGGTAGTTTTTAAATTCTGTTTTAAACAGTTTTCCGGCATTGTACAAGGCCTCTTTGATCTGTTCGTGGGATAGTGCCATGAGCGAATCGTTCATGGGCAGATTTTGGGTATAAAATTCGCGTTGGAGGGGATCATCGACTATGGGTTCTTCGATGAGGGTTGAATCGATGAGTTCTTCAAATTCATTATACTCTCCTTCAGAGAGGGTCGACTTATCGGATCTGCGCCAGTTGTCTTCGGGTTTTCTTTCCCCCCAGCGTTGTTGAAACTGAACCTTTCCAAAGGATACGGTTTGGGGATTGTAAAAATACCAGCCGCTGCCTGCCTGGGTTCTTCCCATGCCCAGACGATACTGGTTGGCCCTGTAGAAGGATGAATTGGCTCCTCCCTGGACGGGACCCATCTGTTCCTGCAGCTGCCTCTCTTTTTCAGTTTCTATCAGGTTGTCAATCAGAGCATCTCTTTCAATTTCGCTCATTAAGGCAACTTTCTGCAGGCTATCTTCCCTTTCCACAATAAGAATCTGATCCACTAACCGGGTAAGGCTGTTGTACCGGGATTCAAGATTTTCATAATCCGGATAGTTGTCATCAATCACAATCATGGCACTGTCGTAATACGACTGAGCGTTCCGGTAGTTCAGGTCTTCAAAATAAAGGCCGGCAAGTGTGATGGCTGATTGAGCGAGCTGATAGGAGTTGTAGATGCTGGATGATACGGATTTGCGGTAATTCAGAATGGCTTCTTTTCTGTTGCCTTCACGGAAATGGATATTGCCAAGGGCATAATAAATCTGGTCGCGGTATTCAATATTTTTATCATCCCTGAGCATTTTATGCAGCTCTTTTTTTAGTTTTTCAGCATCCCCTTCTCCGGTAAAGATACTGGCAGCTTTAATTTTGGCATTAAAGGCCATGTCATACGGGGGATTATATTTACCTACACGGAAATAGGCCTGGGAGGCCAGTCCCGGTTGGCCGGTTTCTTCATATAACTGTGCCAGGATGTACTGCAAACGTGCTTTTTGTTTCCTCCAGAAGGTTTTTTGAATCGCAATGTCAAGGTATTTGGTCGCTTCGGTATAGTCTCCCATTTTAATGTAATATTCGGCAACGACCACGGCAAAATCGCGTTCCAGACCCCGGGGAAAGTCCTCATCCCGTTCTGCAGTTATGATAATTTCCGAGGCTTCGGCAAAACGTTCCAGTTCGGTATAGCTCCTGATCAGCCATAAATAGGCTTCGTATTTTGTCTTTTCTTCAGGGAATTTGCGTATTACATAAGCTAAGTTATCAATCGCCGACAGGAAGTTGTCCTGGTAAAAATAGGCTTTCCCCATGATTAGATAACTGTCATCGATCCAGTTGTTAAACTCCTCTTTTCTTGCAAACTCCTGGTAGCGTCGTGAACCTCCGCTTCTTCGTCGTTTGGGTTTTTTGGTGATGGAATGGACTTCAATCAGCTTGGATGCTTTCAAAATCACATTTTCCATATCTGACTTCACAGCCTTGGCCGAAGATGGATCACTGTCTTTAAATACAGGAAGCAGGTGGGTATAGTCATTCTCTATGGTTCGTTCGATTTTTTCTTCTCCTGATTTGAGGCTCTGTCTGGCATTAAAAAAGATATTGTATCTGGATGTTATATTATGATAGGAACGGGTTACCCTGGTATTCTTTGTGGTAGAACACCCTGAAAAGATTAAAAGGAGGATAACCAGCAAGGTTGTATGTAAAGTTTTTTTATCCAATAATGCCCTGTAATTACCGTTTCAACAACTGTGGTATTAACTCAGAATTCAGCAATATATTGTTTTTCAGGAACAATTTTTGATAAAACCTGAGGCTACAATGATACAAAACTATCCGTTACCGGAAGGGGTAATCCCGGTTTAAAAAATTCCGGATGGCAGGCTGGTTTATTTTTTTGTTATCTGCACTTTCCGGGTAGGAGGTTTTTCCAGGTTTCTTATTTTGAGTTGTTCAGTGACTTCATCCGCAAGTCTGGCAAAATATCCGCCCGTTAACGAACCGGGATTGTCTGCATCCGGTTTTCCTTCGTCTCCTCCTTCACGTATGCTTTGTACAATGGGTATCTGTCCGAGGAGTTGTACATCCAGTTTTTCTGCCATTTTTTTCCCTCCATCTTTTCCGAAAATGTAATATTTATGGCCGGGGAGTTCAGCCGGTGTAAACCAGGACATATTTTCCACCAGTCCGAGTACGGGTACGTTAATTGATTTGTTCCGGAACATGCCGACTCCCTTAATGGCATCGGCCAGGGCAACATCCTGAGGTGTGGTGACAATGATGGCTGCGGTAACCGGAACCGTTTGGACCAGGGTCAGATGGATGTCACTTGTTCCGGGAGGAAGGTCAATCAACAGGTAGTCGAGTTCACCCCATACTGCATCTCCGATTAGTTGTTTCAGTGCATTGGAAGCCATCGGGCCCCGCCATACCAGCGCATCGTCAGGATGAATGAAAAATCCGATGGACAGGAATTTCACCCCGTATTTTTCTACCGGAACAATCATTTCCCGGTTGTCAATTTTTGTTCCCGTAGGGCGCAAATCTTCAGCCCCAAACATTTTTGGGACAGATGGACCGAAGATATCGGCATCGACCAGTCCTACTTTAGCTCCTTTCCGGGCCAGGGCAACAGCCAGGTTGATTGCGATGGTGGATTTCCCGACCCCTCCTTTCCCGGAAGCTATGGCAAGGATATTGTTTACGTCGGGGAGCAGAGGACGTTCCATGGTATGCATGAATTTGACTGTGATATTTCCTCTTATTTTTACGTCTTTCCCAAGTTGAGTCTCTATTGCGTTAACACATTGTTTCCGGATGGTTTCAATATGCGGATCATCCGACCGCTGAAAAACCAGGGAGAAACGTATCTCCTGACCGGCAATCCGTATTTCCTGGACCATGTTCATCGAAACGATGTCTTCTTTGCTTCCCGGATAGAAAACAGTTCGTAAGGCATCGGTAACATTTTTGGGGACAATTAAATTACGTGGCATATTCATTTGTTTCATTTTTTATTTAAACATTGGTTCAAAATTATAATTTGTTTTTAAGTTCTTTGGCGGGATCCCAGAATTTTTTTTCAAAATTCAGAATCTGTCCGTTTGCAATTTTCAGTCCTTCGTTTTCAAGCAGTTCCTGCATGGTTCGTGGGGTATCGAAATGGAATTTTCCGGTTAACAATCCGGAACGGTTCACTACCCTGTGTGCCGGGACAAATTCATTCTGAGAACCGGAGGCATTCAATGCCCAGCCTACCATCCGGGCTGCTCCGGGCGAACCAAGGTAAGCGGCTATCGCCCCGTATGAGGTTACTCGCCCGGGGGGAATTTTTCGTACCAACTGATACACCTGAAAAAAAAAATCATTCATTCTGCTTTTTTATTTATTGCATAGCGCCCGAAGCTGCGATACGTGTCTTTTTCAATGTCAACAACCGGTTCAATGAAGGGTTCATTTATATGGATTGTAAAGGCCAGGTATTTAATGGCGATTCCCCGAAGGAGCCATTGGTTTTCATAAAAAGTTTTAATCTGCAGGATGTCATTTCCCCATCCCGAACGATACAGGTCTTCGGTTTGGGAAACGATCCGGAACGCATTGGCTTTTGCCAGCGCAAGGGTGTAATGAAAAAGAAAATGGCTGTCAGTTTTCAGGTGTATGATCCCGTCCGGAGCCAGGAAGTGGCGATATAAGGAGATAAAACGGGATGAAGTAAGCCGTTTTTTGAATTTTTTCATTTGCGGATCTGGGAAGGTAAGCCAGATCTCACTGACTTCTCCGGGGGCAAAAAAATGGTCGGTTAATTCGATTTGGGTACGGATAAATCCTGTATTTTTTAGTCCTTTTTCCCATGATTCTTTGGCTCCTTTCCACATACGGGCTCCTTTGATATCGATTCCGATGTAATTGTTTTCAGGGTATTTTTCAGCCATTTGCAGGGTATATTCTCCTTTACCGCAACCCAGTTCCAGAATCAGGGGGTTGGGATTCTTAAAGAACAGAGGGCCCCAGCGTCCTTTCAGTTTATGGTCTTTGTTGTTCAGCACTCCGTAAGGGGCCTGAATCACATGATCGAAGGTATCCAGTTCACGGAATTTTTTCAGTTTTCCTTTTCCCACTTTTAACCGTTTGTTTTTTCTATGCTTATTCCGAAATCATGAATTCCTTTCAGCACCTCTTCACGCATCCCTTGCTGTATTTTGAATATATAGGTTCCCGGTTTGGGGAAATATACATTTTGCCTGTAAGGCAATTTGTTGTCACGGAATTTTCCGTACCCCCTGCCGAACCATTGGCCGGAAGGATCAGCAAGGATAAACTCAACGGTATCGCTCAGGGTGTTGCCCTGGGGTGGATCCAGGGTAATAAATAGCCAGATATTGCTATACGGGTAATCAACCGTATTTCGAAGGTTAAAAGAGAGGGTATAGTTCTGTGCCGAATCTTTCGTTGTAAAGGCATAGGCCATTACCGAGTCCTTGTGCCAGCCGTTTTCCCCAACAGGGCTGTAACGCTCATACACCCGGTCCTGATTGCAGGCCCCCAGCAGGCATAAAACAGCTGGTATGAGCAGAAAAAGAAAAGGATGAGGTTTCATTCATCTGGATTTTAATTATTTATAGAGACTCATGGAACTCGTTTCATTTTCTTTGTTTACGGTGGGGTGGTTTTTTATGAAAACGTTTCTTTTGTTTGGATTGTTTCGGTTTGTCAAAGCGGTTCAGGTCTTCCTGTCCGACGGTATTTTGAAATCTCTCTTCCTTAGGGGCGGTATCCAGAATCTCCACTCTGAGGCTTTCAGGCCGTTTGCCCTGCTTGTTCATTTGGATGATCTCCGATACTTTTTCTACCGGCACGGGGATCTGGCTGCTGGCATTTTGAGCCAGGTACCAGTAAACTCCGTTAAAAATGTCGGCTTTCTGGTATATGAATTTTTCATGTTCCGTTTCCAGGGGGATGTTGTTCGGAGGGAAATCTTTCTGAGCATCTAAATAGGCATCCAGTTCAAAGTTAAGGCAACATTTCAGTTTTCCACATTGACCGGCCAGTTTTTGAGGATTGAGGGAGAGTTCCTGGTAGCGGGCTGCGTTGGTTGTTACCGATACGAAATTGCCTATCCAGGTTGCACAGCAGAGCTCTCTGCCGCAGGGGCCAATTCCTCCGATTCTGCCTGCTTCCTGCCTGGCTCCAATTTGTTTCATTTCGATCCGGATATGGAAGGTTTCAGCGAGTACCCGGATCAGTTGCCTGAAATCAACCCGTTCGTCAGCGATGTAATAAAAAATCGCCTTGGTCTGGTCGCCCTGGAATTCCACATCGCCTATTTTCATATCCAGGTTCAGGTCCGAAGCAATCTGCCTTGATTTTATCATCGTGGGGTGCTCCAGAGAAATGGCTTCTCTCCATTTAGCCAGATCAGCAGGCTTGGCTTTACGGTATATCTTCCTGAATTCTCCGTTTACCAGGGTTACCTTATGTTTTTTTATCTGATCCAGGACCAGGTCCCCGGTAAGCGAGATAATTCCTATATCGTGTCCCGGACTGGCTTCAACAGCCACTATATCCCCCTGACTGATTTTTAGTTTGTTTACATTACGGAAATAATCCTTCCTTGTATTCTTGAACCGGATTTCAATAATTTCATCCGGATTGGCAATGTTCCTTACATCCCTCAGCCAGTCGGTAACCTGTAACTTGCCACAGGTCCCGTTGCTGCCGTCACATAACCCACGCTCAATGGAATCTGGTGTTCTCATACATAATTTTTTGCATTCCGGTTCTTCCCTGTTTTAAAACAGTGTATTCATTTCATTCTTCCGGATTCTGCAAAAGTAATACTATTAACCGATTGATAAAAGATCTGTCTGCACGAATTATTTTTTCTGCTGCCGGAAAGAGACAGAATTTTCAGGAATCCGGATTACTTTTTGATCATTTTAACCATCTTTAAAGCGATATCCGTAAAAATAATCCGGGGATTGCCATTCATGCCAATCTGTTTGTAGGCCAGTTCAAATTCCGATGCCATCCATTGAATATTCCTTTCATTGATATAGGGTGAAAAATCTTTGCCCCACGCTTCTTCCTGGCGGTTTAGATACACCAATTGATTGTTCTTCAGGTTAAATACAAAATACTCACGGATCAGTCGCAGGGCATAATTCAGGAAATTTTTCTGTTTCTCTCTTCCAATTTTTGCCATCTCTTCCGACCAGTTAATCAATCCCGGTACATCAATGGTGTAGGCTGCACGCATCAGTTCCTGGAGCCTGGCAAACGAATGAAGGTTCTGGTTATCCGGGTTCAGATATTCCAGGGCGGTCAGGTAACTTCCTTTTGCCAACCGGACCACCTCATCGATCACCCCGTTCTCCTTATCCGTTTTATTTTCCAGGGCTTCTGACAGGGATCGGTCCTCAATGGGGGGTATCGTGATGAGTTGCGCCCGGGACCGGATGGTGCCGAGCATATCTTCTTCGTTCTCTGTGATCATAAGAAACAGGGTTTTGCTGGGGGGTTCCTCAATCATCTTTAACAACTTGTTGGAACAATGGGGATGCATCTTTTCCGGCAACCAGATGATCATTGCCTTAAATTCTGATTCAAACGGTTTCAGATTTAATTTTTTCAGGATCGATGCACTCTCCTTTTCATAGATCATTCCCTGGGCATTTTCAACATCGATAAAGGTAAGCCATTGATGCAAAGTAAAATAAGGGGTTTTCAACACCAATTTACGCCATGAGCTGAGAAAGTCATCACTGACAGGGTCCTTGATGCTTCCTGTCTTGAAAACCGGGAAGACAAAATGAAGATCGGGATGGATCAGCTTCTGATATTTCCGGCACGATGGACAGGTTCCACAGGAATCCGTACCGGTACGGTTGGGGCAGGAAATATATTGGGCATAGGCAAGGGCCAAAGGCAATTTTCCCACTCCTTCAGGGCCGGTAAACAGTTGAGCATGGCTTATGCGGTTCTCCTGTACGGACCGGATCAGTCTCTCTTTTATCTTTGTTTGTCCGACAACATCACGAAAAAGCATAAAGTCCTCTTTTTGGGTTTTGGATTGAATCCTTCAAAAGTAGCGTTTTTATCGGGAAACACACAGGTATTATTTATTCTTTAAATAACTAATTTTAAAAGATACCAGCCTGATCCATCGGGATTATTTTTTATCTTTGAGTAATTGAAAAATTTAAAAAAAAGTCATATGCAAACGATAGATACCTACGATTTCTCAGGCAAAAAAGTACTGATCCGTGTTGATTTTAATGTACCCTTGAATGAGCAGTTTGAGATTACTGACGATACCCGCATAAGGGCTGCACTTCCTACGATCAGGAAAGTGATTGAAAAAGGGGGATCCCCTATTCTCATGTCCCATCTTGGGCGGCCTAAGGACGGTCCGGAGGAGAAATTTTCCCTGAAACCGTTGGTGGGCCATCTTTCGGAATTACTGGGTGGAGCTACCGTTAAGATGGCTCCCGGCTGCATCGGCAAGGAAGTGAAGCAAATGGCCGACAGCCTGCAACCGGGTGAAGTGATGATTCTTGAAAACCTTCGTTTTTACAAGGAAGAAACTGCCGGGGATGAAGAATTTGCCGGGAAACTGGCCGAAAACGGCGATTGCTGGGTGAACGATGCGTTCGGGACGGCACACCGGGCGCATGCATCAACCGCCGTGATAGCCAAATTCTTTCCGAACGACAAAATGTTTGGCCACCTGATCGAAAGCGAAGTGGAAAGCCTGGATAAAGTAATGAAGAATCCAAATCGTCCGTTCACCGCTATAATGGGTGGAGCTAAGGTTTCGTCAAAGATTACGATTATCGAAAATCTGCTTGAGAAGGTTAATAACCTGATTATCGGAGGAGGCATGACCTACACATTTGTCAAAGCAAACGGCGGGAATATCGGAGATTCCATCTGTGAAGACGAATACCTGGAAACAGCCCGTACCATTGAAAAAGTAGCAGCTCAGAAAGGAGTGAACCTGATTATGGCTGTGGATGTTGTGGCAGCAGACTCCTTCAGCAACGATGCCAACACCCGCGTTGTGCCCGCGGCTGAAATTCCGGATGGCTGGCAAGGATTGGATGCCGGTCCGGAAAGCATAAAAAAATTCAGGGAAGCAATTGAAAAATCCGGTACCATCCTCTGGAACGGCCCGGTGGGGGTTTTTGAAATGGAAAAGTTTTCCAAAGGATCCCAGGCCGTTGGAAACGCAATTGCTGAAGCAACCAAAAAAGGAGCTTTCTCGCTGGTTGGAGGGGGCGACTCGGTAGCCTGTGTCAATAAATTCGGAATCGCCCGGGATGTATCCTACATATCGACGGCCGGAGGCGCAATGCTGGAATACCTTGAAGGAAGAATCCTTCCGGGAATCGCTGCCGTCCGCGGAAAATAGAAAATAAACACTTTAATCATATGAAATACAATGTCGGACCTGTAGACAGGTTAATACGTATCATTATCGGATTGGCAATCGCTATTTTGGGCATCGTTTATGACAGTTACTGGGGACTGATCGGATTGATCCCTATAGCAACAGGACTCTTTAAATGGTGTCCGCTTTATTCGCTTTTTTCTATTTCAACCCTGAAAAAGGAAAAGTAATCTCGTTTGCCTTGCAGAACGTTTTTTTCCGTAAAAGAAATGTCTCTTAGGGGAGAGGCCTTTTCTTACGTATGAAACGGCTATGCCAAATCATGCCACATAAAACAATGATTATACGTATGGACGTTCCATTTGCTTCCACGAATTTTCCGTCCTGCGATACAAAATCCTTTGCTTCAAACAGCGCCAGAATCCGTTTCAGGAGAAGGGAAATGAATTAAATACAGAAGGAAATATACTTTCAGACACTATTTTTTATTTCCGGCCGTTTAGAGAATAAGATGTACCAATGCCCTCGATGAGGAATAACAAAAAAACAGTGTCAATCTGCACTTTTGTAAGTGCCTTTTAACAATCGCTTCTGTTGAAGCAGGCTGCCCGCCAATTTGGCGGGCAGTTTTTGTTACGGGTTCCCTGTACCGAACCTTGAAGACTAAAAAATTCTGTATGATTCAGCATTGGGGTGTATCATACTCTTAAGAGCGGAAAAACATTCTTTCCTGCCAGGGATAACAGAAAGGATTATCTTGTACCATACTGTTCTTCGTAATATTTCTGGTAGTCTCCGGAGGTAACATTTTCAAGCCATGCTTCGTTTTCGAGGTACCAGTCGATGGTTTTTTCGATGCCTTCCTCAAACTGCAGGGAAGGCTCCCAGCCCAGTTCATTTTTTAATTTTGAGGCATCGATGGCATAACGCAGGTCGTGGCCGGCCCGGTCTTTCACAAAGGTGATCAGTTTTTCCGACTCCCCTTCCGGGCGGCTTAATTTTTTGTCCATGATCCGGCAGATGGTTCGGATCAGGTCAATATTTTTCCATTCGTTGAACCCTCCGATGTTGTACGTTTCACCCACTGCTCCCTCGTGAAAGATCGTGTCGATAGCACGGGCATGATCCACGACCCAGAGCCAGTCGCGAATGTTATCCCCTTTTCCGTATACAGGAAGGGGTTTTTTGTTTTTGATGTTGTGGATAAACAGGGGGATCAGTTTTTCCGGAAACTGGTAGGAGCCGTAATTGTTGGAGCAGTTGGAGATCACTACCGGTAATCCGAACGTGTCATGGTAAGCCCGCACAAAATGGTCGGAGCTGGCTTTGGATGCGGAATACGGACTGTGCGGATCATACGCTGTTTCTTCAGTGAATATCCCCTCGTCACCCAACGAACCGTACACTTCATCGGTGGAGATGTGGTAGAACTTTTTGCCTTTCATGGGGGCTTTCCAGAGATGTCGGGCTGCATTCAACAGATTCACGGTACCAATCACGTTGGTGTATACAAATTCTGTGGGATTGGAAATGGAGCGGTCGACATGGGACTCGGCAGCCAGGTGGATCACCCCGTCAAAATGCCTTTCTTCAAAAAGATTCAGTATAAAAGCTCCATCCACAATATCCCCTTTTACAAATTCGTAATTCGGTTTATCTTCCACATCCTTCAGGTTTGTCAGATTCCCTGCATAGGTCAGTTTGTCGAGATTGGTGATTTTATACTCCGGGTACCGGGTTACAAAATGCCGCACTACATGGGAGCCGATAAATCCTGCCCCGCCCGTAATCAACAGATGTTTCATTTGTTTCATAGGTTTATCCTTGTTTATTTCTGATCTTTTTTTCCCATTTCCAGGCTGAAAGGAGTGTTTCCTCAAGGGTTTTTTCAGCTTTCCATCCCAGTTCGTTATTGGCTAAGGTTGGGTCGGCCCAGATTTTTTCGATATCCCCGGCACGTCGGTCGACGATTGTGTAAGGAAGGGGTACTCCGGTCACTTTTTTGAAGCTGTTTACAATTTCAAGGACAGACAGGCCTTTTCCTGTACCCAGGTTGAAAACTTCGTAACCGGTTTTATTTTTCCCTGCGAGCAATCGTTGAATGGCAATGACATGGGCCCTGGCCAGGTCTACCACGTTGATATAATCGCGGATTGCTGATCCGTCGGGCGTATGGTAATCGTTGCCAAACACTTTTAATTCTTTGCGGACTCCGGCAGCTGTCTGGGTAATATACGGAATCAGGTTTTCAGGCACTCCCAGGGGCAATTCACCGATGAGTGCTGACGGATGGGCCCCGATGGGATTGAAATAACGCAGGGCGATGCCGTTTATGGAGGGGAAGGCAGCAACGGTATCTTTCAGCATATCCTCACAAATCCGTTTTGTGTTTCCATAGGGCGATTCAGCTTCTTTCCTCGGAGATTGTTCGGTGACAGGCAACACATCCGGTTGGCCATAAACGGTGCAGGAAGACGAAAATACCACATGGTGAATGATGTTTTGTTTCATCCCTTCCAGCAGATTCATCAGGGAAACCAGGTTGTTCCGGTAATACAACAACGGTTTCCGGACCGATTCCCCCACGGCTTTCGAAGCAGCGAAATGAACGATAGCCTCCAGACCGGGGTGCCTGGATAAAAGATCAAGGGTTTCTGTGGGTTCGGAAAGATCAGTCTTTTCAAAAACCGGACGGATTCCTGTAATGGCTTCAATGCCGTCAAGAACCGTAACATCCGAATTGGACAGGTTGTCGGCAATGGTTACTTCAAAACCTTCCTTTTGCAGTTCAACAACAGTGTGGGATCCGATATACCCTGTACCTCCCGTGACCAGAATTTTTTTTGCCATGCTTATTTTGTTTGATTCAAAATTATAAATATTAATTTTATCAGGTAAGAAAAAGCGAACTATTGTAGGATCTTTCGTATTTCATTTGAAAAGAACATAAAATTGGCAAGGCACGTGGAAATTTCACATTATATAGCAGAACTGTTGTTCGGGCATGACTGTGTTGTTATTCCGGGACTGGGGGCGTTTGTTGCCGGGTACAGACCGGCACAGATCGATGAAAATCAGGAAATCATTCATCCTCCTTCCCGGGAGGTCATGTTTAACCCGCAACTGAAGAATGACGATGGGGTACTGATTTCGTATGTAGCCTCACAGAAAGGAATCCCTTCTTCGGAGGCAAGGAATACCGTGGAACAGTTCAGGGAGGATGTTCAGTACCGGCTGGAGAAGGGAGATTCCGTTGTGTTACCTGAACTGGGAACCCTGAAATTCAACAAAGAGAATCAGGTTCAGTTTCATTCCCGGTTAAGTGAAAATCTTTTGCCGGAATCGTATGGACTTGGATCCGTATCCCTTGCTCAGGAGCAGAGCGGGAAAAAGCGGATGCATACACCGGAAAAGAAAAAAAACCGGATGTGGCTACTCTTCTTGCTGATCCCCGTAGTTGCCGCAGCGGTATTTGTTTACCTGAATGTAAAAACGAAGCAGAAGGAAGAGATCGTCCCGGAGCATGCCTATACCGGGATCGTAACCGATTCATCTGATGTGGAAGAAGCTGAGGTTGTGGCAGATTCTGTTCAGGAAGCAGGAATTTCCCCGGCTCTGTCCTCAGGCGATGCTTCAGAAGCGGTTGGGGATAGCATACCGGAGCCGGATTCTGCTCCGGCCGCTGAGATCCGGTACCATCTCATTGGAGGAAGTTTTAAAGCGCAGGAGAATGCCAATGATTTTTTTGACAAGGTGAAAGCATCCGGATATGAGCCGGTTCATCTGGGGAAACAAGGCAGTTTTTATATTATTGCCATTGGAAGTTATTCGTCGTTACAGGAAGCGTTAGTCGCTAAAAATGAATACCTTGACCAATATCCCGATTCAGGAGTCTGGATCAAAGGTGCAGACCATTAGGCTATCAGGGTGGTGAACCAGGCGTCCAGGATGGTTCTCAGTTCCTCCACAGACCGGTAGGCTGACAGGGTAAGGCTTTTATTTCCGCTTATCATGGCCGATAGCCTTTTCCCCTTTTGCGGAGCATAAAGGCAGTATACCGGTATGTGGTTCTCAAAAGCCCGGCCGATTTCATACCCTACCCCCAAAGAGGGAGTTGTCACTTCGGCTACCAGCACATCAGCCGCCTGAAGCCACTCCATATCGCGGTCGTGAATGGAAGCATCCGTCAGTCCGCTGTCATCTTCTGCTGAAAGGGTTTTATCGCCAATATGTTCCGTCAGTACTTCTCCGTATTTTTTCAGGTGCCGTATGATTTCGTAATAGATTCCGGCATCACCCCGGCCTGCACGAACCGATCCGGCAAAATAAATCTTCATAGGATGTTATGTATTCATTGGATTTATAAACCGCAATGTTTGCAAAGAATGCGCCAGGTTCGCAAAGCATTAACAATCAACAGGAAAATTCTTTGCTTTCTTTGCGAAACCGTTGCGTCCTTCGCGGTTAAATGATTTTTCAAACAGCGCAGTCAACCAAATGGCTGACAGAGGAGTGACCCATTGCTTTTCCATGAAGGCTGCGATGCAAAAGATGATCTTCTACAGGGTTTTTTCCTGCAGGTTGGCGTAAACAATTTTCAGGATCTGATTATAAACCTGTTCTTTTTTATGGTCTATCCTGTTTGTCGCATGTTGCCCTGCCTTTTGTACACCCCCTGAATAATAGCGGTAAAACCAGGATAATAAAACAAAGGCTCCGTCGATAAACCCATAATTGCGGGCCACGATCAATGCATACCCTGTGATTCCGCCTAACAATAAAAATGAATTGAGTCCACTCAGAAATTCTCCGGTGTATAGTTGTCCCAGTCCCGGAAACAGATAACTCATCAACTCGACTTTTCCGGGCCGGTATTTTTTCCGGAAGCGGTTGAAGTCCGAAAATAGTTCTTCCAGCTGAACCATTTCGGTTGAGTCGACCAGTTCAGCAAAATGTGTCAGCGAATTTTTGTATTCAGCCAGGCCAAAATAACAGATCCCCAGGTATAAATTCTTTTTCAGAGAAAAATAGGGGGTAAGTTGATCTGGCATATCCAGCAGATCGTATAATGCCAGCAAATAGCTGCTTTGTTTGAAATTACACAGAACTTTTTTAAACGCAAGCTCCATTTTCAGACTGTCGTTTTGTTCCGTTCGCCAGGCATAGTTGTAATAGGTAATGGCATTTTCATACTCATTTGCATTGTAATAGATGGATGCTATTTTTGAAAAAACACCGGTATATTGGTTGTCAGTATCAAAAAACATGACGCGTTGATATTCCAGTAAGGCCGTTTTATAATTCCGGCTTTCCATTTGTGCATCGGCAAATTGTTTGATCTGATCTATATTCTGGGCATGCAGGAAGGGGACCCAAACCAATTCAAAAAGAATGATAAATAATATTTTCCGCATTCTGCTGATAGGTTGATTGCAAGGTTTCATTGTGTTGTCTGGCTGCTTTAAAGGATCCAAACAGATTGGCCGAATAGAAGCTGATGGCAATCCCGCCGAAAATCCAGCCATTTGCACTTTTAACGCCCTTTTTATTAAAGGCTCTGTAGGAGGCATATGCATTTGTGGTAACAAAAAGAAAAGAGATAAGGGCATCGCCCCATCTTCCTGTGTAGGCTTTACCGCTGCCCGGAACGATAGATGACAACAAAAGGGCAATCCCCGGTTTTTTGTACTTCTGATCCTCAAATCTGCCTGTTAAGTCCATAAGTTCATGATGGGCAGATTTTAACAGATCAGAATGGGTACGGTTAAATAAAAAGGCATCGTTGTATTTCCTGTGGATGAGGAAATGGCTTAAGGTATAAAAGGCCTCATCTTCAGGGGGCAACAGCGATGATAATTCAGAAAATTCCGGTTCGTTTATTTTACACTGTAATGCATACCTCAGATATTCTTTTGTGTATACCGGATTCGTATAAAGTCTGTTGTCCAGAGAAAGCAATTTTCCGGCTGTTTCAAATTTTTCGCATTGGTGGTTTAAACGGTAGGTTTGAACAAGTTCCAGAACAACATTGGAGTCGTTGGGCCACAAAAAATTGATCCGTTCATATTCGTGAGCTGCAAAAGAATATTGCCTTGTGGAGTGCAGGTACCTGGCAAATTTCAGTGAATGATTAAAATCCATGATGTTTTGCTGGGCAACCAGCGAAGAAACAGCCAACCATAACAGGGGTATATGTATGATTAGAATTTTACTCCACCGGGTCATAAAAACGTTTTTTTTCATTGTCAAAGGGATAGTGAGCAGGGCGAACCAAACCATGGCAACGGGATAACCGGTCAAAGGTATATAGCCATCCCATAACCAGCCCTTTTTTCTTTATAGCCTGAATTGCAAACTCAGAACAGGTAGGGGTAAAAACGCACGAAGGGGTGTCCTGAGAAGAAATAAATGTTTTGTAGAATAAAAAACCAAAGGAAAAAATAATTTCTGTTTCCCGGCTGGAATTTTTTAGCGGATTGGCATAGTCTGTTTGCAGGGTGTCCTTTTCTGCAAAAAGAGAGAAAAGTTCCGGATCGGCAAGACCCTGCCCCTTCACGCTATGCGGGAAGATACCGGAAATCAGTACGATTCCGGAAAAGAAGATTGCTTTTGAAAAAGATGTCATAGAATATACTAAAAGCTAACGTGGTATAAATCGTTATCATTCATGTCGTTAACTACCAGGTTGTTAAATTCTGTAACCTGGTAATTTTCCCCTCCCGTTTCATCGTAAACAATCTGAATGATCTGTTGAGGAAATTCAAACGCGTCAATATGTGTATAATCCCTGAAAAATTGTTTGCTGATAATTTTCTCGTTATCTCCTATCATTACAACACTCTCGAGGCGGTTTTCCTTTTTTGCTATAACCACGTAATCCATAACGGCGCCGATCTGTTCCGGAATATTCCACCAGGAAAGGATCAGGTCGTCCTTTTTTTCCACTTTATGGATCCGGTAAATGGAATTTTTAAGACCGTAATCATTTAACCCGGCATTGAGTGAAAGATGAAAAACCGTAAACTCATTGATGGAAGGAATGGTAACTCTTTCAAAAACGGTATCCTGGCGTATTTTATACAGACTGGTATCCCTGCTCACCCATTTTTCCGTTTCAGGAAAGGTAATATCATAGATCAGTTCCTTGAAATTTTTGTCATAGTAGAGTTTTCCTTTAGTAAGGGTCATCGTTCCGTCGCTTTGTTTGATTTTTACTGTAAAGTCTGCTTTCAGCCTGAAATATTCCTGTCCGAAGCACAATCCGGAATTGGAGATCCATGCTATAAAGATCAGTATATAAACTCTGTACATAGGTTATGTATATGTAAACCAGGAAACAATGCAATACAACAGATGCCACTTTTTTGAAGTGGCATCCGATAAATAACAGGTACAATTCTTTTACAGAGAGGCAAATTTTTATCCATTCATTTTTAGAGGTTTGAGGATTCTACCAACAGGACAGCATAAAGTGCATAAAAGACTACCCAAACGCCGGTACCTACCAGGCATCCCCACAGCGCTTTTTTGGTTTGTCCGGATCTGTCATCCTCAGCAATAAGATAAACAATTAATATACCTACCCAACTAAGCACACAACCCCACCAGAATGCCGGTATTCCCAGGGGATCATCCGGACCAGCCATTCCCATGGGAGCCGCCTCATCGCTGATATTCGCGATTAGTTCACTTCCGCTGGTTACCAAATCATCGTAAGTGGTTCCTTCATGGGTGGAAACATAATGGTCTAACGCATTGAGTTCCTGCATTTCCTGATTCAAAGCTTCTTCATCCAGGATAAAAACTGATTCATCGATATCCGGGAAGCTGCTTACAATTTTCTTTGCAGAAAGGCTTTGGGTCTGCGCCAGTAACAGGATCACTGCCATGAAAACGCCGGTGCTTTTAAACAAAAATTTTTTCATAGGTTTATTTTTTTTGTTAGCGTATTTTAAAACGTTGTTTTATTCGCTGTTAAATCATCTATTTTATATAACGTTTAACAAACATCTAATATATAAAAATTAAAATTACTGACACAGCCATCTGCAGATTAATTTTTTTACTGCTGATTTCTATGTTCCTGCAAATGGATAACCGACAGAACCATTCTCAGGGTTGTTCGGTTGCGGATGTTAAGACAGCGATGTAAGCCTCAAGGAAATTCTCAATCCTGTTTTTGTTTGCTTCTTTCACCAGATCCTGTACGCGTTGGAGATTCCCGGTATAAAGCCTTTGGAGCAGTCCGAAACCTGCGGTATAGCCTGTTACATAGAATTTATCGAGAAATTCTGAGATCCCGAACCAGGCCAGAGCGGCGTGTAACCCCAGGCTAAACAATCCTTCCCCGATTTTGCCTGCATAGAATTGTCCGCCTCCCGGGATAATGGAGGAGAGGTTTTTTGCCTTTTTTTCGGAGAGGATGACAGGCAGATTCTTTTCGGCAAACAGGCTGTCGATTTGTGAATGAATCCTCTCCAGTTTTTGAGGTTCGGAAACCGTTAATGTGATAAAACGGGAAGCTGCTTTTTTTGATTCCTCCCAGTTTTGGAGGCCTGCATAACTCAGGGCAGCAAGAAATGTCATCCGCGCCGTTTGTTCGTTGTTAACAGGCAGATTTTGCAAAGAAAGCAGTTCAACCGTCGCCTGTCCTGGATCTTCATTCAGGTAACAGGCCAGTGCTTTTTCGTATTTGATTTCGAAAAGAAGGCTGTCGGGCTGGTGGGCCGGGAAGATGCGGTTTAAAGTTTCACAGGCTTCCTGAAAATGATGTTCTGCTTTGAAACAGGCAGCCTTCCGGATCAGGGCCAGGGTTTTAACCTGTTGATTGTTACTGAAGAAAAATATTTTTTCCAGTTCGATCCGGGCATCTCTGTATTGTCCGGCAGCGGTTAAGCTGTCGGGAACATCGAATATCCCTTCCTGCGAAAAACCGTTAGTTAAAAAGATTGCGGAGAGGAATATGCATGTTAAACAGTATTTTTTGATCCATTGCATGGTTAAATTCTTGATTGGCAAGTTTAACGGTAAAAATCGTACCGTAGATATTTCCGACATAGAGGACAGCGAAAAGCGATCCGAAAAGAAGGGTTCTGGCATGGCTGGCTCCCAGTTTCCGGTAGTTTTCCCAGGCGGCAGCTCCGGTAGCTGCCACAAGCAGGAACGCGGATATCCCTTCCCCGGTTTTCCCGGCGTAGATTTTCCCGCTTCCCGGAATAAGTGCCGACATGAAAGCACCCACAGCCATCGATTTTTTCCGGTAGTTCAGTATCTCAAGGTGGTATTGTTCCAGTTGCTTTTTTTCTGTGACAAAGGAAAAGTCGCTGACCGTCTCAATGCGTCCGAAACAGGCATTAAATTTTTCTGTATCGCGTGCAAGCAAAGCAATTCCGCTCAACTGGAAATTCCTGAGGTTGCTCAGTCGCCCCTCCGTTGACAGGTTCTGAAGAATGGATTCAGAAAGCCGAAGTTTCCCGAGATGGGAATAATTGTATGCAGCAAAAAACCGGCTTTTAAAAAAAAGAGGGGAATCGGATGAGACCTGCAACAATGACGCTGCAGAAGGGCCAAGATCCTTTATTGCGTATTGGCTCCAGCCCCTGAAATAATTTAATGAGTCGCGAACCGGAAGGGGATAGATATGCTGAAAATCCCGGTTTATATAGTAAATGGCATCCCGGTATGCTTCCTGGTTTATAAGGTGCTGGATAAAATCCAATTCCCGGCTAACTGTATACTGAGCCGGGGCCTGAAAAGAGAAAACTACCATGGCTATGGAAAACAGGCGTTTCATCTCATTGATTCTGATAAAAGTCTACCGGATCATCCACTTTATTGTTTGCTATCCGGAGTGGATGGATGCCGGTAGCGGCCATCCGGTTGCAACGCATTACGCGGTCAGAAGATAACAGAATGCCTTTTAAAAGTCCGTATTTCTGAATCGATTGTTTGCTGAATTCTGAACAGGAAGGGGAATAAAGGCAGTGCGCTGAAAACTGTGGGGAAAGAAGATTCTGGTAAAGAAACAGGAATCCCCCGAAAGCAGCGTTCAATGGATTGTATTTTTGCACAGGGGGGGTATTTTTGCCGTACAGATAGGGACGGGGAGATGTCAATCCGTCTTTTTTCTCTGTCCGGATCGCTTGAATGAGTTGTATATCTGAAAGCAATTTCTCCTGGGGAAAAGCCTGGAACCCCAGAAGAATCAGGATCATCAATCCACCCAGTCTATTGTGAAACAACTGCATCTTCAGGGATTTTAAAATTAAAATAGTCTGAATCCGGAATGGCAGATACGGTAAGGGACGACCAGGTATTCCGCTGAATAACCGAGTCCCCGTCCGGGGTGTACGAGATCTGTGTGACTTTCATGGGCATCATAAAATCGGGAAAAATTTCGTAATTGTAGTAATAGATCTTTCGGATGATGCTACCGTTTGTATGATAGTACACAGCATACACAGGCTGCCCGTTTTCGAAAACCAGTTCTATCCTGGAGACCACCTTCATACCCACAGGAGCAGTCCAGGTTACGACCTGATAATTGCCGTCCATATGCGTACCGGTAACCCTGAATCCTTCATCGGACAGCCCGAGGTTGTAATAGTCATTCGACAGAAAATAATAGATCAGCTCATTTTCACTGCTGAAATACTGATTTTGTTTTAAGGTAACCCGGTTTGAGGCGGGATAAAATATTTTTACTTCCCCCAGGCGGTTTGAAATTTTTATATGGTCTTCAGGCAGCGAACTGTGGACCACCAAGTTTCCCGTTTCTGCATCAAAGAAGTAATCCGATTCAACCGTAATAAGTTTGTTGTTTTGATAGGTTTCATTTTTTAGGTGGGCGTGGATAAAACGTGTTTGTCCCCGGGCAGGTATAATCCCGGAAACAATAAACAGACCAGGTAGTATGAATCTGAAAAACCGGCTCATTATCATCTGGGTAAAATGGTAATTTAAGTGCATCGGAAAAAATCAAAAAAATTCAGTTTCGTACCGGTTTACCGGCAAAAAAAACTGCTAAAACCAGTGGGTTGGTTTTAGCAGTTTTTTCTGTACAGCTAATTTTACCACATAAAGAACCGGGGATTGTCAATGTACGGACTGATGTCGTCGTAATTAATGGCTAATACAACAAGATCAATCAACGGGACGATCCCGAAAATTCCGCCACAGGTCAGAAAATAGGCCAGACCTGTCAATGTTTCCGTTCCCAGGTAAAACCTGTGGACACCGATAACTCCCAGAAATAAATCCAGGAGAATAGCGATCATCGGATCTTTTTCTTCAGCAAATGCCAGGGACGGGAGAACACCCGTACCAGGAAGTGCCGGTGCACCAATTTCCGTTATTGAAACAGCCTGAGCTGCCGCAAAAACCTCATCAAGAGCTTGATCATCAATGTGATAATTCCCGGCGTTTGCGGAAGTAAATGCTACTGTAAGCAATACACTGAGTAAAAGTTGTGTTAAACGTTTCACTTTATTTATTCTTTTAGTTTATGTTTAACAAATCTATAAAAAGAGCACGCTAAAAACAACAAAAATTATATTTTTAATACGATTTTCTTTTATTATTTTACAGATCCGGGTAAAGGATGATCTGTGCAGCCGGTGTAATCATCTGAACCGGAATAAATAAGCCTGAATGTTCGTAATTTGAGAAACAATACCGTATGGATTAAAGAATATTTTTAAATTTGTTATTTGACTGATTCGAAACTAAACGTAAATAAAAATTACTGATAATGGAAAAGAAAAACAACAACAACGTAGTATTGGGTATGTCGGTATTTAGCTCCATCTTTTTTATTTTTGGATTTGCCACTACCTTTATTATTACCATGACAGCTCCTGTTAAGGCAGTATTCGGATTATCGGAATTCGAGGCACAATTGTTATCATCGGCTTTTTTCATTACGTATCCTGTCATGTCGATTCCTTCGGGGAGACTGATCAAACTGGTTGGATACAAATGGACGGTTATTTTAGGGCTTTTGCTTATGGGGCTGGGCAGTATCATATTTATTCCTGCTGCGAAGGGACCGATTCAAAGTCTGTTTTATGTAGCGACCTTTATTCTTGCAACGGGAGTTGTTTTTTTACAGGTGGCTGCCAATCCCTATGTTACCGCATTGGGACCTGAGAGTTCCTCCTCGAGTCGTCTGAATTTAACCCAGGCATTGAATTCTGTTGCCACCATGATTGCTCCGTGGCTTATCAGTGTAGCCATATTCAAAGGATTGGAATTGCCTCCCATGGCAACCGCAGAGGAAATAGAAAATTACGGACTCAGCGTAGCAGAGAGGATCCCTCTGCCGTTTATTGTCATGGGCATTATCGTGGTTGCAGTTGCTGTTATGCTTTTCGTAATCAAACTGCCGGTCATTATTTCAGAAAAGAATGAAGAGAGGAAAGCCAGTGTCTGGAAATATCCGCATGTGGTCCTGGGGGCGATAGGTATTTTTGCCTATGTAGGAGCCGAAGTGGGCAATGCCGGTTTAATTGTAAACTACCTCTCAACGGCGATTGAAGGGATGACGCGCACAGAAGCCTCTACCTATGCTGCCATCTATTGGGGAGGCGCCATGGTCGGACGGTTCTTCGGTTCGCTGATGTTCTCGGAAATGCGCTCTTCGAAAAAATACATCTATGCGATTCCTGTTTTAATTCTCGCCCTTATTTCAGGGGCCTTTGTTACCGAATGGAACTGGACCATCGGGGGGATCTTCACAGGCGTTGCCCTGGTCAACTTTATCATCATGCAGATTGGAACCGGGAAAGCAGCCCGTACGCTGGCCATCTTTGCCCTGATAGCTGCCGGCCTCGATCTGGTAACAACCTTCACAACCGGTTCCATAGCCCTCTGGACCGTCATATCCATTGGACTGTTCAACTCCATCATGTTCCCGAATATCTTCTCACTGGCCGTGAAAAGCCTTGATGGGGAGGAGATGGCCTCGGCTTCAGGGATCATCAATGCCTTTATTCTGGGAGGGGCAATTATTCCTCCCATCATGGGATCCATTGCGGATAATGTCAGTTACTCATGGGCTTTCATCGTTCCGGCAATCTGTTACCTGTACATTTTCTTCTATGCCGTAAAAGGGAATTTTATCCGGAGAATATAAAAAATTGATTCATAAATAAACAATTATAATCGCATGAAAAAAGTAGCAATAGGAATCGACATCGGAGGAACAAACACCGCAATCGGAGTGGTTAATAAGGACGGGAATGTGCTTGTTAAGGATACTATTCCAACCCCTTCGCATGGAAACATCGATCGGTTTATTTCTGATCTCTCGGTGGCAATCCGGGAAGTAATCAAATCGGTTAAACTGATGAATGAAGACAGTGAGATTCTGGGGATCGGCATTGGGGCTCCCAATGGAAACTATTATAAAGGGACCATTGAATTTGCCCCGAACCTCTCCTTTAAGGGGGTTGTTCACTTCGTGGACCTGCTCAGGAAGAATTTTACAGAATTGAAGGTTATCGTATTAACCAACGATGCCAATGCGGCGGCTATGGGTGAAATGATTTACGGAGGCGCCAGGGGAATGAAGAATTTTGTGATGTTTACCCTGGGAACAGGTGTAGGCAGCGGACTGGTTGTGAATGGGGAGATGGTGTATGGACACGATGGTTTTGCCGGTGAATGCGGGCATACAATGCTGGTTCCGGATGGTCGCCTTTGCGGTTGCGAAGCACATGGACACCTCGAAGCATACTGTTCCGCCCCGGGAATGAAGCGAACAGCCTTTGAATTGCTGGCCTACTATAACGCAACGGACAGCATGCTGGCAGATAAATCCTATAACGAACTGGATTCAAAAATGATCTTTGAGGCAGCTGCAGCCGGCGATAAAATTGCGCAGGAGGTTTTTGAGATAACCGGTGAATATTTGGGGCAGGGTCTGGCCGATACAGTTCATCACCTCAGCCCGGAGGCAATCTTCCTTTTTGGCGGCCCCACCGCTGCCGGTGACCTGATCTTTAAACCTACGAAAGAAGCAATGGAAGAACACCTGTTGCCAATTTTCAGGAATAAAATAAAAATCCTTCCTTCAGAACTGAAACCAGGGGATGCAGCTATTGTCGGAGCCAGCGCCCTCGTATGGAAGGAACTTGAATCATAACAGCCTCATTCAGGAAAAAAGAGGCTGTCTGAAAAGTTATTAGTTCCGCCAGGGACGCAAAGTTACATCTTGTTGATTGTGAATTCTCTGCGGACTCTGCGCATTCCTGGCGAACTTTGCGGTTAATGAATACAATGACTTTTCAGACAGCCTTTTTTTATGGCGTACCGGAAACAGAAACCGTAAAAGATAATCCCCGATTCCCGTGGTTATATGATAAAAAATGGATAATTTAATCAGGCCAAACCCGTCAGAACGGAATCAAACAGGATATGAAAGAACACTATGTTGATGTTTTGCTGCCCCTTCCCGTGGAAGAACCCTTCACGTACAGGGTTCCTGAAAAGTGGGCTTCGGAGGCAAAAATCGGGAAACGGGTCATCATCCAGTTTGGGGGGAAAAAATTTTATTCCGCTGTGGTTACAGCCATCCATTCGAAGAAACCCGGGAATTTTACCGTGAAGGATATTCAATCTGTCCTGGATGATGCCCCTGTCGTTTATCCGGAAAATATAAAACTCTGGAAATGGATCGCTGAATATTACTGCTGTACACTGGGAGAGGTGATGAAAGCGGCCTTGCCGGCCACATTGAAACTGGAGAGTTCCACAAAATTTAAAACCGTAGAGGGCATAGATACCGGCAACTTAACCCGGGAGGAAAAAAAGATCCTTTCCCTTCTGGGTAACCGGCCGGAAACACTCCGTGAAATTCAGAAGAAAAGCCCGGAAACGGGGACCTTTCAGGTACTCCAATCGTTACTGGGAAAAAAATGCCTGAGCATCGAGGAAAAAATCAATCCGAAATACAAAACAAAAACAGAAGCCTTTGTATCATTGAATAAAGCCATAGGCAATGAGGAAATACTGTTGCAGAAACTCCGGGCGTTGAAAAAGGCTAAGAAACAGGAAGAATTGCTGATGCATTTTTGTCATCTGACAAAGGCTTTTTCATCCGGAGAAAAAAAAGCGATCCGCAGAAAAGAGTTAATGCGATCCGCTTCGTACAGTCCGGCTGTCCTGAAGGCTCTTACGGATAAGAACATTTTATTTGTGACCCACAGGGAAGTGTCACGCCTGGAGGATCACCGCGAGGAACAGGGAGAACTGAATTTGTTAAATCCGTTTCAGGAGCAGGCACTGGGCGAGATAGAAGAATGGTTTAAAAAGAGAAATACGGTTCTTTTGCATGGAGTGACTTCAAGTGGGAAGACAGAGATTTATACCCACCTGATTGACAAGGTCATTCGTCAGGGGAAGCAGGTACTTTATCTGGTCCCTGAGATTGCCCTGACGGCTCAGCTTGTCGGGAGACTCAGGCGGGTTTTCGGAGCCAGGGTAGGGGTATACCACTCCCGGCTGAATGATTCGGAGCGAATGGAGATCTGGGAGCATGTAAAGAACCGGAAAACCCGATCCGGGGATTCCTTTCAGATCATCCTGGGAGCACGGTCTGCTGTTTTTTTACCTTTTCAGGAGCTGGGATTGATCATCGTGGACGAGGAACATGAAAACTCATTCAAACAGTTCGATCCGGCACCCCGTTACAATGCACGTGATCTGGCTGTGGTAACCGGCTTTCAGTTTAAGGCTCCGGTATTGCTGGGAACAGCCACTCCGTCGTTTGAATCCTATCAGAACGTTCAATCCGGAAAATATGGATTGGTGGAACTCTATCAACGGCACGGAGATATGGAATTACCCGAAATTATTGTTTCGGATTTACGCAGGGCTTATCAACGGAGGCAAATGAGATCTTTTCTGGCTCCGGAATTGTATGAAAAAATATCGGAAAGCCTGGCTCAGAATGAGCAGGTTATACTTTTTCAGAACCGGCGGGGTTATGCTCCTTTTTTGGAGTGTATGGCTTGTGGGTGGATCCCGAAGTGTGAAAGGTGCGATGTCAGCCTTACGTATCACAAAGGAAAACAACAACTGGTCTGCCACTATTGCGGTTATCGCAGGCCTGTGCCGGCATCTTGCCCGGCTTGCGGATCCCCGGAAATAAAAACCCGTGGCATGGGAACGGAAAAGATCGAAGATGAACTGAAGAGCCTGTTTCCGGAGGCCCGCATTGAGCGAATGGACCTGGATTCTACCCGGAAAAAAAATGCACTGGAAAAACTGATACGAAACCTTGAAACCAGGAAAACGGATATCCTCGTCGGAACGCAGATGGTGACCAAAGGGCTGGATTTTGAATACGTCAATGTCGTCGGTATCATCAATGCAGATAACCTGCTTACCTTTCCTGATTTCAGAGCCCATGAGCGCAGTTATCAACTGATGTCGCAGGTGAGTGGCAGAGCTGGCAGAAAACACAGGAAGGGGACGGTTATCATTCAGACAACACAACCGGATCATCCGGTACTGGCTGAGGTCAGAAACCAGGCCTTCAAGGAAACATTTGCCCGCCAGTTAAAAGAAAGAAAATTGTTTCAGTATCCGCCGTTTTACCGGCTCATCAAGGTTGTGGTTAAACACAAAGATCCGGATAAACTGACCAAAGCATCGCACCAACTGGCAGAAATTTTACGCCGGAACAGACAGTTGATCGTTATGGGACCGGAATTTCCCTTAATTGGAAGAATAAGCCTGTGGTACCAGAAAGAGATCTGGGTAAAAGCCAAACGCGGCCCTCAACTGGCAGAAAATAAGCAGTATATATATCAGGGAGTTCAAAAGGTTAAACACCTCCGCGGAAACAGCAGTGCGGTTTTTAATATCGATGTGGACCCAATGTAACTTCCTTTCTGTATCCAGGCTTTTTCCCCCGTTTAATTTTTCTTACATTTGTACCACTTTTTAAATGAAGCGGGTGAAGAGATCTTTTGTTGAACATACATTTACACACTTTAAAAACCTGAATGTATTGATCCTTGGCGATGCCATGGTTGATGTGTACCTTTGGGGAAAAATTGAAAGGATATCTCCCGAAGCTCCCATCCCGATTGTGAATGTAACAGATCGTGAAAACAGGCTGGGGGGTGCTGCCAATGTATCCCTGAATATTCAGGCCCTGGGAGCGACTCCTTTTTTGTTTTCAGTAATAGGCGATGACGCCAGGGGGAAAGAGTTTCTTCGGCTATTCAAACGGAGAAACCTTTCGCAGGAGGGGATCTTCAGGGACCCGGGGCGTAATACAACGGTTAAAAACCGGGTTATCAGCAATGGCCAGCACATTGCGCGTATTGATGAGGAGACCACAGATTATATCCCGGAGGAACTGGAGGAACAGATTTTTCAGGCGATACAAAAAACGATTGCGCAGCAACGGATTGATTTGGTTATTTTTGTGGATTACGACAAGGGGGTGATTACGCCGGGCCTGATCCGCCGTGTTACCCTGCTGGCCCGGGAAAAAGGAATCTTTACGGCTGCCGACCCCAAAGTACGCAATTTTAAACTCTACAAAGATATTGACCTCTTTAAGCCAAATTTCAATGAATTCAGGCAGGGAACCAAATTTACCGGGAAAAAAAGTGACCTGGAAGCATTGCTGAAAGAGGCCCACGATTACAGACAAAAGAAGAATTTTAAAATTATTTTCATCACCCTTTCGGAACAGGGAGTCCTGATAAGCAACGGAGCTGAAAAATCGTATTATCCTGCCAATATCAGGGATATTGCCGATGTTTCAGGAGCCGGGGATACCGTTATCAGTGTGGCCGGATTGTGTCTGGCTGCCGGTTTAAATCCGGACCTGATAGCTGACTTTTCAAATACAGCAGGCGGATTGGTCTGCGAGAAGGTGGGTGTAGTCCCTATCGATAAAGAACGGTTAAAAATGGAAATTCTCACGAAATATTGAGTGGTTTGTTTCTGTTCTCTTTTTGTCTTTTAACACCTTTTCACACGACTATTGATAAGTTTTATCAGACTGTTTCCTATAAAATATTAACTTTGAAACCAGGCTAAAAACATAGACTTTATATGGGTAAAATAATTGCATTGGCCAACCAGAAGGGGGGTGTGGGAAAAACAACCACAACCATAAACCTGGCCGCAGGGCTGGCTGTTCTGGATCAGAAAGTTCTGGTTATTGATGCCGATCCACAGGCAAACTCCACATCCGGATTTGGGCTTGATGTGAAAAATGTTCAATCAAGTATTTATGAGTGCATTGTGGACGATATGGATGCCGGTAAAGTGATTTTGAAAACCGAAATTGCCAACCTGTATATTATTCCGTCCAATATAGATCTGGTGGGGGCTGAGATTGAAATGCTGAATATACCGGAACGCGAAAAAGTTCTGAAAAAGGCACTGGAACCGCTGAAGGAAAGGTTTGATTTTATTTTGATCGACTGTTCTCCTTCGCTGGGTTTAATTACTGTGAATGCGCTGACAGCAGCCGATTCGGTGATTATTCCCGTACAATGTGAGTATTTTGCCCTGGAAGGGCTGGGGAAATTACTGAATACGATCCGGATTATTCAGAGCCGCCTGAATCCCGGACTGGCCATCGAAGGGTTCCTGCTTACCATGTATGATTCCAGGCTGAATCTGTCAAATCAGGTATATGAAGAAGTGAAAAGGCATTTTCAGGATATGGTTTTCGATACGGTGATTCAACGGAATGTGAAGCTCAGCGAGGCTCCCAGCTACGGCAAACCGGTTGTTCTCTATGATGCAAGTTCGAAAGGGGCCATAAATCATATGAATCTGGCACGCGAAATCTTACAGCGGAACAGGATGACCAGAATGTCGGATGAGGAAAAAATAATTCATTATTAACAGATGGACTCATGGGGAAAAGAAGTGCTTTGGGGAGAGGCTTAGGGGCGTTGATTGATGATGCGGAAAGAATGAAAGAAGGCGTTCCTTCGATCAATGAAGTAGAAATTGATAAAATTGAAATCAATCCCTGGCAGCCACGATCCGAATTTGACCAGGAATCACTCAATGAACTGGCAGCTTCGATTCGTGAAATAGGGCTGATACAACCGGTTACAGTACGAAAAACAAACCAGGATACCTATCAGATCATTGCAGGGGAAAGAAGGTTAAAAGCTGCGCGGATCGCCGGATTGAAACGGATTCCTGCGTATATTCGTCTTACCGAAGACGAAGGAATGCTCGAAATGGCCCTGGTGGAGAATATTCAAAGGGAAGACCTGAATGCCATTGAAATCGCGTTCAGCTATAACCGGCTTATTGAAGAGTGCAAAATAACCCAGGAAAACCTGAGCGGAAGAGTCGGTAAAAAGCGCTCTACCATAGCCAATTATCTTAGGTTATTGAAACTTCCCGCAATCATCCAGAAAGGAATCCGTGACAAAAAAATATCCATGGGGCACGCCAGGGCATTAATCAATGTCAATGACCACGACAAACAGACTTTCCTGTATGAGCAAATCCTTACACATGACTGGTCGGTAAGGAAAGTAGAGGAACAGGTGCGGCTTTTGGATGAACAAAAAACAGGAAAAAAGAAAACAGCCAGCCGCCTAAAATACCCGAAAGCCTATCAGGCTGTGAAAGATGACCTGGCTAAAATCCTGCATGCCAACGTCGACCTGTCAATGAATAACCGCGGAAAAGGGAAAATTGTTATCCCGTTCAGGTCCGTACGTGACCTGGAACGGATCGTGGAACAGATCAAAAAACAGGTTTGACCGGGAACAGAAAACAATGGAAAACAAAGGCAAGAAACAGAAAGGGTGAAAATTTTTTTCATTATATTATTTTTTTTATCTGTATTTTCTGCACCTCTCAATGCTCAGCAGCAGACCAACGATACCATTCCTTTGCCCTCAGAGGTCCATTCGCCGAAAAAAGCCTCTGTATATTCTGCTATCCTGCCCGGTCTGGGACAGGCCTACAATAAGAAATACTGGAAAATACCGGTGATCTATTTGGGGTTCGGGGCCATTGTGTATTACATCGACTGGAACAACGACTGGTACAAACTTTTTAGAAATGCCTACAAAGACCTTTCCGTAACCGGGGATTTCGACAGCGATGCCTATGTGGCCAGGTATGAGAAACTTCCCTATCTGCAAACCATTGATTATACCAGCAAGATAGACATAAAAAATACCCAGGACTACCTGCTCAAATACAACGATTATTTCCGGCGAAACAGGGATCTGCTGATCATAGGCACCGCTGTTTTTTATGCCCTGAACATCATTGATGCCAGTGTAGATGCTCACTTATCCGATTTTGATATCAGCGATGATTTATCCCTGAACTGGAAACCCGCTGTGACAACCATAGAAAATCAGAGATATTTGTGCTTTAATTGTTTCATAAATTTTTAATGATGAGGAAAAAAGCAAGTTTACTGACCGGACTGATACTTCTGTGTATGTGGAGTTTTGGGGACGAATACGAACCTTTGCAGAAAATGAAACGCCTCCGGGTAGTAGGCATTGACACCACCGGAATCCTGAAAGTGGAATACGATCTGCCCGACGAAAACCTGAACGATATTTTTGAGGTGAAGCTGGACAGCCTGGTTCACTCCTGGTATGTTCAGGAGGTCTTTTTTCCGGGCCATTCCAAACGGAGTGTGAGCACCCCGGCCGGCGAAGTGTATCCTGATTCGGTTTATATTAAGCGGCTGGAAGCGATTGAACAGGTGGTAGACCTCTCCTTTAACAAAACAGTCCGGAATTTTATATCGCTGTATACCCTTCAACGAAGGGAACAGGTAGAGATCATGCTGGGATTGTCGGCTCATTATTTTCCCATTTTTGAAGAAGTGCTTGACCGGCATAACCTGCCGCTGGAATTAAAATATCTCCCGGTTATTGAGTCGGCGTTAAATCCGGTGGCCCGTTCCCGGGTGGGAGCCTCGGGTTTATGGCAGTTTATGTATTCCACAGGCAAAATGATGAAACTTGATGTGACCAGTTTTATTGATGAGCGCTGCGATCCACTGAAATCTACCGAAGCGGCTGCAAGCTATCTGAAACAACTGTATGATATTTACCATGACTGGCATCTGGTCATTGCCGCTTACAACTGTGGTCCCGGAAACGTAAACCGTGCCATACGCCGTTCAGGAGGCAAAAGGGACTACTGGACTATTTATTACCGGTTGCCCCGTGAAACCAGAGGCTATGTGCCGGCTTTTATTGCAGCATCCTATGCAATGAATTATTACCACAAACATGGCCTGATCCCCCGGATGCCTGAATTTCCAATGGTCACCGATACAATCATGGTAAACCAGCTGCTGCACTTTAACCAGATTACGGAAAACCTGGATATCAGCATAGAGGCCCTGCGCAGCCTTAACCCCATGTACCGGAGGGATGTCATCCCTGCAAAAAACGGACAGCCATACCCCCTGCGCCTGCCGGTAGAACAAATAGCAGCCTATATCGATAACGAGAAAAGAATAACAACCCACGGAAGAGAGAATTATTTCCCGGATAATACCCTGGTTCAGCCAACCAGCACCACGGCTTCCTATTATACCCCCGTGGATGTCAAAGGCAAAGCAAAAGTGTATTATACCGTAAAATCAGGGGACAACGTGGGATATATTGCAGAATGGTTCGGAGTGAGGGCTTCGGATCTTCGCTACTGGAACAATATCAGCCGAAACCTCATACGGGTAGGACAGAAATTGCTGGTGTATGTCCCCGAAGACCAAAAGGAAAAATATGAAAAGGTGACAGATATGTCGTTCGAAGCAAAACAGTGGATGATCGGCATTGCCCCCGAAACCGGAAAGAATAAAACCGGGCAGGAACCCCTGGATCCCAATTATATATGGTATACCGTACAAAAAGGAGACAACCTCTGGGACATCGCACAGAAATTTCCGGGGGTTACAAATAAGGATCTTATGGAACTCAACAACATCAGGGACGTTCGGAAGTTATTCACAGGCCAGAAACTTAAAATCAAACCCAAAGGATGATTTCCCTCTTCTGACTTTCCTTAAGTCATGGAGTAATTTTTTGAATTTCGTTCATATGTCTTTAACCCTATGTATGTCCGGTAAAATAGTACACCTGCCTCAGGATTTATTTATTACCGGGAAATATTTTAATTATTTTAGCCGGACACTACGGGTAAATGGGTAAACAGATGAAACCATATAAAAGCTTTCTGTTTGTTGTGACGGTACTGGCTGTGCTGCTTTTTTTGCCTTTGCTTTTTCCTGAAGGAACGATTCGTATTGCCGGTATTGAACTGCGGGTTTACCGGTTGCAGCATATTTCAGAAGATCTGTCGGTTCCGGCAGAGGGCCCTTTGCGTTTCATGCGGCCTGCAGACAAGACTCCCCGGGAAGAGCAACAAAGGGCAGATACAATCCGGGACGCTGAAATTCCTGAGAAAAAGGAAATGCCGGCCCGTAAAAGAGTGCCTGATCCGGCCCCGGAGGAGATGGACCTGGCAGCTTCGGAACTTCTTATTCCGAAGGATTTGCGTAATGAGTGGAACGAAATGGGGTTCAGGTTGTTAAAGGCCAGGGAGGGTTCAAAACCGTTGCGGGTACTGTATTTTGGCGATTCACAGATTGAGAACGACCGGATCACATCGGCTTTCAGAGAAATCGTACAGCAGAAGTATGGCGGTACCGGGAGGGGATTGGTTCCTGTGGAAAACATTTATAATACAGCGAACAATCTTATTCAGATCCCATCGGAAACCTGGGAGACTGCCTCGGTAGCCACATCCGGGAAGGAACCTCTCGACCTGGGATTTCTTTGTAAAGCCTTCAGGGTGGTTCATACCGGAAACAGGGAGGATTCATTAACGTCTTCATGGATAAGAATACGGTCCATCCATGAACAGGCGGAAACGGGCTATTCCGTGGTAAGTTTGTATTACCGCGCCTCCGGAATGTCTCAGGTATCCCTTGCCCTGAATGACAGGGAGCCCGTTGTGAAGGAAATAAAAAGCCATGCAATCAGGGAACTGAGGTTTCATCTGGGCCGAACTCCCGGTTCGCTGGAGCTCCGGTTTGAAACCAACGGGGAAATTACCGTCTACGGAATAGCTCTTGAATCACCAACCGGCATCATGGTAGACAATATTGCACTGCGGGGAATGGCTGTTCCGGGATGGACACGAATTGATACTTCCCGCCTGAAACAAATGGCTTCCCTTTTAGATCCTGCCCTGGTGATTTTGCATTACGGCATTAATGTGGTCCCGAATGTCTCTTCTGATTATGGTTATTACAAAGCGTATCTGAACCGGGAGCTGGCCTGTTTCTCCAGGATCCTTCCGGACATTCCTGTGCTGTTGGTCGGTGTTTCGGATATGGCCCGGAAAACGGAGGGATTGCTTGCATCGTACCCTAACCTGGAGCTGATCCTCACTGTTCAGAAGGAAGCAGCGCTGGAAAATGGCTGTGCTTTCTGGAATCTGTATGCATCCATGGGCGGAAGGGGAAGCATGATCGATTGGGTGGAAAGGAAGTCCCCCCTGGGAAATCCGGATTATGTGCACTTTACTTCGCTGGGAGCTGAAAAGGTAGGTACCCTTCTGGCCCGACAGGTGATAAAAGCGCTGGAACAGAAACAGAGAACCGATCCTATGGCAGATGTATATTGATATAAATCATATTATCAACGAGTTATTTGCTTACTCGCCTGAAACGCCTATCCTCTATACCCGGCCGGTATTCTGGGTGCTGTTTGCCGGAATAACGGGAGTCTATTCCCTGCTCTATAAGAAAAACCTGGTTCGTAATATCTTTTTGCTGCTTGTCAGTCTTTTTATCTATTATAAAACCAATGGTTCGTTTGTGGTTTTGCTTGTGTTCTCCTGCCTGTTTAATTACCTGGCCGGATTGCTTATAGAAAAAAAGAAAACCCGGGCCGGCAAAAAGGCCTGGCTGGGAATGGCTGTTTTTTTAAACCTTCTGGTATTGGCCTATTTCAAGTATGCCTATTTTTTTACCGATTCGTACAATAAACTATTCAGGAACGATCTGGAAGTATGCAACTGGCTCGTGCTGGGGTTTAACAGGCTGGCAAACATCTCTTTTGATGTTTCATCCATTCTTCTTCCTGTTGGCATATCCTTTTACACATTTCAGGCCATCAGTTATGTTACCGATGTGTACAGGCAAAGAACAGGAGCTCTGCGAAATGTGTTTGATTTCAGTTTTTACCTCTCCTTTTTTCCCCAGCTGGTTGCCGGACCTATTGTCAGGGCTTCCACATTCATTCCTCAGCTGTACCGGAAATACAGCCTTACCAAACAGGAGTTCGGACATGCACTTTTTCTGATTCTGAAAGGGTTGGTGAAGAAAATTGTATTTGCTGATTTGATTGCTTCCCACTTTATAGACCGGGTTTTTGCTTCTCCTCTATCCTATACCGGGATTGAAAATATTCTTTCGCTGTATGGGTATTCCCTGCAGATCTATGCTGACTTTTCAGGGTACACCGATATTGCCATCGGGCTGGCTTTGATTTTAGGTTTCAGGTTACCGGTTAATTTCAATGAACCCTACAAAGCGGTAAGCCTGAGCCATTTCTGGAGGCGCTGGCATATTTCGTTGTCGTTATGGTTGCGCGATTACCTTTATATTCCCCTGGGAGGAAACCGGAAAGGGAAATTCCGTACCTGTCTACACCTTCTCATAACCATGATTCTCGGTGGGCTGTGGCACGGCGCCAACCTGCGGTTTGTGATATGGGGAACCATCCATGGCGTCTTCCTGGTGCTGGATAAATTATGGAAGTCACTCCCCGGCATCCGTCCTACCCGTTCGCGGTTCCTGAGAGCAATGAACGTGTTTATTACCTTTCACATTGTTACCTTTGCCTGGCTTTTTTTCCGTGCGAAGAACCAGGAAATAATTCATCAGTTTTTTTATCAGGTGCAACACAACCTCAACCTGGGATTGCTTCCTGAGATCATCCGGGGATATGCCATTCCGATGATTCTGATGGCAACCGGTTTTATCCTGGTTTTTATTCCTTTTAAGATAAAGGAACAGGTCCGGGGATGGTTTATAAAATCACCGGTGTACATTAAGATGATGGTCGTTATATTAACGGTTATTATCCTTTACCAGGCAGCCAGCTCCGAGCTGCAGGCGTTTATTTATTTCCGGTTCTGACAACCAATTAAGAATACCTTATAATTTCCCCTTTTTTAGGGGAAATGTCAGCAGGGTAAGGAGTGTGTGAAGGCCGGTGACGAAGGGGTGGTCTAAACTCATAAACGCAAAAAATCCCTTTCGAAGGCCGAAAGGGATTTTATGTATCGATGGCAGATGGTTAAAATTTAAATGCCCTGAACGAATGCGGCTTGATTTTTACATCCAGATAATACGCATCATTCCCGAATTTTCTTCCTCTGAACTCAGGTGCTTTCCTTACGGTTACGGTTATCTTTTCCCCGGTTTCAAGATCGGTGATCTCTTTCGCCTCTTTTTTCAGCATAATCCGGACGGCTACTTCTTTGTTGAGGAATGATTCTACCACGCAGGAGTGATTGTCGTAGGTCATGAGGCTTACCTCTCCCGGGCCTTCAATGGTTACAGGCAGGCTTCCTGCAATATAACTACGCAGTTGATTCAGCACATTGGCCGGGAGAATATACAGGTCGATGAAATTATCGGGAATGGTCAGTACAAGAAATTCGCCTGTGGAATAATCTGCACGGTGCAGGACCGGCCATCCATTGGTATCATCCAGGGCAGAAACCACTTCCCATGAATCGTTGGTCAGGTAATGGATTTGCGGAATGATGATTTCTTTTTCCATAGGGGCACCTCCTCCTCCGAAGAAACCGGCACTGAACTCTTTCACACTGGCCTTGCGGTCGGTTACCCGTAATTCAACAATATCTTCAATGCCTTTGCCCTGCATGGCTTTATAGAAACCGGAAGTGACTACTACCTTTTTCCCCCGTTGGAGTTGTTTTTTGATTTTGCTCACGATCCGGGGATCAAACGATGCAGTCTGGGTTAATAAAACAATCTCTTCCTCTTCGGGAAATTCAGGAACCAGATCAATAGGAATACCTATCATACCCAGATAGTTGTGAAGAAAATCTTCTCCAACCGAATGATAGGGTTTGTAGCTTTTTATCCCGATAGGATTTCCTAATTCTCCGAGAACTTTGTCTATTTTCTCAAAGGAGTAGCTGGCGGCACGGATAATTTTTGTCGGGGTAAATTCCGACCCGTCTTTTTGTTTTACCGGTTTCATCATCTCATCGTAATCAAAGCTGTTTCCGGGAGCATTCCAGGGAGCTTTTCCGCGGGGATTCAGGTCGCTTTGCATTTGCCGGATATCAAAAAGGGTAATCTCCGGAGCTTTTGCAAACAGGGTCAGCCAGAGTTGCTCGGCATACCGGTCGTAAGGGGTACCTCCCCCGGTGTCTACCCAGCCACCCCGGTTTTCTCCGGGTTTCAGGTTTTCGAAATACCGGATGATGTTGTAGCTCAGGTATTGTTGTAAATGCTGATTCCCTGAACGGTTGCGGGTTTCCGTACCCGTATAAAGCGCGTCAAAAACAGGAGGTTCCTTTTCGAGATTAAAGCCCAGCCCCTGAAAATGTTCATACCAGTTGGGATATTTGATCACTACTTCCACATCGGGATTTACCGCTTTGGCCGGATTGATAACCAGATTTACTGCGGCTTCAGCCATCAGTTCCAGGCGATATTCTGTCCAGCTTTTATTCCCTTTGGCTGCTATGCACGCATCGCATTTGCAACTGGTGAAGAAGAAATCATCAAGGATAAACTCGTTGAAAAATTTCGCGGTATATTCGGCAATCTCCTGTACTTTCTTCCGGTCTTCGACTTTGGTATAGCAAAACGTTTGAAAGTTGTTGCCTTCATCGATGGTGTAGGTTATGCCACCTCCGACTTCCACCCCCTTTTCTTTGAAAAAGTGAATCGCCTGGGTTAAAGTCTCCTCTTCTACAATCAGCAGGTCGCGGTGGGTTTCCAGATATATTTTATCAACGTGAGCCTGTTTTGAAAGTTCGTCCCACATTGTGGAGAGCCACTCAAGGTCGGCCATTCTTTCCACTTCGTAGGCACGGCAGTAAACCGCCACGTTAAAATTTTTATACCCTTGTGCGAAGGATGATACCGAAAAAAGGATCATCAGGAAAAAAACAGATACAGAATTTAGTCTTTTCATGGTTTAAATTGTTGGTTTAGTAAAAATTTCTTGTGCCTTACAAAATTAGTTTATTTTTTACGATTTCACATGGAACTGCAGAGACAGCAAAGATTTCGCAGCGTGCGGAGCGTTTTCCCAGGTTACTTTTTTACATTAAATCTCACTCTTCCTTCCAATGGGTTTGAATCCAGTTTAAATGAATTCCCGGATTTACTGAGGTTCACTTCCACCAGTTTCTGATCTTCCGGCAGGCAAACAAATCCTTTCGCAGAGGTTGCATCCGAAGCATATACTTTCAGGTCGATTTGGGACCAGTCCATGTTGCTTGTTGATTGAGCCAGTTTCATGTGGGGTATCACGGCGCCGTCTCTGATGAGTATGACGGCCGGCGTTTCTCCCACGTCAATGGTATGCCAGCCTCTGTCGTACACTTCGCCGGTCTGGTAATCGATCCATTTTCCTTTGGGAAGGTAGACGTCGCGTTCTGTGCCTTCTTCCAGCATCGGAGCTACCAGCATGTCGGAACCAAACAGGTAGGTATCGTCAACCAGCCATGAGCCGGCATCGTCCGGGAATTCAACAAAGAGGGCGCGTGTCATAGGCAATCCGTTTTCCACGGCATGTTTCGACTGGGCATAGATGTAAGGCATCAGTTTGTATTTCATTTCCGTAGCCAGGCGGAATGCATCGTTGAAGTTTTCGTTGTACTCCCAGGGTTCTTTGGGGGGAGCTCCGTGCGTCCGGGTGTGTGAAGTAAGCATTCCGAAAGGCAGCCAGCGGCGGTAGAGGTCTTCCGGGGTACGGTTTACAAAACCGCCGATATCGTGGCTCCAGAAGGTGAACCCTGAAAGTCCTATGGAGAGGCCGGCACGCAAAGTAGCTGCCATAGCCGTATTGGTGTTGGCCGCATCACCGCCCCAGTGAAGCGGATAACGCTGGCTTCCGGCCCAGGTCGAACGGGCCCAGATAATGGTTTCACCCGTAACCTTTTGCGTAATGTCGGCAACGGCTTTGTTGTATCGTAAGGGATAGAGGTTGTGTTCGTAAAATCCGGTGCGGCCTGAACTGTATATTCCGTCAGCAGGTGCAGCTTCTCCAAAATCAACCTTAATGGCACCCACGCCCATCTCTAGCAAACCGGCTATTTTATCCTGGTACCATTCTACCGCCTGGGGATTGGAAAAATCAAGAACGGCATCTTCATAGGGAAGGTTGCCTTTCCGGTTTTTCACATACAGTCCTTTTTCCAGTATTTCAGGGAACAGTTCGTTTTTCGGAACAAAATAGGGAAGTTGCCAGAGACAGATCTTGAAGCCCTGGGCATCCAGGTCTTTGATCATCTGTGCGGGATTGTCGAATCTCGATTTCGAGAATTTATAATCGCAGCGCCAGTCGGTTTCGAACCATCCGGTATCAAAATGAATTACATCTGAAGGGATGCGGTTTTCGCGCAGGAGCCGGGCAACCCTTCGTCCGTCCTCTTCCGAGAAATAGGTGATCCGGCTCATCCACAGTCCAAAAGACCACAAGGGAGGCATCTGAGGCTTGCCCGTGAGATCCGTGTAGGCATCCAGAATATCTTTGGGTTTCCCGAGAAATACAAACAGATCAAGGGTTTCATCGCCTACCATAAGGGTGTTGACAGGGTGGTAGTACCTGCCCACATCACAGGTGACCGGCGAAGAGGTATGTATGAACATTCCGTAACCACGGCTGCTCATAAAAAACGGTATGGGCTTGTACATGGTTTCATTTTGTACCCCGTTGGAATCATCTGTCCAGAGTACCACCTTCTGGCCCCGCTTGTCAAAATTCTTGAACGACTCTCCGAAACCGAAGATTTTTTCGCCTGCCGATAAGGTAAAGGAAGCAGCTACACTTCGTGAATAGTCGGAAGACCGGCGTACATAGCAGAAAGGAACAACCGGGGTGTAGGTTTCGTTGTTATCCCTGCGGTGAAACGTGCGGGTAAGCAGTTTCCCCTCGGCATCGTAAAATTCAACATGCCAGGGGAAGGTACGTACCACAACCGATCCGTAGGCACTGCTGTATTTATGGCCTCCTTCGATTTCGCTGTATTCCCAGGAATCATCGGTGGGGGCAAAGCCGTTAACCAGCATCAACGATGGCTCGTCTTCCTGCAGGTCGGGGCCGGTATTCATCCGGATGCGCACAGTCTTCGGAGAGATAAATTCCAGCCTGAAAGGAAGCTCCGGATTGGCAGCATATTCCACGCCCGGAAATTCGTTTCCCTCAACCGGATTCAGAAAAGCCAGCATGTTGTTAAAAGCCTGGCGGGTTTTATAAATGTTCCGCATCCACCGGACGGTTCCCTGGCCTGTTGCCGGGTCAAAGGAGGTTAACCGGTCGGCCAGAAAGTAGGTGTTGGAAAAATTCCTGAAATCTTCGCTGATATCAACTGCTTCGTTCAGCAAGGCCTGATTCGGCGCTCCGGAAGCCAGGGGAAGCTGGGCTTCTGCCGTTAGCGCTGACAGAACCATGAAAGCTGCGAAAATCCATTTTTTCATGGGATTGAAAATGCCTGAATTACAGGAAATCATAAGAAAAAGGTTTTTTATCATTTGCCCGGGTGTTACCATGTTTACTGTTGTTTGTTTCATGAGTTATAATTTTTTTGTTTTGATTTTTACAGAAGCATTTTTCAGTCCTTCAGAAGATGCGGTCAGAAGAATATTTCCGGATTTGCTGCCTGCCTGGACTACCACGAGGCATTTTCCGTTGAAGGCTTTGATGGTTTTCCCTTTCATGGATTCGTGGCTGGTAGGATCGCCGTTATCGACTCCTACAATCCGGGCATCGCCTTTTACTTCAAAAACCACCTGGTTGGATGCATCGGGTACCGGAATCCCCTTTTCATCCAGCACGTCAATGGTGATAAATGAAAGGTCGTAGCCGTCGGCTGTAATTTTACTGCGATCGGCTGTAGCTGACAGCTGTGCGGCTTCTCCGGCTGTCTGGATTTCTTTCTCAAGGATCACCCGGCCTCCGCTCCTTGCAACAGCTTTCAGGGTTCCCGGTTCAAAGGGAACACGCCATACCCTATGCAGGTCGTCTCCTTCCTGGCTTTTGGTTCCCAACGATTTTTCGTTCAGGAACAACTCCACTTCGTCGGCATTGGTGTAGGCCCACACATCCACCTTTTCCCCCGGTGTATGGTTCCAGTGCGGAAAGATATGCAACACCTCTTTAGAGGTCCATTCACTTTGGTACATGTAGTATACGTCTTTGGGGAACCCGGCCAGGTCGATGATCCCGAAATAGGAACTTCGTGAAGGCCACCAGTAAGGGGTAGGTTCGCCGAGGTAATCAAACCCGGTCCATATGTAAGTTCCGGCTATGTAATCGTATTTTTTTATAATTTTCCAGCTTTCTTCATGCGTTGAGCCCCAGGGTACATGGCAGTTGTCGTAGGATGAACATTGTTGTTCCGGGTTGCCATGAGGCATTCGCCGGTTTTGGCCCTGATGGGGCCACACAAAAACCGTATCCGAAGGCATCTGGTAGAATCCCCGGGTCATCAGGCCGGAGGTGGCTTCGGAAACATACAACTTCTTACCCGGGTAGTTTTCGTGAAAACCGGGATAGCTCTCATGATGGTAATTGAAACCGTAAAGATCCAGCGCTCCTGATTTGAAAAGATTGTTCCAGGGATTTACTTCATTGCATCCCGAGGTCACCGGACGGGTAGGATCCAGGCTTTTTACCATATTGGCCAGTTTGAGGGAGAGCAATGAATTTACAGACATCTCCCCTGAATGGATGAGGCTGTCATCCACATTCTTTTCGAAATTCAGGAGAAAATTGGCCTGCCGGATGTCAAGCGTGTCCGCATCCACATGTTCCCACTGTTCAAGCACTTCGTTGCCGATGCTCCACATCATCACCGACGGGTGATTCCGGTCGCGCAGGATATGGTCCCGGAGGTCGCGTTCATGCCATTCAGGAAAATAACGGGAATAATCGTACCGGGTTTTTCGTTTGCGCCACATATCAAAGGTTTCATCCTGGACGATAAATCCCATTTTATCGCATAGGTCAAGCAACTCAGGGGCCGGTGGATTATGGGATGTGCGGATGGAATTACAACCCATCTCCCTGAGAATTTCGAGCTGCCGTTCGAGGGCCCGGGTGTTAATGGCCGCCCCAAGGCAGCCCAGATCGTGGTGCATGCAAACACCCAGAAGTTTCATCTTTTCACCGTTGAGAGAGAACCCTTCATAGGAATCGAAAGAAAACCACCGTATGCCAAAAGGCGTTTCATAGCGATCCGTTATCAGGCCTTCATGGTATACTTCCGAAACAGCGGTATAAAGAAGAGGTTCCTTTACACTCCAGAGTTTTGGATTCTGAACCGTAAGATGGTGAGCAATCCCGGGATTTTTCCCGGCAGGAACTGATTGTTCGGATTCAGTTTCGGTGACAACGTTTCCGTCCGGGTCATAAATGATGGTTTTCAAAAGGGCATTCACCGCATCTGTGGATCCGTTTTTTAAGGAAGTTTCGACCTTGACGGTTGCCGATTCACGGGTGACTTCAGGAGTGGTTACTAAGGTTCCCCAATGATCCACAAACAGCTTGTTGGTTTTTACCAACCACACATTGCGGTAGATTCCGGAACCGGAATACCATCGGGAATTGGGTTGTTCGGAGTTATCCACTTTTACAGCCAGCACATTGTCCGCTCCGAAACGAAGGTAAGGAGTTAGTTCATACCGGAAAGAGATGTATCCGTAGGGACGCATTCCCAGGGAGTGGCCGTTTATCCATACTTCGCTTTTCTGGTACACACCGTCAAAATCAATAAACACCTGTTTGTCCCTGTCAGCCTCCGGGAGGTTGAATGTTTTCCGGTACCAACCCGTTCCTCCGGGAAGAGCCCCTCCCCCGGGAGAGGCCGGATTGTCGCGGCTGAACTCCCCTTCAATGCTCCAGTCATGCGGTACATTCAGCACCCGCCACCCCGAATCATCAAAATCAGCCTCTTTAAACGATTCGTTGTCCCCCAGAGTGAATTTCCATTCTCTGGTGAATTTAATCTTCTCGCGGGGTTGCTGTTTTTCTGAACATCCTGAACATAAAAGAAAGGCAACACTGATCAGAAAGAGAAAGGGGGAAAGTCCGGCTTTTTGCATAGATGTTGGTTTTGGTATTTGTTGTGAACCACAATGGCTCATTCCCAGTGTAAAATTAACAATATTCTTCATTGTTGAAAATACAGGAAAGACTTTCTTATGATTTCAGATTCCTCTCAGTCTCTTTTTGTGGTACGAGGCCTGAAGCATTCTCAGGAACCGTTTTTACGGGTTACATTTCGAAGATCAGATCGGTTTGCATCTCCTCCGGATTAAGTTTTCTGAGTTCTTTTTTCCGGTAGATATAAACAATACCATACGCTTTGGTCAACTGTCTTTTGTGTTTGGGTGACATATACTGGTAGTTTAGTTCGATTTCGTTCCACAGTTGCCGGATGAGTTTATCGGCTGTTTCCCGCAATTTGGCAATGCTTTCCAGGGCCCTGGAGGTATTTGCCTGCAATGTTTTCTGTTGGTGACAGGCATCACAGAAGGTTGAGAAGTGGACTTTCACGAGGGCTATGGAGGGGCTGTACAGAGGACTGCCGCCTTTTTCGATCCGGGCCTGTTCGCCTTTGATGATCTTATTTCCCCAGTCCATAATTTCGGATTCGGGGATGAGTGACGGAACCGTGCTTTCATTTTTTTGCAATCCGTAATATTCTCTGTCCTGAGGATTTAATTCCTCCCGTGCAATAGCCAGGTTGAGTACCTGGATGAAGTGGGAGATGTAAATCCGCGCCTTACGAACGATCTCGCTGTAGTTTTTATTCTTTTCCACCTGAAATCTGAGACAGGATTGGTAATGGAGCAGGGCTTTTTCAAATTCCGGATTGAAGGCACGGATGTTTTCAAGGGTTTGTTGTGAAAAAGCCAGCTCGGACGGTATTTTTATACTGCCCATCTCCATGGCTTTTGCCAGGGCCCTTCTCCGCGCCTGGTCTGTGGTCGGCAACCGTCGGTAAGGCATAGGTCTCTTTTTATTGCGAATTTACGAAGGCTCTTTGAGAAATGGTCCCCTTCGCAGCAAATGTTATCCACAGAAAGGTGTGAATTACGTGTTTTCCTGTTTATGACAGGTGTTCAATCAGAATTTTGGTGCCTATCCCGACCAGGATGATCCCTCCCAGGATGATCGACTGCCTGCTCCGCCGGGCAGGAATGTTTTTTCCAAAAAGAATTCCCGGCATGGAAGCAACAAAGGGTATGATCTGTGAAAATTCCATATAAAAATTACAGGCCTAAAAATACATAAATTCTGATAAACAAAGTTTTATTTTGTACGGGTACAGGATAAAGAAAAATAGGCTACATTGTTATAAATTGGAAACGAAATCGTCGTTATTATCAGAATGACAGCTGAGGAATTCAGGCAACATATTATTCCGTATTCCCGGAAGCTTTATCCGATGATTAAGCGGATTTTAAGGGATGAGGAGGAGAGCAGAGATGCGGTTCAGGAATTGATGCTGAAACTATGGAGCAGGCGAAATGATCTGGGAAAATGCTCTAATTTGCAGGCATATATAATTGCTGTGGCTAAGAATCACTGTTTGGATGCCCTGAAAAAGAAACATCCTTCCCGGATCAGTGAAAGAGAGGAGTATAAGATACAAAACCTCCGGACAGAGGAAAAAAGCCTGGAAGTGAAAGAGGAATATCAGCAGATTCATAGAATAATTGCAGCTCTTCCGGAAAAATACGGGGAGGTGATCCGGATGCGGGATATCAATGGTTTTTCATTTGAGGAGATCAAGGAGATGACCGGATATGAAATCCCCCATATCAGGGTGCTTCTTTCCCGCGCACGGATGAAGGTAAAGAGTGAACTATTAAAAGTGTATGACTATGAAAAAGGAACAGAAAAACAACCTGTTAAACAAATATTATAAAGGGGAGACAACTCTTGAAGAGGAGGCTGTCCTCAGAGAGGAGTGCCTCAGCGATGAGGATCCGTCTCCTGAAAAGGATGCTTTCCGGTATTACAGGAAAGAAAGCAGGGTGCCGGAAGACCTGGAGGATGCTCTTTTTAAAGCCATCACAAACAACCAGGTACAACGAAAAAGAAAAATCCGGTGGATAACAGGTATTTCATCAGCCGCAGCTTCGGTTCTGGTGGTCCTGGGATTGTACCTCGGTTTGCAGGAGAAGAAATTCAGGGACATGGAATACCGCTTTACAGTCATGGAACAGGCCATGTACCGGGTTTCTGAAACCATTCAACCCCGGGAGCCTGAGGATATGCTGGTGCTTTGGGTGGATAACAACGTAGAAATAATCATTCATTAAAATATCTATCATGAAAAAAACAGGATTACTCATCATTTTGGCGTTTGCAGGTTCTATGCTCTGTGCTCAGGATATCTTTCAGCAGCTGACAGATAAATACGCCAATGAGGACGGATTCAGCGCTACGCGGATAACGGAAGATATGTTCGACCTGTATCTGAGGAAGAAGAACATTGAGGAGGATTCTCCCGTCTATGAAACCCTGAAAGGACTGGATCATATAACCGTGGCTTCGTTGAATAAATTCGGGGCTCAGAAGGGGATGAATCTTAAGGATCTGCATACCGAGCTGCTGAAACATTACAGCGGAGCCGGGTATACACTTTTTAAAACCGAAAAGCAAAGGGGAGAGGATGTGAAGGTGTATCTTCAAAAGAAAGGAGAGAAAGTAGGCTCTCTGGCTTTGGTAACAGCTTCCTCCGCATCGGTGAATCTCATTGAAATGAACGGCGAAGTGAACCTGTCGGGGCTGAGTCAGTTAAGCAGTGTGTTGAATGTGCGTGGTCTGGAGAATCTCTATAAAATAAACGGAGGTTCTTCCTGGCAGGTGATGGGGGGTACCTTCACCTTGCCGGAGTACCGGTTTCAATACCACCTGAATGATCCTTTTGATGAAGAGAAAATCCGCGAACTCAGGGAGCAGATACGGGAACAAAGCAACATGACCGAAGAACAACGGATGCAGATGGAAGAAAAGGTCAGAGAGATGGTACAGAAACAGGCTGAAATGGCAGAAAAGTACAGTCAGCAGATGGAAGAGAAGTATGGCCGGAAGCCAATTTTTCTGACGGCTCCGGGCGATACCAATGCGGTGTATTTTATCAATGGGGAAAAAGTAACCGCCAAAGAAATCAAAGATCTGGCTACGGATGATATTGAAAGCATAGAAGTTAATAAGACAACCGGCGAGGAACAGGGGGTCATTCGTATTAAGACCAAAAAAAGGTAATTCCTTGTTATTCCACGGTAACCGATTTTGCCAGGTTTCGGGGCTGGTCTACACTGCAGCCCCGCAGAACGGCAACATGGTAAGCCAGCAACTGGAGGGGGATTACGGCCAGCAGAGGTGCTACAGCCGGGTGTGACCGGGGGATCTCCATGACATCGTCCACCATCTCCTTTAACCGTTTGTCCCCTTCTGTAACCACTGCAATGATATTTCCCTTGCGGGCTTTTACTTCCTGGATGTTACTGACAATTTTTTCGTAGTAATGATCCTGGGGAGCTACTACCACAACCGGCAGATTATCGTCAACCAGGGCAATGGGACCGTGTTTCATCTCCCCGGCGGCATAGCCTTCGGCATGGATATAGGAGATTTCCTTGAGTTTTAAGGCCCCTTCCAGGGCTACCGGGAACAGGGTACCCCGGCCCAGGTAAAGGGCATTGATGGCCTCTGTGTATTTTTCTGCTATTTGTTTTATGTGCGGATGGTTCAGCAGTATGGTTTTTGCTTTCCCGGGGATGGCAGATAATTCGTTGATTAAGGTAGCGTACTCTTCGTCTTTGATGCTGTTTTTTTCCCTGGCTATTTTAAGGGCAAGCATGGTGAGTACCGTAACCTGTGCCGAGAAGGCTTTGGTTGAGGCCACCCCGATTTCCATACCGGCGTGGGTGTAAACCCCCGCTTTGGTTTCACGGGAAAGGCTTGAACCCACCACATTGCAGATCCCCAGGATCAGAGCTCCCTTGTTTTTTGCCATGCTCAGGGCTGCCAGGGTATCGGCGGTTTCTCCACTCTGGCTGATTGCGATCACCACATCTTTTTCCGAAAGAATCGGATTCCGGTACCGGAACTCCGAGGCATATTCCACTTCAACCGGAATGCGCGCATACTCCTCAATCAGATATTCGCCGATCAGGGCTGCATGCCACGAAGTTCCGCAACCAATAAGAATAATCCGTTCTGCCTCAACCAACCGGGGCAACACGTCGATCAATCCGCCCAGGACAATCTCCTGTTGTCCGGTACGGAGCCTTCCTCTGAAAGTGTCGGCAATGGTATCCGGTTGTTCAAAAATCTCCTTGAGCATAAAATGCGCAAACTCCCCCTTTTCCAGTTCTCCGATCCGGAGGTTTAACTGCTGAATTTTTACCGATACGGGCTGGTTTTCAATATTTTTCAGCGTCAGGCTCTCTTTTTCAATAACCGCAAGGTCGTAATCATTCAGGTATACAGCGTGTTCGGTGTATTCCCCTATGGGGCCTGCATCGGAAGCCAGGAAATATTCCCCTTTGCCGATCCCGATCACCAGAGGACTGCCTTTGCGGGCTGCAATCAGTTTGTTCTGTTCATCGTGCGAAATAACCACAATCCCATAGGCCCCCACAACCTTTGAGAGTGCCAGCCTCACTGCATATTCTGCTGTAACTGCCGGATCCTGGAGATAGAAATATTCAATCAGGTTAGCCAGTACTTCTGTGTCTGTATCGCTTTGGAATGTGTAGTCCTTCTTGAGCAGGTCGTTTTTCAGGTCACTGAAATTTTCAATGATCCCGTTGTGGACCAGTGTAAATTTGTGGTTCATGGAAGTATGGGGATGGGCGTTGGTATCATTGGGTTCACCATGGGTAGCCCATCGCGTATGGCCAATCCCAATGGTTCCGCTAATCTCCTTGTCGGCTACATAGGATTCCAGGTCGCTGACTTTTCCCTTTTGTTTGTAAATGTTAATGCCTGAGTTGCATAAGGCAATCCCGGCCGAATCATATCCCCGGTATTCAAGCCTTTTTAATCCCTTTAATAAAATCGGGTAAACATTTTTATCCCCTATATAACCAATAATTCCACACATCGTTTAACAATTTTTTGGTTTCGTCCGGCCGGGATTTACCTTCCAAACTACGGTAAGAACCAAGGAACAGAGGATTGTTTTACTGCAATACTTTTGAATAGGCGATCCGTAACTCAATTCCGTCCTGATCTTCCCCTTTCAGGACCACCCGTTTAAACTCCTCTGTTTTATTGGCTGTACTGAGATAAAACCCATTGTTGGCAAAATTACCTTTCAGAACTTCCTGAATATGTTGTGCAATATTGAACCGGTAGCTATAATCGGAAGTGTTTAAGGTTCCTCCGTAATAAGACAAACTGAAGGAGTAGTCCCTGGGAAGGAATTCTTTTCCCTCTTCGTCGATAATTGTTAGCAACAGCCGTTTGGGTGGAGGAAAGGCAGCGATATTCGAAACCGTTGTATCGATCCGGAATACCAGCTCGGCTTTGTTTATGGCCACATTGACCGAGTCCTTCCAGGAGTCCAGTCCCGGAAGAACTACTTTTGACCGGAGACCTCCGGTGGTCTGGAGGTACAGGTTGCCGGCATTTTTTTGATCCGTATCAAGCTGTCCGGCAAACGGAGTCCCGGAATAATCGTGCCGGTAACTGTTTACGCGGGCACTCAGATTGGTGACTATAAGGGGTGTGGACAGGGTGTCAGGCTCACCGCTTTCCGGATTGGTCTGATGATAATGGATTAAAACAGCCGATCCGTTAATCCTTTGGTTGGAAAGCAATTCCATGGTCAGGATTGTCCCTTTTTCTGTAACCTCCGCTACCTCAATATACAGCCCCTTGAAATATTCCAGGAAGGCATCGATATTGGATAAATCCGTTGAATCAGCCGCAATGATTTTATCAGCCAGCGACATGTCCAAAGGAATTTTAAGCATCTGATAGAGCGTGTCAATGCTGCCTGTGGTAGTATCAATTGCTATTTCCCGTTTGGGAATGAATTCAAATGCACCCAGAGGGGGCTCTTTTTTCATTGCCGGTAAATCCACATCCTGGTAATATTTCTCGGTATCATAGATCGATTGATCCAGTTCATAGATGGTAAGTCTCTGAGGGGTTACAGTATCTCCGTAGTAATTTCTGTAAAACAGATAGAGGAAAATGGAATCAGCAACAGCATCATCCTGATAGTCTGGGAAATAGGTCAGGCGGTACTGACATGCCAGATCAATGGTTGTTCTTCCGAACAGGGGATCTGTCATGCTGCCCAGCAGACTTTTGCCGGTTTCATCTGTTCTGAGAGAATCTTCAGAAATGACGGAAGCCGTATTGTTGTAGTCAATGACACTTCTTACACTGATCAGATCGGTGTTTGGCAGCAACTCCATACCTAATTCACCCGGGTCGTCACACGCTCCGGTACTTAATCCTGCAATAAGGGCAATTAAAAAATGCCTTATTTTCCAATTCTTCTTTTTCACTCAAACCGGTTTTAATTGTGTTTGTTATATTTTAAGCCTCTGTAATTTTATCATAAAAATCATTATAGGCATCAATATAGGCTTCCTTAGGTTGATAGTCTAAAAACAGTTTATCTGAGGATTTAATATATTTTTCCACTTCTTTGTTCAGGACTTTGGTTCCTTTGATGACTGCATCGGAATAGTCGATCGCCAGTTTGGAGAGATTCACAAAGTCAGGTTTATCCAGTATTTTCAAGTCTTCAGGGGTTATTCCTTCCAGCCGCAGTTTATTTTTAAAATCGGGATTCAGGTCTTTGGCAAAGTCGTCGTGGTATACCGAATAGATTACTTTAGAATGTGCAAACAGCGGATTATCGACGTAGTATTTTTTAATATAGATTGGAACCAGTGCTGAGAGCCAGCCATGGCAATGGATGATGTCGGGAGCCCACCGCAGTTTGATCACGGTTTCCAGAACGCCCCGTGCAAAAAAGATAGCCCGTTCATCGTTGTCTGCGAACTCCACGCCATTTTTATCTTTCAGCGTGGATTTTCTGTGAAAATAATCTTCGTTGTCAATGAAATATACCTGCATCCTTGCTGCTTGTATTGAGGCAACTTTGATAATCAGCGGATGGTCGGTATCGTTAATAACCAGGTTCATGCCAGATAGACGGATGACTTCATGCAATTGGTTGCGTCGTTCGTTTACAGAACCGTACCGGGGCATGAAAGTACGGATCTCCTTCCCTCGCTCCTGTACACCCTGGGGCAGGTACCTTGAAATCTCTGACATTCTGTTTTCAGGCAGATACGGCGCGATTTCTTGTGAAATAAACAGGATTTTCTTTTTTTCCATCCGATAACAACGTTCCGTTGATTTTTGATGCAAAAGTAGTAAAAATATCGCTAAAATTCAATTATAATGCATCCTTTTGGCCTTTTCTTCCTGATTATTTGTGTTTGTTTGATATTGAAATGGGAAGATATTTTATTTACTTTGCACTTTGAATTTCAGAACCATGGAAGTTGTAAAAACAAAACAGGAACTTCGGCGTAGTCTGGCGGGTTTAAAGCCGGAGGAATCCGTTGGTTTTGTACCCACAATGGGAGCCCTCCATAAAGGGCATCTGTCGTTGGTTGAAAAGGCAGCACAGGATAACAGCAGGGTGGTAGTGAGTATTTTCGTCAATCCGACACAGTTTAATGATAAAAAGGACCTGTTTCGTTATCCCCGGGATATGGAATCCGATCTGAAGATTCTGCAAACCGTCCGTTGTGATGTGGTTTTTGTCCCGGATGTTGAGGAAATGTATCCCGAAGAAGATACCCGTATTTTTGATTTTGGTCATCTGGGGAAGGGGATGGAAGGGAAATACCGGCCGGGCCATTTTAACGGAGTGGCTCAGATTGTGAGCAGGTTGCTGGAAACGGTGCAGCCTCACCGGGCCTATTTCGGACAAAAGGATTTTCAGCAACTGGCCATAATCAAAGCGCTGGTGAAACAGATGCAGGTAAAAACAGAAATTGTTGCCTGCCCGATTATTCGTGAACACGATGGACTGGCTATGAGCTCCCGGAACCAGCTGTTAACCGTTGGCGAACGAAATGAGGCAGCCCTGATTTTTAAAACCCTCACAAAAGCACGGAACCTGGCATGCCATAAATCCGTAGAAGAACTTACGCAATGGGTCACCGATACCATCAACAAAAGCAATAAGCTTGCTGTTGAATATTTTGAAATAGTTGACCAGGAAAAACTGCTTCCCGTAAAAGAGTGGGAGGAACCATCCGTTAAAGTCGGCTGTATTGCCGTCTACTGCGGAAAAATACGTTTAATTGACAACATAGTGTTTTAAAGAAATTATCAGACGATGCTAATTGAAATATGCAAATCAAAAATTCATAAAGTAACGGTCACAGAAGCGAATTTACAATACGCAGGCAGCATAACCATTGATGAAGAACTGATGGAGGCTGCCCGTTTGCTTGAGAATGAGAAGGTACAGGTAATTAATCTGCACAACGGCGAGCGGCTGGAAACGTATGTGATCAAAGGAGAAAGAGGTTCAGGTACCATATGCCTCAACGGGCCGGCTGCCCGGAAAGCTGCTGTGGGAGATGTTCTTATTATTATCTCCTATGCCCTGATGGAGGTCAGCGAGGCAAAAACCTATCAACCTGCTTTTGTGTTTCCGGATACCGAAACCAACAGACTGGTATAAGAAAGATTATCCCGGAGACCGGAAACTCCCCGGAAAAGAAACGTGGGAGTTTTTTTATTCTAAACAGAAGAACAGATGGATCACCTGCAACGGATCAAAACAAAGATATTTACGGATTATCCCTCCTTCAGGCCTTTTATGGACCAGTGGAAAAAAGAGGGAAAAACGACCGTTTTCACGAACGGCTGTTTTGATCTGATCCACCGGGGGCACGTGGAGATGCTTCTGGAGGCAGCTGAAAAAGCCGACAAGCTGATCATCGGCCTGAATTCCGATGGTTCGGTAGAAAAACTCAAGGGCAGAGGGAGACCTTTAATGGATGAAAAGTCAAGAGCCCTTATGTTGGCATCGTTTTGTTTTGTGGATGCAGTGGTTCTTTTTCCGGAAGATACACCGTACAGGCTTATTTCACAGATTCTTCCCGATGTACTGGTCAAAGGAGGGGATTATACCGTACCGGAAATTGCCGGGCACGATGTGGTCCTTGCCAACGGGGGGAAGGTCGGGGTAATTAAGCTGGTGCCTGGTTTTTCGACTACCTCCCTGATAAAGAAAATACAAAACCCCGGTGATGAGTAAAGTAAAAACAGTTTATACCTGTCAGAACTGTGGGGCCCAGTCACCCAAATGGATCGGGAGATGCCCGGCATGTGGCGAATGGAATACCTATGTGGAGGAGATTGTCAGCCATCCGAAGAGAAAAACTGCAACTGCGGCTCCGGGCATGAAACCCCTTATGCTGGATGAGATCGAAGCCGCCCGGCAACCGCGCATTAAAACCCCTATGGAAGAGATGAACCGGGTGCTGGGAGGAGGGATCGTCCCCGGATCGGTCATCTTGATCGGCGGAGAACCGGGCATCGGTAAATCAACGCTGATTCTTCAGCTGGCTTTGGGGCTGAAAGAAAAAAAAGTCCTCTATGCTTCGGGTGAAGAGAGCCTTCAGCAACTGAAACTCCGGGCAGAACGGCTCAAACTGAACAGCCCCGGTTGTCGTTTTATCAGCGAAACATCCCTGGAAAACCTGCTGGCTCACCTGGAGCATCAAAAACCGGATATTTTAATTGTGGATTCCATACAGACCCTCTCAACCGAACTCATTGAATCATCCCCCGGATCGGTAGCCCAGGTCAGGGAGTGTACAACGGCTATTTTACAGCAGACAAAAAAAAGCCCGATGGCGGTATTCCTGATTGGCCATATCAACAAAGAAGGAAGCCTGGCCGGTCCCAAAGTGCTCGAACATATCGTCGATGCCGTTATTCAGTTTGAGGGCGATACAAACCATATGTTCCGGATCCTGCGTTCAGTAAAAAACCGGTTTGGCTCAACCTCCGAACTGGGAATCTTTGAAATGCGCGATACCGGATTGACAGAAGTAAAAAATCCGTCGGAGCAGCTCATAAGCCATGTTGGGGATACCGTCAGCGGGACCGCCATAGCAGCAACCCTCGAAGGGATCCGTCCGATTCTGGTTGAGATTCAGGCCCTGGTGAGTTCCGCGGCCTACGGAACCCCACAGCGCTCTTCCACCGGATTCGACCTGAGACGGCTGAATATGCTGCTTGCCGTGCTGGAGAAACGGGCCGGCTTTAAATTAGCAGCCAAGGATGTATTCCTCAATGTGGCCGGCGGACTGAAAGTGAACGACCCGGCAACCGACCTGGCCGTGATCTGCTCGGTGCTCTCTTCGAGTCTCGACCTGCCCGTAGGTTCTAAAACATGTTTTGCCGGAGAAGTCGGACTGACCGGTGAGGTAAGACCCGTGCACCAGATAGAAAAAAGAATCGACGAAGCAGCAAAACTGGGCTTTAAACGAATTTTTATCTCCGGATTGAATAAGGAGTATATCCATGCCAGGAGTGCTATTGAAGTGGTCCGGATCAACCGGGTCGATGAGGCCTTCAGAAAATTGTTCCGACCGGAAAAGGGATGAAACCTTTTTTAACAGCAACCCATTGATTGATTCATCCGGGAATGCTACCTTTGAGGCAAACCAATGCATGAGACGAGACATGATGGGTACACCCCTCTGTCTGCCATTTGGTTGACTGCGCTGTTTGAAAAAATTATGTAACCGCAAAGGACGCAATGGTTCCGCCAGGGACGCAAAGAATTTTCCTGTTGATTGTTAAAGCTCTGCGAACCTGGCGCATTCTTTGCGAACATTGCGGTTAATAAATCCAATGAATTTTCAGACAGCTCAAATACGGAAGGGGGCACCCCTCTCCTGTATAGCGGGATCTCCCCAGGGGAGAATATAGGAAGATCCTGATCTCAATTCCTGAAGCCCGGGATCGGGACGGTATGAGTTCCATGAGTTGCCGTAAAAAAAAAAGACGAATGAAAGGGAAGATTTTTATTTTTTTGACCAGTATCTGCATCCTCTCAGCCTGCGGGGACAGCTTTATAGAAAAACCGAAAGGACTGATCCCTGAAAAGAAAATGGTGAATATGCTGGTTGACCTTCACCTGGCGGATGCAATCTATGAACAGAGGAGCAACAGGCTGGGCGTGAATGATGTAAAAATTAAAGCGGAAGATTTTTATTATTCAGTGCTCAAAAAATACGGAGTTGCCGATTCTGTATTTGAAAAATCCATTGTTTATTATGCCAGCTTTCCCAAGGATTTTGAAAAGATTTATGCGGAAGCCCTTGATCAAGTAAACCTGATGCGTGAGGCTACAGAAGCAAAGGATCTGCAACCTGTCGATATCAGCAAAGAGAATCCCCGTTGAGAAAGCTTGCTGCCACCTATATATTTCCGGTCAGCTCCCCTCCGTTGAAATACGGAATTCTCCTACTGGATGATCACGGAAAGATCCTGGGAGTGAAAGATACCCATGGATCCCTCAGGGAGGAGGCCGGACTGGAATATTACAACGGGATTCTGGTTCCGGGATTTGTAAATGCCCATTGCCACCTCGAGCTTTCCGTTTTGCGAAACCGGATACCCAGGGGTATCGGACTGTCCCGGTTTCTGGGTGCCGTGCAAAAGCTGAGGAACCAGGAAACAGATGCGGTTCAGGAGGAGGCTGAAAAGGCCGACCGGGAAATGCAGCAAAACGGCATTGTGGCAGCCGGCGATGTTTCAAACGGGTGTACCTCCCTGCCGGTCAAAAAAAGCAGTCCCCTCCGGTATCATACCTTTATTGAAGTGTTTGGTTTTCTGCCTGAACGTGCAGAAAGAGCCTTTGCAGCAGCGGAAGAAGTATGGGAAGCATGCAGGACCCTCGGGATGAAAGCATCTATCGTGCCCCATTCGCCCTATTCGGTTTCCGGACCCCTGTTCGAAAGAGTCAAAAGGTGGGCTGAAAAGAATCAGGGAATTCTCTCTATGCACAACCAGGAAAGCCCCGATGAGAACCTCTTTTTTAAGACCGGCAGGGGAGGGATTGCCAGCCATATGGAAGAAACACTCGGACTGGATATTTCCGGATGGAATCCCACCGGCCGGAATTCCCTGGCCTCGATCCTGGATAAAATCCCGGAAAAGAACCGGTTGCTTCTGGTTCATAATACTTTTTCTTCGGAAGAGGATGTCCGGGAACTGAAGCAAAGGAGAGAGATCTGCAACGTCTTTTTTGTGTTGTGTCCCGGCGCGAACCAGTATATAAGCAACTGCCTGCCTCCGGTAGGCATGTTGCGTGAACAGCAGGTGAACATCTGCCTCGGCACTGACAGCCTGGCATCCAACAGGGAATTATCGATCCTTGCAGAAATGAAAATCCTCCAGCACCATTTTCCGCACCTTGAGCTGGAAGAACTCATTGCCTGGGGAACCCTTAACGGAGCCAAAGCCCTCGGAACCGACGGGGAAACAGGAAGCTTTGAACCCGGGAAAACACCGGGAGTTAACCTGCTGGTAAAAACAGACCTTCAAAAGCTGAAGCTTACCCCGGAATCGAAATGCCGGAAATTGGCATAGGAGAATGATTATCTTTGCAGCAGATTTTTTGTATGGCAACCTTTTTATTTGACGATATTGTTTTCGGGCCTGTACGAAGCAGGCGCCTGGGGATTTCATTGGGAATAAACCTGTTGCCCACTGACAGCAAGGTGTGTTCGTTCGATTGTATTTATTGTGAATGCGGGCGGAACCCGAAATCCCGGCACAGACAGGCAACGCTTCCTGCCCGTTCTGAGGTTTTTGAAAAACTGAAAGAAACCCTTTCATCGATGCAGGAGGAAAATGCGCTTCCCGATGTGATCACCTTTGCCGGCAATGGAGAACCCACCCTGCACCCCGATTTTGCCGAAATCATTGAGGATACCCTGGTCCTGCGCAACCGGTATGCCCCGGATGCACGGATTGCCGTGCTGTCGAACGCTACCATGCTGGGCAAAGAAAAGGTTTTCCGGGCCCTGATGAAAGTGGAGGATAATATCCAGAAACTCGATTCAGCTTTTGAAGAGACCCTCCGGATCATGGATTGCCCGGCCAAAAACTTTTCCCTGAAACGGGTTGTGGATCAACTGGTCTCGTTCAACGGAAAGGTGATCATTCAAACCATGTTCCTTAGAGGCAGGTATAAAAACCGGAATTTTGACAATACCACTCCTTCCGAATTGGAAGCCTGGATCCGCCTGCTGAAAAAAATAGAACCCTCGCAGGTCATGATCTATACCATAGCGAGAGATACTCCGGTTCAACCCCTGGAGAAAATCAGCGAACCGGAACTGAACCGGATTGCCTTGCAGGTTAAAAAAGAAGGGTTCTCCGTACAGGTCTCTGCATAACCCTTCGGGAGGCTCTCCGGAACAAGCGGATGTGCTTATCCGGGGTGCTTATAAGGTGGTCCGGTACCACTCCGAGCTACGCCCCAGCATGCGGATGCCGGCTACAAAACCTTTGAGCTTTAAAAGGTCATCGTTTTCAAGCCAGCCGTAACAATCGTAGGTCTTCCCGGATTTGGGGTCGTAAATGGTTCCGTCTTTCCACTCCTCCTTTTTGGCATCATACACAAAACCATCCAAAATCTGTAACCCCAACAGCGAACGTTCCTGAAGGGCCGGATCCGGATTGTCATCGTCTTTAGGCGGCTCCCCGTTTTCATACTTCTCAGGGATAAAATAAACGATGGTCCCGATATACTTGCCATCTATTTTCTCCACTTTGATTTTGGTCGTTTTTTCATCGTTCCACCATATCCCGGTAATCTTATCGGCTGCCTGCGAATAGGCTGATACAGCATAAAACGCAAGGAATAAAAGGATCAATGTTTTCTTCATAGGTTCAATTTTTTTAGTCGTTTTATGGTATTGTTTTTACTTTTACAAATGTAAATATAAAAACATTACAAATATGAAACGGGCAAAGCGCATTTTATTCGTTATTCTGATTCTGATCCTTTTGGTTGCTTCCGGTGGTTATTTTCTTCTTCATCACATAAAGCGGGCAGCTCTTCCCGATTATTCAAAGGATGTGCAGCTTGAAGGATTGCAGGCTGAAGTAACGGTTTTTCGTGACGGGAATGCCATTCCCCATGTGTATGCTGAAAATGAAGCGGATCTGTACCGGGCCGTAGGTTTTGTCATGGCCCAGGATCGTCTCTGGCAGCTTGATTTGCTTCGCAGGGTGACCCAGGGTCGCCTGTCTGAGATTTTCGGATCCGGCATGGTCAGGACCGACCACCTGATGAGGGCGCTACGCATCCCTGAAAAGTCAGAAAAACTGATCGGTACAGCCAGCCCGGAAATACGCACAGCTTTAGAAGCCTTTGCCGACGGGGTCAACCACTATATGGAAAATTACCCGCTGCCGCCGGAATATAAGGTTCTGGGCTATTCACCCGATCCATGGGAGCCGGTCCATTCCATAAACCTGATTGGGTATATGTCGTGGGATCTTACTTCGGGATGGGAGACCGAACTGCTGATGGATAAAGTCAGCAAAGAAGTGAGCAGGGAAAAAATGAGCGACCTGATCCCTGAAATGAAAAACCATCCGGAAGCGGTATTTCCTGAAACAGGCTTTCCTGAAGGATTTGCGGAATCATCGGTATTGGCCGGAAATGACAAGCTGAAAGAACTGGGAATGGAGATATTTCACGGAAGCAACAACTGGGCTGTGGCAGGACAAAAGAGCCAAAGCGGAAAGCCCCTGCTGGCAAACGATATGCACCTGGGACTTTTTGCACCGGGAATCTGGTACCAGATGCACCAGGTCGTCAAAGGAAAACTGAATGTCACCGGGCTGGTTCTCCCGGGACAGCCGTTTGTGATTGCCGGACATAACGACTCCATAGCCTGGGGAATGACCAACGTGATGGTGGATGACCTCGATTTTTATGAAGAGACACTGAACGACGACACGACCAACTATTTCTTTGATGGTGAATGGAAAAACCTGGTTATCAAAGATGAAGAGATTGCCGTCAAAGGCGAAAAGCCGGTAGTCCGCAGGATCCGGTTCACACACCGCGGACCCCTGGTGAGTGAACTGAAAAACATACAGGACAAAGCGATATCCATCCGTTGGATCGGCAACGGGATGAGCAATGAGCTCCGGACCGTGTACCTGCTGAACCGGGCTGCCAACTGGGAGGATTTCCGCGAAGCCGTGAAAACCTTTACTTCGGTGAGCCAGAACATTGTGTATGCAGATGTACAAGGCAATATAGGCCTGCAGACCTGTGCCGGAGTGCCCATTCGCGAAGGCAACGGCATTCAGGTGTATCCGGGCGACAGCAGCCGGTACGACTGGCAGGGGCTGGTCCCTTTTGAACAATTGCCCTATGCGTATAATCCCGACCGGGGCTATGTATCGTCGGCCAACAACAAAACTGTCCCGGAAGATTACCCCTGGTACATCAGTCACTGGTTTGCCACTCCCGACCGGATTACCCGGATCCGCGAAATGCTGGAAGCCAAAGAGAAACTGGATGTAGCCGGTTTCCAGGCGATGCAAAGCGATTTAAACTCGGCCCTGGCAGACCGTATGATGCCCCATTTGTTGCCGGCTCTGAAGAATCATCCGGCATGGAATGCCACCGAACAGGCTGCTTTGGAGTTGCTGGCACCCTGGGACGGGAAGCTCACCAAAGAGTCGCAGGCCACTTCCCTGTTTGAAATCCTCTACCGCAAAGTCCCGGAAAACCTGATCCGGGATGATCTCTCCGCAGAGACCTTCAATCAGCTTAAAAACAGCCGGATGATCCTTGAAAACCTGATGATCAATATCCTTCCGGAAAAATCCTCCCCATGGATTGACGACATCTCCACTCCGGAAAAAGAAAGCTTTGAGGATCTTGTGGTCCGCTCTTTCAGCGAAACAGTAGCCGACCTGACCATCCTGATGGGCGGGGATCCGGAGAGTTGGCACTGGGAACGGATTCATACCTTTACCCTGGCTCATCCCATGGGAACGGTTTCTCTGCTTGACAAGGCCCTGAACCTGAACAGAGGACCCTTCGGCGTGCCGGGAAGTTACCATACGGTATGCCCCTATTCCTATTCATGGGGAAATTTGTACCATGTGAACAACGGAGCCTCCCATCGCCACATCTTTGACCTGAGCAACTGGGATGCTTCCCTGACCATTCTGCCCACAGGAACGTCGGGAATCCCGGCCAGTGATTTTTATTGCGACCAGACCGAACGGTACCTGAACAACCAATACCATGCAGATCCGTTTTCTGCAGAAAATGTGGAAGCAGCTGCTCTTTTTGAAATGAAGATTCAGCCTGAAAACTGATCCGTCAGCTGAAGAGGCTGTATGAAACGAGCATGTAAAATATTTACACCCAGGGTGATGATTAAAATATATGCGAGTTCCATATGATACCTTATAAATTTAACACTTTTAATCATATGAAAATGCTTTTTTGACAACCCAGGGATTTATCCCGGGGAGAATTGTATATCCTTAGCCCCGACCTTCAGGTTGGGGTATAAGATGAAGAGAAGGATGGGGCTTTAGCCCAGAATTTCCTCAATCCGTTTCAGTTCCTCCTCAGAGAAATTCAGGTTTTTCAGTGTTTCCACATTGTTTTCGATCTGTTGCACGGAGCTGGCCCCTACCAGTACCGAAGTGATCCTTCGGTCTCTGAGTATCCATGCCAGGGCCATCTGCGCCAGGGTTTGTCCCCGTTGTTGTGCCAGTTCATTGAGCTTCTGTACTTTGGTAATGGCGGGCCGGACCTCTTCTTTTTTGAGGAATCCCCACGATTTGGCAGCCCGTGATCCTTCGGGGATGCCGTTGAGGTATTTATCGGTGAGCAAACCCTGTGCGAGCGGTGAGAAAGGGATGCATCCGATGCCTTCCTCTTCAAGCACATCGAGGAGTTCCTCTTCGACCCACCGTACAAACATCGAATATTTGGGCTGGTGGATGAGGCAGGGGGTACCCAGCTCTCTGAGGATCCGTGCGGCTTCCCGGGTCATGTCAGCCGGGTAGTTGGAGATCCCTGCGTAGAGGGCCTTACCGGCGCGCACGGCCCGGTCGAGAGCCCCCATGGTTTCCTCCAGCGGCGTATCCGGATCGGGGCGGTGGGAGTAGAAGATATCCACATACTCCAAACCCATGCGCTGAAGGCTCTGGTCGAGGCTGGCCAGCAGGTACTTGCGGCTGCCCCACTCCCCATACGGACCGGGCCACATGTCGTAGCCTGCCTTGGTGGAGATCACCAGCTGATCGCGGTAGGCCCGGAAATCCTGCTTCAGGATCCTTCCGAAATTCTCTTCGGCAGATCCGTAGGGCGGCCCGTAGTTGTTGGCCAGATCAAAATGGGTGATCCCCAGATCAAAAGCCCGGTGAAGGATGCCCCGGCCATTCTCAAAAACATCCACCTCCCCGAAGTTATGCCACAATCCCAGCGAAACCGCCGGAAGCTTTAAACCCCACTTGCCACAACGGTAGTAGGGCATGTCGTCATAGCGCGATGCTGTTGGTGTATACATATTTTTTAAGTTACGTGTTGCGCGATTCGTTTAATGATGTTAAAGGTATAAAGAATTCAGGGTAATCATTCTTTTTGGAGAACGAATTGACAAATTTAACTGATATTGAAAAAACATTAACTACACTGCCTAACGGGTATAAAACATAGCGGTTGCAGGGGTTTGCGAGCGTTCTAGCTCGCAATAAACTTTGTAACGGTGGATACTGATGCAGCTCCGAAATCCGCTCCATTTCATACCCGCGACCTTCAGACTGTGCAAAAACTAACCAACTTTTCATGAACTTAAGAATAACGGAATTGATTAAAGTAGTTTATGTTATAAACCATATTGATAAAAAAATTAGTTGGGATTGATATAGTTTTTTAAATTATTTACATAGTTCTCAAATGCTTCAATTCCTTTTTTGGTAATGGAAAGGGAAGTATTCGGATAATTATTCTTAAAGGTTTTTTTCACCTCGATGTACCCTGCATCATGTAGTTTTTTAATTTGGATACTTAAATTACCCGATGTAGCCTGAGTTTCTTTCTTGATGAAGTTAAAATTAGCCTCAGCTACCGACATCAATAAGGATACAATCGACAATCGCAATTGCGAGTGCAGTATAGGGTCTAAATCTTTAAACATTTTCTTTTCTTCTGGCATTATTAAGCAATATTCCTGGTATGATCAATCCTACCACAGCTCCTAACATCATGCTCAATCCATGATAATCTGTGGCAAAGAAGAAAGAGCCGAGTGCGATTAAATTCATCAATAATCCTCCAATGGTAAGAGGTCTGAATTTAATAGTTAACCCGCAGGCAATTATAAATAAGGCAAATAAAATTAAAAATACCGGGGCAATAGCTTCTCCAAGTTCATGAGAAAAGAAAAATCCCATTATCATAAGATTCAATCCAAATACCCATCCCAGGGTTCCTAAAATATTCCCGATAATGGTTTTGGGCTTGTTTTGTTTTTTTTCTTTTATCCAAATGTAGAGCATATAAATTCCACCCAGTGGGAAAAGAAAAACCGGATACCATGCTATTTTATAGTATTCCATTAGGGAAAGAATAAGCTGACTCCCAAATACAATCACAGTTAAACAGCCCCATACTATAAATACGTGGCCGTTTTCCTTAAATCGTTCTTTGGTCTCTTCTATTGTTTTTGCTATTAACAATAGACTTTGTTCTGGTGTTAAATCTGTTTTTTCCATTGGTTTGTTTTTTTTAGTTCATTTTATATGTTTATAAATTAATTAAGGTACAAATATAAATTAGTTTATAATATAAACCAAATAAAATCAGCTTTTTTTATCAGTAAGGTCGTATAAGGGTTATTTTTATTCAAAATGAAAAGGAGATAAGCAACAACCAGCCACACACAGCCGGCATAGTGCCTAAGCTGAGACGTGCCGCGAGAGATAGGAATATAAGCCGTAATTTTTGTATCTTTCATGGCAAAAACAATGCGATGCAACGCCTACGATACCACACCGGCGAAACGTTGCCAGCAATCAACCTACTGATTAAACATCAGTTGAGTTGTTTTGCTAACGTCAAAAAGCGGACTTAAATTAGATGAGTTTTAAAAATTTGACAATAAATAATAACTTATTGATAATCAAACGCACAAGTTTGACGTTAGTCGGAATGCTAAAACGCCCGTGGACTGATTTTGGCACTAATGACGTAAATATGACTTAAACAGCAAAAGATAGTATCAAGCAAAAAAATAATGGTAATCTATAGAAGAAATGATTAAAAATGGATTTCTAATCGTATTTATCAGCCTGATTGGTATGGTTTCATCCCTGGCACAGACCCATAAAAAAATCGTGATTGATGATGATATTCAATTGATTCATCTTCAGGATTCCATTTTTGTCCATGTAACCTGGCATCATCTTGACAATTTTGGGCGATTTTCATCAAACGGACTGATTGTAATTAAAAACAGACAGGCTTTGATGATTGACACACCCATGGACAATGATAAAACAGAGAGATTAACAACGTATTTGAAAGATTCTATGTCCGTTGATTTGGCTCAATTGATCGTTGGTCATTTTCACGATGATTGCCTGGGGGGATTGGGTTATTTGCAAAGCATCGGGATTGAATCCATTGCAAATTCAATGACCATTGAGAAATGCAAAGAGATTGGACTTCCTGTTCCATCCACATCGTTCACTGATTCGTTGACATTTGATTTTAACGGAGAACAAATGGATTGCCGGTATTTTGGAGCGGGACACTCCTTCGATAATATCACGGTTTGGATTCCGGGTAAAAAGATTCTTTTTGGCGGTTGTTTGATTCGGTCAATGGATTCAAAAGGACTTGGTAATTTGTCTGATGCAGTGGTTAGTGATTGGGACAGGACCGTTGAGAAGGCAATGAGAATGTACCCTGAGATTAAAACAGTGATTCCGGGACACGGAGATTTTGGGGGTATTGAATTATTAACCCATACGATTGAATTAGTTGATAAAGAGAAAAATAAATAAAAACCACAAACGCACATCATGCGATGCATCATCTGCAACCCGCCCCGAAAACTTGAACGGAACCTTTATGGCTCATTTAAAACCAAAATACAGCTCAAAATGACCTTCGATTTGAGCTCAATTTAGTATCTTTGTGAGCTAAAAAAAACACAATGATTGATTTAAGGGAAAAACAAATAATCAATTTCATCCAAAAAGTTGGAGAATGTTCTTCAAAAGAGATTTTTGACAAAATTGATTTGTCTGTAAGTTATGCAACGCTAAAAAGATTGTTGACAAAATTAATTTCTTCAAACTATATTTCAACAAAAGGACAAGGTAAAGGGACAAAATATTTGATTTCTCCTGCATTTAAGGTAATTCAGCCTGTTGATGTTGACAAATACTATGAAAAAGAGATTGATGAAAGACAAATTAATGAAAGATTTAATTTTCAAATCATTAATGATATTTTAGCGAAACATAGTGTGTTTACTGAGAGTGAATTGGCAAAGTTAGATAACCTACAAAAGATTTTTCATAATAACATTTCACAATTATCAGATACAGAATACAAAAAAGAGTTTGAAAGACTTGCTATCGATTTGAGCTGGAAATCCTCACAGATTGAAGGGAATACTTATTCATTGTTAGAGACAGAGAGACTTTTAAAAGAGAAAGAAACAGCTGCAGGAAAAACAAAAGAAGAAGCGGTCATGCTTTTAAATCACAAAGATGCACTTGACTTTATTATTGATACACCAGATTACTTAAATCCGTTAAGCATTTCAAAAATTGAAGATATTCATAGCATATTGATCAAAGAGCTCGATGTTGAAAGAAATTTAAGGAAAAGACGTGTTGGTATCTCTGGAACTAATTACCGACCCCTGGACAATCAATTTCAGATTTCGGAGGCATTAAAAGATTCCTGTGATTTAATCAATAAAAAGTCGAATGTATTTGAAAAAGCTTTACTGGCATTGGTTCTCATTTCATACATTCAACCATTTATGGATGGAAACAAAAGAACAGCTCGGATTGTAAGTAATGCAATTCTAATGAATGAGAAATATTGTCCTTTGTCGTTTAGGACAGTAGATTCTATTGATTATAAAAAAGCAATACTGCTATTCTATGAACAAAATAACATATCAAATTTCAAAGAGATTTTCATTAATCAATTTGAATTTGCTGTAAATACATACTTTTAGAAGTGTTTTATGAATTAAATCCTGAGTTAAAATGAGAAAGAGTATAAAAATACCACGGATTTTAAAAATTAACTGGATAAAAGAATTATCCATTTCAGTTGTTTTTAATAATGGAGAATCAAGGATTATTGATTTTAGAAAAGTTCTTAAAAAGATTGGAGTGAATGAAAGTTCTCCGGTTTACATTTTATTCGACTCGAACGAATTTGCAAAAGTTGAGCTTGAAGGAAATACTCTTTCATGGAGTAATGTTGAGCAATACATTACAATGAGAAATGGTGAAAAAATGAAAGTTCCATTTGAGATTGGAGCGGATGTTTTATTAAAATATAGCCAGCCGGAGAAATCAGAACTTTCATTAAAGATAGGTCAATTGATTCGAGAGACAAGATTAAAAAGCGGATTAACCCAACAAGATTTAGCATTAAAAAGTGGAACTTCCAGGACGTATATTTCCCGGATTGAGAATGACCGTTCTGATTTAGAGATTGCGACCTTGAGAAAAATTATTGAAACTGGATTAGGAAGAAAATTGGATATATCAATAAAGTAACTAACCACAACAATTAAGGTTTTGATTGGCGGCACGCCAAAATCTAAACCTTGTGTTGACGGAACCGGTCATCGGAGCCACTTTCATTATGGGCAATGATTGATTTTATGTGTTTTTACATAAAGGCATTTTTCC